>MDTA01068764.1_pt1 | contig 27976 bp, 23 predicted proteins | sample 811151 | NCBI WGS metagenome assembly MDTA01 (sample SAMN05326648, study PRJNA326480) | marine metagenome | isolation source: seawater | place: Indian Ocean: South | collected 2010 | reverse complement strand
TGCGCTGGCTATCTGCGGCTGTTGGTTATTGGCACTGGCGCACTACCTGCGCGAGCGACGTCTGCTGCGCATGCTTGAGCCCTGAAGGGCCTACGCTGAAGGGCCTGCGCTGAGTCCTGGGTCCCCTTAACCACGCCGCGCGCTACCTGGACACCACCACGGCATCGGCCGCGGAATCAGCAGCCTCTAACGCATCCATCTCCTCCGCCGAGAATCCCGCATCAAGGCGAGCCTCGCGCGCAAACGGACCTTTGGGCAGTCGATGCATGTGCGTCTGCAGCAGACGCATGAACGTCTCCTCGGGTTCGAGTCCGCGCTGGGCACACAACCATTTGAACCAGTACGACCCGATTCGCACGTGGCCCACCTCGTCCCGCGCAATCACGTCCAGTATTGCGACGCCACGCTTGTCGTCTATGTCAACGAGGCGCTGGCGCATCTGCGGAGTCACATCCAGGCCGCGCGCTTCCAACACGCGCGGTACAAGCGCCATGCGTAACAGCACATCGTCCGCGGTCTGCTCCGCCATGGACCACAAACCATCATGCGCATCAAAATCGCCATAAGCGAAACCGAGGTCATTCAGGTAATCGCTGAGCAAACCAAAATGCTTTGCCTCTTCACGCGCAACCAACAACCAGTTGTGGTAATACGCATCCGGCATGCAACGAAACCGATAAGCAGCATCCAGGGCGAGGTTGATGGCGTTGAATTCGATATGCGCAATCGCATGCAACAACGCCGCGTGCCCCTTGGCTGAGCCAATCCGGCGTCGCGGCACCCGGCTCGGGTGCACCAGCCTCGGCCTGTCCGGCCTGCCGACATCAAGCGGGGAGAACGGCTCGGTGGACCCGAGCGGCGCATCTTTGTCCGCGGCAAGCCTGGTTAGAACTTCAACAGACGCCAGTTTTTCGCTGGGATCCGACGCAGCCAATGCGTTTGCCACCGCGGTCAATACGACCGTGCCAACTTCACCGGCCATCAGCAAACTGGCTCCCAACTAAACACCCAACCCTCCTCGTCTGCGGCCGCGGCCCAGGGACCAAGCGTCCGGTGTCCGGGAATCACTGCCACTTCATCGTTGATGTAGACCAGAGGCAAACTGTGGCGCAGCCAGGGTGGTACGCCAAGAGTTTGCATCAACTTTTTCAGCGATTGATGTCCAGGTCTGTCTTCTGTCGCGCCGTTCTTCACGCGTTCACCGTCGCGTCGGTAATTCAGCGTGACCTGCCTACCCATTGGTAGACGCAAACCTGAGCCCATACGACGTTCGACAAGTAGGCGACCATGACTGAGGGTCAGCTCGTCGCCAGTGCTGCAATCCCAAGTGCGCGGCAACGTATCATCACGGGCTATGTCACGTTCGAAATAGAGCGTCGTGCGATAGTTTCGTAATACGTACCCGTCCCAGGCGAACTGCAAATGTTCGCCCGGCAAATCTGTCGTCAACGCCTGGCGTGTGATCTCCGCGAGACGTGCGGCGCCCGGTGAACGCGCCCCACGTGTCTTGAACCAGTGGCGCAACAACAACATCGCGTCTTCGCTCGGAAGGGTACGGACACGCTCACGCGATAGTTGCCATGGGTCAGCCCCCTGGCAATGCTGCAGCAGCCGTTGCGCAAGCCGCGTCAACGTGTCCGTAGCTTCCCGGTGCTGCGAAGCACTGCGAGCAATAGCCGTGGCCGCCTGCGGCCAGCGCGTCGACAACAACGGCAGCACCTGGTGGCGAACAAATGCCCGATCAAATTGCCAGTCATCAGAATTGCTCGGGTCGCTGACGGGGTTGAGCCCAGCTGCACCTGTAACCTTCTTGAGTAACTCTGGATCGATGTCCAACCAGGGGCGGACGAGCCTGAAGCCATGGCTCCAGCTTTCCGGTGCCATGGCGCCAAGTCCCTCGACCCCAGCCCCACGGACGAGCCGCAGCAGCACGGTCTCCGCCTGGTCGCCTCGGTGGTGAGCAGTCAACACCTGGTCGCGCTCGGCATCCACCAGGCCAGCAATCGCGCGATAGCGCGCCGCGCGTGCCGCCTCCTCCTGCCCACCACCGCGGTTCTCGTCGACGCTGACTGACAATATATCCAGTGGTACCCGCAAGCGTTCCGCCACCTCCCGAACCTGTCTCGCCCAGGCGTCGGCGGCAGGTTGCAAATGATGATTGACGTGTACCAATCGCAACGTCACGTCTTGGCATGCGGCGGCAGCTTTGGCAGCGATGAAGGCCAACGCCAGCGAGTCCGAACCACCACTGACCGCTACATAAGAAACACCGTCGCTGCATGCGGCCAACGTGCCGCGCACGGACGTGTAGATTGGATCTTCATCGCCAGGTTCAAACACGCATCCGTCCCGCCGGCTTCATCAATAGAGTTGCCGCTCAAGCCCTTTCGTCTGCAGCAGCTTGGACGAAATCTCTTCGATCGAAATGGATGTGGTGTCCAGGTAAGGAATGCGGTGCTTACGAAACAGCCGCTCCGTCTCCTCAACCTCCACCTGACATTGAGTCAGTGAGGCGTAGCGACTATTGGGCCTCCGCTCCTCACGAATCTGCTGCAATTGCTCCGGATCGATGGTGAGTCCAAAAAGCCGGAATCGATGCGCCCGCAGCGCATTGGGTAATGACGTGCTTTCGAGATCTTCTTCGGTAATCGGGTAGTTTGCTGCGCGAATGCCGAACTGCATCGCCAGATACAGACACGTGGGCGTTTTGCCTGATCGCGATACTCCGGTCAGGATGACGTCCGCATTATCGTAGTGTCGAATAGTTGCACCATCGTCGTGTTGCAACGCGTAGTTCACGGCTTCCATACGCACGTGATAGTTGCGTCGATTGGCCATCGCATGCGAACGCCCGAGTGCGTGCGCCGACTTGATCCCCAGTTCCGTCTCCAGCGGTTGCAGAAAAACGCCAAACATATCCAGCACCAGCGCGTTCGCGGATTGCAGCGCCAACTGCGCTTGTGGATTAACCAGGGTGCTCAGCACAACCGGGCGCGCGCCATCCTCCTCCGCTGCCCGATTAATGGTATCTACCGCTTCTTCGACGCGCTCAGGCGAATTAACGAATGGCAGAGGCACCTGTTTGAACAACTGGTCTTCGAACTGAGGCAGGAGTGCGTGACCCAACGTCTCGGCTGTAATGCCGGTGCCATCCGAGATAAAAAATGCTGTTCTTACGGGTGGTGCCATGGTCGACTCAACAATTTTCGACTCGCGACGCGCACGCACGGCGAGTTCTGTGATGTGATCGTTTGCGGCATCGTTACAAACATTGCAAGCTCTGCCGCTAATGGGGTCGGGTGCGCCTCGCCTATCCTGGCATGGTGCCACAGCATGCGGACTGTAGCTTAAGGAGAGACTCGCGTGGTAGAGCAGGTTCTATGGTTCAAGGACATTGGCATGTCCGACGTTGAAGTGGTCGGAGGCAAGAATGCCTCGCTCGGAGAGATGATCTCCCACCTGGGTGCTACCGGCGTACGCGTGCCAAACGGCTTTGCCACCACGGCCGACGCGTATCGAAGCTTCATCGCTCACGAAGGACTCGACGAGCGCATTCACGCACTGCTAGACGCGCTGGACGTCGAGAATCTGGGCGCGCTCGCCGAAGCGGGCAGTCAGATTCGTACATGGGTCAAGGGTGCACCGTTTCCGGCGGCCCTTGAGCAAGCCATAGCCGACGCCTGGCGCAGGCTTGGTGGTGACGCCAATCCTGAGCTTGCGCTGGCCGTGCGCTCATCCGCAACCGCGGAAGACCTGCCGGACGCCTCGTTTGCCGGGCAACAGGAGACCTACCTGAACGTGCGCGGCCTGGATTCGGTCCTGGCGGCCGTCAAAGACGTATTTGCATCGTTGTTTAATGACCGCGCCATTGCATACCGCGTACATCAGGGTTTTGACCACAAGCTGGTGGCACTGTCGGCCGGCATCCAGCAGATGGTGCGCAGCGATATCGGTTCCAGCGGTGTCATGTTCACGCTGGATACCGAGTCGGGCTTCAACGATGTTGTGTTTGTAACCGCGGCGTACGGCCTGGGCGAAACCGTCGTACAAGGCGAAGTGAACCCCGATGAGTTCTACGCTTACAAACCCAACGTCCGGACCGGGCGCCCGGCGGTCGTACGCAAGAACCTGGGCTCCAAAGCACGCCGGATGATCTTCAGCGAAACGTCCGCGCATGACGCCGCCACTGTAACCGTCGACGTGTCAGTCGAAGAACAGAATCAGTTTTGTATCAGCGACGATGATGTCGCAGAACTGGCTCGGTACGCGCTGTCGATCGAAGAACATTATGGCCGTCCGATGGACATCGAATGGGGCAAAGACGGTGACGACGGCAAGATCTACATCCTGCAGGCCCGGCCGGAAACCGTAAAGAGTCGCTCGGGCGGCGTCATCGAGCGCTATCAGCTCGCACGCCAGGGGGATGTCGTCGCCGAAGGACGAAGTATCGGTCAGCGTATCGGCGCGGGTACGGCGCGGGTGTTGTCAAGCATTGAGCAGATCGACCGCGTGCAACCGGGTGACGTGCTGGTCACGGACATCACCGACCCGGATTGGGAACCGATCATGAAACGCGCCTCGGCGATCGTGACCAACCGTGGGGGGCGCACGTGTCATGCAGCAATCATCGCTCGCGAGATGGGCATTCCGGCCGTCGTCGGCGCCGGTGACGCAACAGAAAAGATCAGTGACGGACAGGAATTGACGGTTTCGTGCGCGGAAGGCGACACAGGATATGTCTACGACGGCAAAATCGACTTTGACGTTGACACGATCCAATTGGATTCTTTGCCCGAGTGTCCGGTCAAGATCACGATGAACGTCGGTAACCCGGACCGGGCTTTCGAGTTTGCGTCGATCCCCAATCGTGGTGTTGGCCTTGCCCGCCTGGAATTCATTATCAACCGCATGATCGGCGTTCACCCGAAGGCGCTGATCGAGTACGACCAGCAATCGTCACGCGTCAAGACACAGATCGACCGACGCATCCGCGGCTACGCAGACCCGGTGGAGTTTTATATCGCAAAGATCGCGGAGGGGGTCGCAACGATCGCCGCCGCCTTCGCGCCGGAACCCGTGATCGTGCGTCTGTCCGACTTCAAGTCAAATGAGTATCGCGCGTTGGTGGGTGGCGACGTTTATGAGCCCGAAGAAGAGAACCCGATGTTAGGGTTCCGCGGCGCGTCACGTTATCTGGACGAATCCTTCAGCGACTGTTTTGCGCTGGAGTGTGCGGCTATGCGGCGCGTACGCGACGACCTGCGCCTGACCAACGTGTGGCTGATGGTGCCATTTGTACGCACGGTCGCCGAGGCGCGGTCTGTTGTCGCGCTACTCGAACAACACGGCCTCAAGCGCGGCGAAAATGACCTGAAACTGATGATGATGTGTGAACTGCCGTCCAATGCACTGCTGGCGGACGCGTTCCTGGAGCATTTTGACGGGTTCTCTATAGGCTCCAACGACCTCACGCAACTCACGTTGGGACTGGACCGGGATTCGGGTCTGATCGCAGATCAATTTGACGAACGCGACGACGCTGTGAAGGCGCTGTTGGGCCAGGCGATAGCTGCGTGCAATCGTGCACACAAATACGTAGGCATCTGCGGACAAGGCCCATCGGACCACCCTGACCTCGCCGAGTGGTTGATGCAACAAGGGATCGAGAGCTTGTCACTCAATCCTGATACAGTTGTGCAAACTTGGTTGCACTTGGCCGGGGAGACTGCCTGACCAACATGTCGGATACGGAATCTGACCCAGCAGAGCTACGCGCACAAGTAGCTCTGCTTACCGTCGAGGTCGAGAAGATGCGCGGTTTCATGCGCGGCGTCCACAGCCTCTCGGAGTCGCTTGCTGAGGCCAGACACGATGCGGAACTGCACGAACTCCTGTCCGATGTTCTGGAAACGGCCTGCACCACCATACGCGCAAATGACGCGTCGTTGTTGGTCCTGGATGAGGATAGTAACGAGCTGGTAGTTGTGCTGACCCGCGGCAGCGTTCCAGCCGAATCGCTTGCCTGGCGCAGAATATCCGTCCATGAAGGCGTAGCTGGCTGGGTCGTGAAGAATCGCCGTTCCACCGTCGTCAATAACCCTCAGGCTGACGAACGCTTCTACTCTCAGCTCGACGTGGAGCTGCAATTCAAAACCGAGTCTATCCTGGCTGCGCCGATTATCGGCGATAACCGCGTCCTGGGCGTGCTTGAGATTCTGAACAAGACCGACGGCGAACTATTCAACACCTACGATGAAATGATGCTCGGGTTGTTATGTCGCCTTTCAGGGGAGCTGCTATACGCGCTGACGCGTCGCTCCCTGCCAGCCGCCAACGAGCCCCCGCCAAACACCACCGCAGGGTAATCAGCCTCCCATCGGACCCGACGCAGAGTTCTTGGCACCACGGTCCGCCGATCTGATTGGCCCATGGCAGGCACCCATGCATCAAGCCTCGGCCGGCTCGTTCAGTTCCTCGAAACGCCCGTAGGCGCGCAGGCGGCGTTCGCGGCGTACAAGTAGGTCTTCGGTGGGCAGCGTCTTCAGCTCGGCCATCACCTCAACAATGTGCGCCTTCAGCGCTGACGCCGCCACACTCGCGTCGCGGTGCGCGCCGCCTGGTGGCTCCTCGACAAGCTCATCGATGAGCCCGAGGTCCAGCAGGCGCTTGGAGGTAATGCCCATTGCAGTCGCTGCTTTTTCTGCCTGCTCTGCGCTTTTCCACAAGATGGAGGCGCACCCTTCGGGTGAGATCACGGCATAAGTTGCGTACTGCAACATCTGCACGTGGTCGCCTACGCCAATGGCGAGCGCACCACCCGAGCCACCCTCGCCGATGACTGTGCAGATAATCGGCGTCTTCAGACCAGCCATTGCCAACAGATTACGGGCAATCGCCTCACTCTGGCCACGCTCTTCGGCGTCCATACCGGGATATGCGCCGGGCGTGTCGATAAAAGTGAGCACCGGAATCTGAAATCGTTCGGCCAGCTCCATCAACCGCAGCGCTTTTCGATAACCCTCTGGTCTCGGCATCGCGAAGTTACGGCGAATCTTCTCGGCAGTATCCCGACCTTTCTGATGACCGATTACCATCACCGACTCGCCATCGAGTCGGGCCAACCCGCCCACGATGGCAGGGTCGTCTGCAAACGCGCGGTCGCCGTGGAGTTCCTGGAAATCCTCGCAAATGAGCCCGATGTAATCGAGCGTATACGGGCGCAGCGGGTGGCGCGCCAACTGTGCGACGTCCCACGGTGTCAGATCGGCAAATATCGACTCGGTCAACTCGCGACACTTGTCGCGCAGCTGCTCAACCTCTTCGCTGACGTTGGCGTCCGCTTCATCGGTTGTTCCACACAATTCATCAATGCGTGCCTCGAGCTCCGCAATGGGACGCTCGAACTCGAGGTAATTGAGCATGGAGACATCTGTCATGGGTGCGAAGGTTACCAGGAAATGTGCGCGGCGGTTGTACCGGGGTACGAGCGTTCAACTGGCCTCGCCACGCGCGCGCAAGATGAGGTCGGTCTTGATGTTATGCAGCTTGCTCTCGAGCCCTACCGGATACTGATGCGGGTAGGTGATACGCTTGATGGAAGGGTGCAGTTGCGCCAGGTCGAGACGGGCACGCTCGCGGGCCTGTTCGAGATCATGAATACCGTCGGCCGCGCCATTTTCATCAAACAGCGGACGTAACAGATCTTCGTATTCGAGGCTGGCTGCCATGCGCCGCCGCCGCGTGTGATCGACCGGGTCGACGATCGTGCACCCGCCTTTGGGTGGGGTCAGTTCATCGTAGACACAATCCGCGATATAGCCGCTCTTATCCCTGTAACGACGCGTTTGTAAAATACCCGGCGTGGAAATTTTAACCGCTTGTTCTGACAACTTGATGCGGTATTGCCATCCGTCCTCATTTTGTAGCGCCGTAATTTTATAAACGCCGCCTAGCGAGCCATCCGGATGCCCGGTGACCAGTTTAGTGCCAACGCCCCAGGCGGCAATGGTTGCGCCCTGCTTCTTCAGACTTTCAATAATCTCTTCGTCGAGATCGTTGCTCGCAAAAATCACGGTGTCCGTGAACCCCGCTTCGTCCAGCATTCTGCGCGCTTCGATACTCAAATACGCCAAGTCACCAGAATCCAGTCGGATGCCGTTCAGAGCGTACCCGCGCGCCCGTAACGTGTGTCCAACGGCGATAGCGCCGCGCACGCCTTCCAGTGTGTCGTAAGTGTCCACCAGAAACACACAGTTGTTGGGCATTGCGTCCGCATACACTTCGAACGCTTCCAGTTCCGTATCAAACGTCATGACCCAACTGTGCGCGTGGGTTCCGCGCACCGGGATGCCAAACAACTTACCGGACAGCACGTTGGACGTCCCGACCGCACCGCCAACATAGGCAGCCCGACTGGCCGCCAGCGCGCCATCGATACCATGTGCGCGCCGCAAACCAAATTCCAGAACAGGGTCGCCACTTGCGGCCTCGCAGACACGCGCCGTTTTGGTCGCGGCCAGCGTCTGGAAGTTCATTATGTTGAGGATCGGCGTTTCGAGTACCTGGGCCTGCCAGACAGGGCCTTGAACACGCAATACCGGCTCGTGCGGAAAGACGGCGGTCCCTTCGGCGACCGCCTGAACCTGGCATTGCACGTGCACCCGATTCAGGAATTCGAGAAAGCCGGACTCGAACAATGGTTCGTTGTCTGTTCCGCGGAGCGATGCCAGATAGTCCAGATCGCTGGTATCAAAACTGAACCGTTCCAGATACTCAGCAACCGTCCCCAGACCACACGCGATGGAATAGCCACCAGAGAACGGCTGGCGCCGAAATGAATGGCAGAAGACGGCCTGACGCTCCGCAATACCCGCCTTCCAGTACCCGTAAGCCATCGTCAGCTGATACAGGTCCGTCAGCAGCGATAACGAATCTGCGTAAATCCCGCGGTGATGCATATGCGTGTTCCCGACTACGCTAACCGTCAAGCTCGCGTATCTGTAGTTTCAGTCCTGTGGCGGCGCTCCATAACCCGCCTTCGCTACCGTCGATGTAATGCACGTGTTGGTTCTGGACGACGTCAGGTGCGACACAGGTCATGATCGCTTGCGTGGCTCGATGCGATCCGTAGACGATGCGCTGTTCATCATGCATGGTGTCCAGCATCTGTTCGATGGCACCACAGTGTTCGTCCGTACAATCCAGAATCAACCGTAACATCCCGTTCACTTTGCGGAAATCCGAGTTGATGACCATCTCTTTCTGATGGCGTTCAGGTTCAAATTCGCCGAGTGGACGTTTGACGGTAAAGGCGATGAGCCCGAGGAACTGAGTCAAGAAAGCGCGTACCAGCGTAAACGATCGTGGCCCCGGCAGCGTCTTCGCCTTTTTGACGATGTTTTCGATCGTGAAGCCAAACTCAAGCGTCTCCAGTTTGACCGGGCTCACCTCTACCTGATTGATCGGCACAACGTTGTAAATGCGCGCAATTACATCTCTGTAGATTTCATCCGCAGCCGCCACATTCTTCGCGTGCGCGCCAATGATCAAACACAACATCGAGCCGTTCACTGACAGCAACGGTGACCAGCGACACGACAGACTTTTCAGATCCGGCACGCTGTCGTCATCGTCGTCCAGCGGCGCGACAAACGTCTGCACATCGTCGCCATCCTTGACCAGCTTGTCAGCCAGGTCGAAACCATCGCCACGGAACATCGCCATCGCGTTGCCCGGGCTGAACTCCATCTTCGCGAGTTGCACGCTGGCGCCACGCTTGATGATTTCCGCCATAGGCACGGCGCCAACCCGCAGTTCCAGGCCAAATGCATCGCGGCCCCAGCGACGGGTCGCTTTCAGCGCAGCCATCACCGTATCAACCACGTCCTCCGGGACCGCAAAAGTGGCACCGTCGCCGCCAAAAACACTCGGCACGGAAACGTCGTCCAGGGCGTTTGTGACCGCAACGATGCAGGCCGCGCCAAGATAATTGACCTCGGCGTACTTGCCTGACTTCACGGCACGTGTGCTACCGGTAATGTCAGCCACGACCAGCGTCCAGTCAGCAGGCAACTCAACGTAGAACGTGGTATAGAATGCCTCGTCCACAAAGCTGTAGAAAGGCTCGAGGTCGCGGTAGAAGTTGGAGTTGGAGCTGGACATGGAAATCAGCGTGAGCCGTACTGACGGGTGCGAGCTGGTTGCCGCACGTCACCACGCTGCACGACCAGCTTGTGGTTGGGTGTTCGCCAGCGGCTAATAGCGCACATCCACGCCACTCAAGCCTTCCACGCCGCGCAGGCGCTCGAGCAGTTCTTCGCGCGGGCTTACGCACCAGCCGTCACCGCACGAAATGAGCGCGGACGCCGCTTGATGTTCATAGGCGATAAACAAACGCGCAGCCCCGTCGCGAAACGGGTTAAGCGTATCGCGCAGTCGGGTCAACACGTGCTGCGAGCTTGCCGGTTCAGCGCACTCCCCGTTCGCCTCATCCAGACGCACGACCAACGCCCGGGCAAAACGCATGCGGGCATCTTCGATGTCAAACACATCGTCCGCGACCATCGAGCAACCACCCGTAAATTCATCAACGCCGACAATCCCCTCGGCGATCAGCACATTGTCTTTACCGAGGAATCTCTGCACGCGCTGGAACACATCGGAATAGACCACGACTTCAACCCGCGCGGACCCGTCGTCCAGCGTGAGAGCCGCCATGCGTCCACGACGGCTGTTCATGACACGCATCGCAACGACCAGTCCTGCCGCCCGTTGCGTGCGTTTACTGTCGGGCTGTAAAGCGGACAGTCTTGAGCTGACCAAATCCTTCAGCTCGTTCTTGTACCGATTGAGCGGGTGTCCTGTGAGGTAAAGACCCAGCGTCTCTTTTTCCCCCAGGAGCCGCTCTTCTTCGCTCCATGGCACGGCCGACTCATAGGGCAGGGACTCGCTGGCACTCGGCGCGGTGCCGCCAAACATGTCGTTCTGCCCAACGGCCGCGTCACGCAACGATTGTTCGGCACGTGCCAGAGCCTGCGGCAACGTGGCGGCCGATTCCGCCCGTCCCGGCGAGATGTTGTCCAGACAACCGGACCGGATCAGAGCGTCCAGCACACGTTTGTTGATCTTTCGACCGTCAACGCGCGCGCACAAATCGTACAAATCCGTGTAAGACCCATTGCGCTCGCGCTCTTCTACCAGGCTTTCTATGGCCGCAAATCCCACGCCTTTGATGGCGCCCAGCCCATAACGAACGCTGCTTTCGTCCTCGGCGGTAAAGCGCCAGTCGCACAAGTTGACATCCGGCGGCTCAACCCGAATGCGCATCGCACGGCATTCATCGATCAGCGTCACCACCTTGTCGGTCGTATCCATATCTGCGGATAACACAGCTGCCATGAAGTGAGCGGGATAATGCGCCTTCAACCAGGCAGTCTGATAGGAGACCAGCGCGTATGCGGCCGAATGCGAGCGGTTGAAGCCGTAGCCCGCAAACTTCTCCATCAAATCGAAGATGTAGTTGGCCACATCCTCGTCAACTTCGCGGCCAACTGCGCCTTCCAGGAACACGCTCCGCTGCTTGGCCATTTCCTCGGGCTTTTTCTTGCCCATCGCGCGGCGCAGCAAGTCCGCGCCACCCAAACTGTAGCCTGCAAGCACCTGAGCGATCTGCATCACCTGTTCCTGATACAGGATCACACCGTAAGTCGGCTCGAGGATGGGTTGCAGGTCCGGGTGAGGATATTCCACCGCCGCACGACCGTGTTTGCGGGCGATAAAATCGTCCACCATGCCCGATTGCAACGGCCCTGGCCGGAACAACGCCACCAGCGCAATGATGTCCTCAAAACAGTCCGGGCGCAGCTTACGGATGAGTTCGCGCATACCGCGCGATTCCAGTTGGAACACGGCCGTGGTGCTCGCGGCCATGATCAGCTCGAACGCCTGATTGTCGTCAGTACTGAGCGCGTTGATATCCAGCTCACCTTCCCCTGCCGCCACGCGATCGGCATTGATGGACTTACACGCCCAGTCGATGATCGTCAGCGTGCGTAAACCCAGGAAGTCGAACTTCACGAGGCCTGCCGCCTCCACATCATCCTTATCAAACTGCGTGACAGCACTACCACCAGATTGCTCAAAATAGAGCGGCGTGAAGTCGGTCAGCGCGGTCGGCGAGATGACCACCCCGCCTGCATGTTTGCCGGGATTACGCGCCACCCCTTCCAGGGACTTGGCGAGATCGATCAGTGCCCGGACCTCCTCGTCCTGGTTGTAGCGGTCGCGTAAGGCCTCTTCCTGGGCCAACGCCTTATCCAGCGTTATGCCTACTTCAAATGGAATAAGCTTCGCCAGTTGGTCAACAAAACCATACGGATGACCAAGTACGCGGCCGACGTCACGCACGACAGCTTTGGCCGCCATCGTGCCGAAGGTGATGATCTGCGAAACCCGATCGTCACCGTAACGTTTCGATACGTAGTCGATGACGCGGTCGCGCCCGTCCATGCAGAAATCAACATCGAAGTCAGGCATGGACACACGCTCTGGATTCAGAAACCGCTCAAACAACAAGTCGTAGCCGATCGGGTCCAGGTCCGTAATGCCAAGTGCATAAGCCACCAGTGACCCGGCACCCGAGCCACGGCCGGGGCCAACGGGTACACCGTTGTCCCTCGCCCACTGAATGAAGTCAGCCACGATGAGGAAATAACCGGGGAACCCCATCTGCACGATAACGTCCAGCTCAAGCTTCAGACGTTCGTCGTATTGCGCGCGCTGCTCGGCAAACTCTGAAGCCTCAGCGGGCAACAGCTTGAGCAGGCGTTGCTCTAGTCCCGTCTTGGAGGCCTCAACGAACCACGAGTCCGTGGTGTAGCCGTCGGGAACCGCAAAGTCGGGCAGGAAGGTATCGCCCAGCTTGACGTCAACGTTGCAGCGCCGGGCAATCTCGACGCTGTTTTCCACCGCTTCGGGCAAGTCGGCGAACAGCTCGTGCATTTCTGCGGCACTTCGGAGGTATTGTTCTTCGGTGTAATTACGCGAGCGACGCGGGTCCGCCAGCGTGCGCCCCTCGTAGATGCAGACTCGGGCTTCGTGGGCGTCGAAGTCATCGCGTTTCAGGAAGCGCACATCGTTGGTCGCAACCAGCCCGGCCTGCAGTTCAACGGCCAGGTCAAATGCGCCTTCCAGATACCTGGACTCACCGGCACGTCCGGTGCGCTGCACGTTGAAATAGAAGCGGTCACCAAAACACTCGCGCCAGCCATCAGTCAGGCGCCGCGCCTGGTCGCGCTTGTCCGCGAGAATTGCCCGGCCAATCTCGCCATCCGTACCACCGGCAAAAGCCAGCAAGCCTTCGTTGTGCGCGACGATCCAATCGCGCGTCAGCGTTGGCATGCCCTGCTGCTGCCCATCCCGGAAGCCCAGCGACAAAAGCTCGCACAGGTGCCGGTAGCCAGCATTGTTCTGCGCTATCAGGGTCATGCGCGTAGGCGCGGTACCCGCGCTCTGGTGCAGCCAGATATCCGCCCCGATGATCGGCTTCACGCCGGCGCCCATCGCGGCGCGATAGAACTTGACGAGCGAGTACAAGTTGCTCTGCTCGGTCAGCGCAACCGCAGGCATGCCGGCATCGGCGACTGCACTCACCAACTGCTTGATGCGCAGGATGCCATCGACCAGCGAGTGGTCGGTATGCACGCCTAAGTGAACGAAGGTTTCGTTAGTCAAGCTGAGCCTTCACCGGAGCAAATGTGCGGCGATGTTCAAGACACGGTCCATACGTAGCCAGAGCCTGCATATGGGCGCGTGTCGGGTAACCCTTATGTTGCGCAAACTGGTACTGCGGGTAGCGTCTGTCCAAGTCCACCATGATGGCGTCTCGCGCGACCTTAGCCAAGATCGATGCGGCACTGATGCAAGGCTCTAACATGTCGCCTTTGACTATCGCGCGGGTGGGAAATGGCACTTCCGGTGAGCGATTGCCATCGACCAGCGCCAGTTCTGGCCCGGGTTGCAGCGCCAATAACGCGCGCCGCATGGCGAGCATGCTCGCGTGCAGAATGTTAATGCCGTCGATCTCCCCCACATCAGCGCGCGCGACCGCCCATGCCAACGCATCCGTTCGTATCTGGATGGCCAGTTCTTCACGCTCGTCGGGACTCAGCGTTTTCGAATCGGCAAGCCCTGGAATGGGTTTTGTTGGCGCCAGGATCACCGCACCGGCGACAACCGGCCCCGCGAGTGGCCCGCGACCCGCCTCGTCCGCACCCGCCGTCAGCAAGGGCATGGTCATGTATAGACAAACCTCACGCCGTACCCGCTTCGGTACGCGCCTGCAACAACGCCACAACAGCGTCGGCCGCCCGCGCACTGGCGCCCAGACGCAACGTCTTGTGGAGACCGGTAAACATGTCCATTAGCCGCGCCCGCGCCTCACTATCATCCAGCCAGGCCAGCACGTCGGCTCCAATCCGCTCCGCTCGCGCCTCAGCCTGCAACCGCTCCGGCACGACGCTACTGCCAGCAAGCAGATTGGGCAAGCCCACATGCTCAACGTGCATCATCGCTTTCATGATGTGATAGGTCAGCGGATGCAGCTTGTAGGTGATGACCATCGGACGCTTCAGCAACATGGCCTCAAGCGTCGCCGTTCCGGATGCCAGCACCACCACATCTGCCGCGGCCATGACTTCACGCGCACGACCGTCCACCAACGTAACCGGAATACCCTGCGCAGCAATGCGGCGTTCAAGTTCCGCGTGAATCGCAGGCGTCGCGGCCGGCATCACGAACCTCAGCTGTGGTCGTCTGGACTGCAACCAGGCAGCCGTCTCCAGCGTCAATGTCCCAAGGCTGTTGATCTCGGTCATGCGGCTGCCCGGCAACAACGCGACGTAAGATGCGTCCTCGTCGAGATCCAACGCACGCCGCGCTGCTTTTGGATCAACCTCCAGGTCGATGAGATCGGCCAGCGTATGTCCTACGTGGGCCACATCGACGCCGGAGTCTTCGTAGAACGCAGCCTCAAACGGAAACAACGTCAGCATCAGGTCGACGGCTTTGCGGATACCGCGCACCCGATAGCGGCGCCAGGCCCACACGGACGGGCTGACGTAATGCACGGTTGGAATCCCGTGGTCCCGCAGCCGGCGTTCCAGGCCAAGGTTAAAGTCGGGCGCGTCGATGCCAATGAACACGTCGGGCCGCCGGCGTAGCCAGTGATTACCCAACTGCCGCCGATCTCGCATCAGGCTGACGTAGCGTCCGGCGACTTCAACCAGTCCCATCACGGAAAGCCGTTCCATCGGATAAATGACTTCACAGCCTTCCGCCTGCATTGCCGGACCGGCGATACCCTCAAAACGCGCGGATGGCAGCCGCTCGCGTAACGCCGCGACCAGTCCAGCACCCAGCAGGTCGCCTGACGCCTCACCTGCTGCGAGTGCTATCGTTGGCGAGTTGTCCATTGGATCGCGGCGAGACGCTGAGCGAGTCAATTGCGCCGACTAGCGCACGATGCCGCGTGTCGCTCGTTCACAGAAGTCAGCAAATGACGTGAGCTCCGGTGTGGACTCCGCTTGCACACGTATCTGTGCAATCGCGTCCTGAAACGGGTGCCCCTGCTTGTACAAGGTCTTGTAGGCGCGTCGAATGGCACGAATCGTATCGCTGCTGAATCCCCATCGCTTCAGTCCTTCCGCATTGATGCCATGTGGGGATGCACTGTTGCCCGAGATCGTCACGTACGGCGGAACATCCTGCAGTACCACAGTCCCCATGGCCGAGAATGCATGTGCGCCAATCGCACAGAATTGATGCACAACCGTGAACGCGCCAAACGTCACCTGATCATCCACGCTTACGTGGCCAGCCAAGGTCGTTCCGTTAGCCATGATGATGTTACTACCGACCATACAATCGTGGGCAATATGCACGTAGGCCATGATCCAGTTATCGTCGCCGATACGGGTGACGCCGCCACCCTGCTCCGTGCCCCGATTAAGCGTGCAGAACTCACGAATGACGTTGCGGTCGCCAATCTCGAGCCGTGTCTTCTCCCCAGCAAACTTCTTGTCCTGCGGGTCGTCGCCAATCGAATTGAACTGGTAGATGCGATTGCCAGCCCCAATGCGAGTCGGACCTTTGATCGTGACGTGAGGACCTACGCTGGTGCCAGCACCAATCTGAACATCCGGACCAATGATGCTGTAGGCACCGACGCTGACGTCATCAGCAAGCACCGCACCGGCATCTACCCGCGCGGTGGGATGAATACCCGAGGCGTCCCGACTCAACCGTCGACCTCACGGAGCGCGCCCATGATCTCAGCCTGAGCCACCACCTTACCGTCAACGGACGCACTGGCATCGGCCTTGATAACGCCGCGCGCGTTGCGTTTCTCAAGGATGTCGATGACCAGCTGGTCACCAGGCAAGACCGGCTTTCTGAAGCGCGCCTTATCGATACCTACGAAATAGTAGATCGACTGATCATTCCCGATCTGTTCCGGCATGCTGTGTAAGGCAAGAATCCCGGTAGCTTGTGCCATCGCTTCCAGGATCAACACGGCCGGCATCACCGGTCGGTCAGGAAAATGCCCCTGGAAGAACGGCTCGTTGATCGTGACGTTCTTTAATGCCTGCAGCCGCTCACCAGCCACAAACTTCGTCACCTTATCCAACAATAAAAACGGATATCGATGCGGCAGATACTTGAGGATTTGGCCCATATCCATCGACGCTTCAGTCATAACGTTTTACTTCTTGTCTTCGAGCTTCCGTACGCGTCGCGCCAGCTCATCCAGGTGCTTGACCCGTGCCATATTGCGACGCCAGTCCCGATTGCTCTGCAACGGCAAGGTCGACGAATAGATGCCAGGCTCTTTGATTGAATTCGGCACATTGGTGCCGCCAGTCAAGTGTACGTCGTCGGTAATTTCCAGATGGCCACTGATCGCTGACGTGCCGCCCACCGTGCATCGCTTACCAATGCGCGCGCTACCGGCGATAGCGACACAACCAGCGACTGCCGTGTGTTCCCCAATCTGCACGTTGTGACCGATCTGCACATGATTATCGATCTTCACGCCGTCCCCGACGATGGTGTCTTCCAGCGCACCACGATCGACGCAGCTGTTCGCGCCAATATCGACGTCGTTGCCAATGACGACACGGCCCAGTTGTGGAATATTCACCCAGACGCCGTTGTCGTTGGCGATGCCAAAACCCTGTGTGCCGATGACAACTCCGGGGTGCAGTACACATCGGTCGCCAACCTCGACTTGTTCCAGCAAGGTGACTCGGGCAACCAGACGGGTGCCTTCGCCAACGCGACTGCGAGCTCCAATGACGCAGCCGGCACCAACAAACGCGCCCGCCGCCACGCTGGCGCCAGAGTCGATCACGACATGTGCACCAACCTGCGCACTGGTATCCACGCTGGCATCTTTGGCAACGACGGCTGTCGGGTGGATTCCCGGCACTGGCGGCGGTACCGGGTTGAGCCAGGCGGCTACCCGTGCATAACCGAGGTAGGGGTTGTCCAGCAACAGCGCATTGGTGGGGCAATCATCGCTATCAGCAGGATTAATCAGGACTGCTGAAGCGCCCGTCTCCAACAACTGCGTACGGTAACGTCGGTTAGTAAAGAAACTGATATCGCCTGCGCCCGCCCGTTCGAGCGTAGTGACACGCTCGATGCGACAGGCCGCATCACCGCGCAGCTCCGCCTGCAACCTTTCGGCGATTTCCGCGAGGCTTAAGTCCACGACGGTGAACGGGCGAACTTAAATCTACTTGCCGCGTTTGAAACGCTTGCGCAAGCGGTCCAGCACGCGGTCTGTAATCTCCAGCTTCTTCTCGTTCGCAAACACGACAACGCCGCGGATCAAGACCAGGTCAATCTTCTCGGCCACTGCGAGGGCCTGCGTTTCTTCAATGACCACCTTCTGCAGTTTCTGCAACTCTTCATTGTTGCGGACATTGCGGTCTTCATTGAACTCGCTCAGTTCCCGCTGGAACTCGCGCTTCATTCTGCGGAGATCGCGGTTGGCCTTGCCGAGTTGGTCGTCACTCATTTTATCGCGATTGCGTACCAGGCGCTCTTCACGCTTACGTATGCCTTTTTGTTTTGCGATAAGTTCGCGATCGCGCGGCTGGAATTCGCGATCAATCTTCTTGCGCGCGGCATCCGCGTGCGGACTCTGACTGGCCGCACGTTGCAAATCGACAATTGCGATCTTGAGGTTGGCGGCGGCGGCGTTACCCGCGAACCCTAGTGCGAAGACGAGCGCAATAATGCCCTTGAAGAGAGAAGACCTCAGTATCATGCGTGCCTCAGAAACTCGTGCCAAATGTGAATTGGAATGGTTCAACCTCGTCGCCGCTCTTGGTTTTCAGCGGGACTGCATAACTGAACGTCATGGCCCCGAACGGCGACAGCCAGATAGCGCCAACACCCGCCGAGTAACGCAGGTCGCCAACATCTAATTCCTGGTTATCCCCAAAGACGTTCCCGACATCCACAAAGCTGGTGACACGCACCGAGTCGACGTCTTCAAGGAACGGAATGGGCAAAATCAACTCTGCGGTTGCGCTCGTGGCGAGATTGCCACCGAGCGGCTGGTTCTTGCTATCGCGAGGGCCTAACGTGTTGCTCTCGAAGCCGCGCACCTTGTGAGAGCCACGCATCCCCCCCGCAAAAAAGTGCTCATAAAGCGGCAAGTCTTCCGTATCGCCGTAACCAGAGCCGTAACCGATCTCGGCCTTCAAGTTCAGGATGTATTTGCTGAACAGCGGCAGGAAGTGCGAATGCGACAACTCGGTTTTGAAGAACGTGAGATCACCGCCCGGCACCGCGATTTCGCCGGACAGGCGGGTCACGCTGCCGCGCGTCGGCAGAATACGGTTGTCACGCGTGTCGTGCGAGTAGTTTGCGGAGACCTCAAAGGTGGTGAACTCGTCGCCGTTGTTGTTTCCGAATTGCACCACTTCCTGCGAAGCGTTGCTGCCAACATTGAACTTGGTGTTCCGTGCCGTCAGCCCGATTCTGAGGGTGTCGAACTCGCTCACCGGCACCCCAAAGGTAAACGAGCCCGAGAACTGGTCTGTGGTGTAGTTCGCGATGTTGGCATCTTGCGCATCCGTCTCGCGATACTCAGCATTGAAGCCAAGGCTCACACCGTCATCGGTGACGTAAGGGTTCAGGAAGCCCAACCCGAACGCGCGGTTCGAGTTGCTGTTGTTGAACGTTAGAGAGGCACGGTTGCCGGTTCCAAGGAAGTTCTCCTGGGATAACTCGGTGCTGAACACAACACCCTGACTCTTGGAGTAACCCAGGCCAGCCAGGAAGTTGCCGGACGGCTGCTCGACCACAGTCACGTTCAGGTCTACCTGGTCCTGCGTGCCGGGTACGGCCGGGGTTTCGACGTTAACTTCTGTGAAGTAGTTCAGACGCTGTAATCGTTCGCGTGAACGGTCGACCTTGCTGGTGTCAATCCAGGCGCCCTCGATCTGGCGCATCTCGCGACGCAGCACTTCGTCGCGGGTCTTCGAGTTGCCCTTGAAGTTGATACGGCGCACATATACACGTTTGCCCGGGTCAACAAAGAAGGTCAGTTTGACCTTGCGCGCGTCGTCATCTATGTCGGGCACGGCGTTGACGTTCGCAAACGCATAACCGTCCTCACCCAGACGTTTCGCCAACGCGGACGTACTCTCGGACACCAGCTTGCGCGAAAACACTTCGCCAGCACGCAGTTCCACCAATTCATTGAGTTCTGCGGGTGGCGCCTTCAGGTCGCCGGCCAGTTCAATGTCGCTGATGACAAAACGCTCGCCTTCCGTCACGTTGATCGTGATGTAGACGTCCTGCTTGTCCGGCGTAATCGATACCTGAGTCGAGTCAATGTTGAAGTTGATGTAACCGCGATCCAGGTAATACGACCGCAGCGTCTCCAGATCAGCCGCCAGGCGTTCCTTGGAGTACTGGTCGCTGCGCGACAGCCAGGTGGTCCAGCCCTTCGTCTTAAGCGAAAATTCGTCCGTCAGGTCATCGTCGTCGAATACGGTGTTGCCGACGATGTTGATCTTCCGAATGGTTGCGATGCGGCCTTCGGAGATATCGAAGTTGATAGACACACGGTTGCGGTCAAGCGGCGTGACTGTGCTCTCGATGCGCACGGCGTACCGGCCCTGGGCGAAGTATTCGCGACGAATTGCCTGCTCGACCTGGTCATACGTTGAGCGGTTGAAAATCTCGCCTTCCGCAAAACCGATCGGCTTCAGCGTCTTCAGCAGCATTTCCGTGTCGAGGTTGTCGTTGCCCTTGAAGGTGATCGACGAGATACCGGGCCGCTCGGAGATCTGCACCACCAATACATCGCCATCACGCTCGATGCGCACGTCTTTGAAGAAGCCGGTGTCGAATAGCTTACGGATGGCGTCAGCGACGCCACGGTCGTTCAACGAATCACCGACTTTGACCGGTAAGTAGTTGAATACAGTCCCTGCAGAAATGCGTCGCAAGCCTTCAATGCGAATGTCACCTACCACAAAGTCCGCTGCGGACAGTGCGGTGCTGAAGCAAAGAAGCACCACGCAAACTGCTCTAAGAGCACGTTTCATTTTTCTTGCGCTTTCATTGTTGTGCCGGTTCATCCGACACTGTTATTTCGTTATAGCGTGACCCGACTCGGAGGAAATGTCGCTGCCCAATTCCATCGCGAATTTGGGCTTGGCCACGGTTGTTCAAGAGGCCTTTTCGTCTACAAACTGAAGACCCTCACGACGTCATTGTAAAACGCCAGCCCCATCAAGCCAACGAGCAGTACTAATCCGACGTGTTGAGCGACATATTGTGCCTGTTCTGACAGCGGGCTGCCTTTGACCGCCTCCACAGCAAAATAGAGCAAATGGCCCCCGTCAAGGATCGGAACAGGCAGAAGATTCAAAATTCCCAAACTGATGCTGACAATGGCCAGAAACTCGAGAAATCGGCTAAGTCCGCTGCGTGCGGAGTTCCCCGCGTACTGGGCGATGCTGATAGGTCCGCTCAGGTTTTGGACCGACACCTCCAGCTTCAACATCTTCCAGAACATCCTGAGCGTCAGCATGCTGACCTCCCAGGTTTTATCGGTTGCACGGGTCAACGACTCGATCGGCCCGTAGCGCTCCGTCACAAAATAGCGTTCGATCAACCCCGGATCTGGGGCCCGGCTCGCGCCAATAAAGCCGAAGGTGCGGCCATCCTGCTCCTTGGTGGCCGGTGTCACCGGCACCACGCGGCTTGAGCCGCTACGCTGGATGCGGACGCTCAGCGTCTCGCCGGGGCTCGCCTGGATGCGCCGCACCCAGGCGCTCCATGAGGACATCGGTTCGCCGTTCACAGTCATGATGCGGTCGCCGGACTGCAAACCGGCCGCCTCTGCCGCCCCACCCGCCGTGACCGCGTCAATGACGGGCGCAAACTCCGGCCGCGCGGGCGTCACGCCCAACGTCTCGAAAAAGCCCCCGGAAGTCAGGTCATCAATCGGAATCGGGCGCAGATCCAGGGTCAGATTGCGCACCGGCGCTGAAGGCGTATCCGCGCGCTGGACGGAGACCGGAACCTGCGGGTCCTTGAGCACGCCACCAAGAACATTCTGGATAACGCCGACCCAGGTCACGGTGTCAGCACCGTCAACGCTGACGATCTGATGCCCTGCGCGCAATCCGGAAGCGGCCGCGATAGAGCCTTCCTCGACGGCGCCGATCGTGGACTTGGGACCGCTCACGCCCAGCGTGAACACGAGCCAATACGCCAGGATCGCGAAGATGAAGTTGAAAATGGGACCCGCGGCGACAATCGCCGAGCGCACTTTCAGGTTCTGACGGTTGAACGCGCGGTGGACCTCGCTGTCGTCTACCGGTCCCTCACGCTCATCCAGCATCTTGACGTACCCGCCAAGCGGAATGGCTGCCACGACATATTCGGTGCCGTCTCCCCCCTGCTTGCTCCAAAGCGCCTTGCCAAAACCGACGGAGAATCGCAGCACCTTGACGCCGAGCTTTCGCGCGACCCAGAAATGCCCAAATTCATGCACAGTGACCAGGACGCCAATTGCAACGATAAAAGACAAGACCGTAAAGAGCAGACTCATGTTTTACCTCAACCGCCGCGGACCAAACCGGCGACTATTTCGAGCGCAGACCATTTCAGGCAACGTGGCGGCAACACACGACGCCCACAACCCCAAGCGACAATCCTGGCGGCAACCAGGCTGACCACCCTCAGCCCTCCGTTTACCGGGTTCAGGCAGCCGCGCGCCTGCCTACTTCTTCGATCGCACGTGCCCGTGCCTCAGCGTCAATCGCCAGCACGTCTTCCAGACTCTCGGGCGCCTCGCTGGTCGCGTCCGCCATGCCGCGTTCAATGACGTTGGCGATATCTGGAAACTTGAGTTCACCGTCAAGGAAAGATTGGACAGCGATTTCGTTGGCTGCGTTCAGTATGGTGCTCGCATCACCGCCAGCATGGGCCGCTTCCAGGCACAGACGCAACCCCGGAAAACGTTCAAAATCAGGGGCTTGGAATTGCAAGTCTTTCATCGTGAAAAAATCGAGACTGCCAACGCCGGACTCGATACGCTCAGGCCATGCCATGGCATGCGCAATGGGCGTGCGCATGTCCGGATGGCCAAGCTCCGCCAGCACGGAGCCATCGACATATTCAACCATCGAGTGGACGAAGCTCTGCGGATGCACAACAACGTGCACTTCCGTCGCAGGCACATCAAACAACCAGCGTGCCTCGATGACCTCCAGGCCCTTGTTCATCATCGTGGCTGAATCGACTGAGATCTTCCGCCCCATTACCCAGTTCGGGTGAGCACAAGCTTCATCGGGAGTCACATCCCAAAGCGAATTTGGGTCGCGCGTACGGAACGGGCCGCCGGAACCAGTCAACAGGATCCGGCGCACGCCCGCGCGCCGTTCCCCGCGGCTGTTAGGCGGCATGCATTGGAAGATGGCGTTGTGTTCGCTGTCGATGGGCAGCAATTCCGCCCCGTGCTCGCGAATCGCCTGCATGAACAACGCACCGGACATGACCAGCGCTTCTTTGTTAGCCAGCAACACGCGTTTGCTGGCGCGCGCTGCAGCCAGGGTTGGTAACAGTCCGGCCGCGCCCACAATACCGGCCATGACCTGCTCGACTTGTGGGTGCGAAGCAGCCGCCTCAAGCCCGGCCGCCCCAGCCTGCACCTCGATCTCCGGCGCCTCGTTCAACAATGCTGCGTGTAACGCTTCAGCAGCATTCTCATCCGCCATCACGGCAAGCTTGGGGCGCCACTGGAGGCATTGCGCCGTCATCCGCTCGACGTCGCGGTTTGCCGTCAACGTGACTACGGTAAATCGTTCGGGGTTTCGTGAAACCACGTCGAGCGTGTTGACCCCGATCGTGCCCGTTGATCCCAAGATCGCCAGTCCGCTCACCATTTCGCTCACGACGCCCCTCCGATCATCCAAAGCCCCACCAAAAACACCGGACCGGCCGCTGTCAGGCTGTCTATCCGGTCCATGACGCCACCGTGCCCCGGCAATAACCCGCCACTGTCCTTCGCCCCAGACATGCGCTTGAAAAGGCTCTCCGCTAGGTCGCCGAGCACGGATACGGCGACGGTCGCCAGCGCTACCAACAGGAACCCGGTCGAGTCCGATTCAAGCCTCAGAAGCGCATACGCCACCGCCACTGCCATCGAGATTACAGCACCACCAGCCGCACCTTCCCAGGTTTTGCCCGGGCTGACGTTTGAGGCCAGTTTGTGGCGACCAAAAGCGCGGCCAGCAAAATAGGCGCCAATATCCGCGAGCCACACCAGGACCAGCAATAGCAGCAACAGCTCGGGCCCGAGCGCACTGCCACGGTGAATTTCCACCAGCGACATCCATGCGGGCAACAACAACAACCATCCCACAAGCACCCACGCTGGCGCTGGCATCAACGTCAGCCGGGCGCCGCGTTGCACCTGTACTACGCGTACGAACGCGACCAGCCACCACAACACGGCCAGCCCCATCAATACCTGGATGACGGAGGTATCCGCCAGACTCAAGCCATACATCCCCGCGGCCATCAGGATGACGTAAGTCACGCGCACCGGCGTTGACCAACCTGCCAGGTGTGTCCACTCCCAGGTGCCCGCCAGGACCAACACCCCGAATATCACACCGAGCCAGGACCACGACAACATCAGCACCGCGGCTACCACCAGCGGAATCAGGACAACGGCAGTGAGAATGCGCTGAGCGAGGTTTGACATGCTCAAACGCCGCGCGTGTCAGCTCTGGGCCGCTACGACCTGGTCACCGGTACGACCAAAACGCCGTTCGCGCCTCGCAAACGCGGCCAGCGCCTTTTCCAGCTCCGTCTCGTCGAAGTCCGGCCACAAGGTCTTGGTGAAATACAGCTCCGTGTACGCAAGCTGCCACAACAGGAAGTTGGAGATGCGAGTCTCGCCGCCCGTTCTGATGAACAGGTCTGGCTCTGGCAAATCAGCCAGAGAAATCACCGACGAAATCGCCGTTTCGTCGATATCATCCACGCTCATCTGGCCACTCGCGACCCGTGCGGCCAGGGTCTTGGCGGCTTCCACTACATCCCAGCGACCACCGTAGTTTGCGGCAATGACCAGGTGCATGCCGGTGTTATTCGCCGTCAGCGCCTCGGCTTCAGCGATCTGAGTCTGCAGATGTTCATTAAACGCGGTGCGTGCACCAGCCACTCGCAGCCGGATGTTGTTTTCGTGCAGCTTGCGCATTTCCTGCTGCAGCGCGCTCACAAACAGATTCATGAGCAAACCCACTTCTTCTGCGGGTCGACGCCAGTTTTCGCTGCTGAAAGCAAACAGTGTCAGTGCTTCGACGCCACGTTTGGCGCAGTGCTGCACCATGTCGCGCACCGTATTGACGCCAGCGCGGTGCCCATTGAACCGGGGCGAGCGACGTTTGACGGCCCAGCGCCCGTTGCCGTCCATCACGATCGCGATATGTTTGGGCGTCGCGGCAGCGCTGGTGACTTCGCGGTTCTCGTTGGTGGGGGACACAGCCGACACGGGCTAGACCTCCATCAAGTCCGCTTCTTTCGCCTTCAGAATGTCGTCCACTTCCGCGACAAATTTGTCGGTCAGCTTTTGCATCGATTCTTCGGCTTTGCGTTCCTCGTCCGAGGTCAGCTCTTTTTCTTTTTCAAGTTCTTTGAAGGTGCTGTTTGCATCGCGACGAATATTGCGGATTGCGATGCGCGCGTTTTCAGCCTCCTGGCGCACCACCCGGGTCATATCCCGACGACGTTCTTCAGTGAGCGCCGGCAGCGGCACACGAATCACATCCCCCGCGGTGACGGGGTTCAGGCCCAGGTTCGAGTTCATGATCGCTTTTTCGATATCCGGGACCATCTTCTGCTCCCAGGGCTGCACCGTCAGGGTACGCGCGTCACCAACCGAGACGTTGGCTGCCTGATTGATGGGAACGTCTGTCCCGTAGTACGAAACCATCACATGGTCGAGCAAGCTGGTATGAGCACGCCCGGTGCGTAGCTTGGAGAGTTCCTGCACGTACGATTCGATGCTCTTGCGCATGCGCGCTTCCGCGTCTTGTTGAATATCCTCGACCATTTCCCCTCCCGTCGAATCGACCGTGCTACGAGTCGGCGCGGTGCACCAGCGTGCCTACCGACTCGCCGTACACTGCGCGCTTCAATGATTCAGGTTGGTTCATGTCCAGAACCCGCATGCGCATACCGTGGTCCCGGCATAACACGACGGCGGTCGCATCCATGACCTTCAAGTCCCGTCTCAACACCTCATCATAATCCAGCTGGTCGTATCGTTGCGCGTCTGGATTCGTGACCGGGTCAGAATCGTAGACACCGTCCACCTTGGTGGCTTTGATCATCAGGTCAGCGCCAATTTCGATGCTGCGCAGACTGGCAGCGGAATCCGTCGTGAAAAACGGGTTGCCAGTGCCAGCAGCAAAAATGACGATGCGGCCCTTCTCGAGATGCCGGATGGCGCGGCGGCGGAGGTAATTTTCGCAGACTGCCTCAATCTCGAGTGCGGACATCACCCGTACGTAAACACCGTGCTGTTCGAGTGCATCTTGCATGGCAAGGGCGTTGATGACGGTGCCCAGCATGCCAATGTGGTCACCGGTGACACGCTCCATGCCGGCAGAGGCGAGGCCCGCACCGCGAGCAATGTTGCCCGCCCCGATGACCAACCCTATTTCGACACCCCTCTTGCTGAGTTCCACCAGTTCGGTGGCCATACGACGGATGACGGCGGGATCAATACCGTAGGAGAGTTCCCCCATCAGCGCCTCACCGCTCAGCTTGATGAGAACCCGCTTGTAGGCCAGAGAATCGTCGCTCAAATGGTTCCCCTTAAGACGTCTTCGTCTCGTGCCTGCCGCCAGCCTGGGAGTCCGGACGGCAACTGTGACCGGAGCTAGCCCCCAGACCTTAACGTCCGGGGGCGGGAAACGCTACGCACCCTTGGCTTGCGCCATGACCTCTTCAGCGAAGTTCTCGACTTTCTTTTCGATGCCTTCGCCCACTTTCAGGCGAATGAAAGACGAAACCGTCGCGTTGTTGGCGGCCAGGTACTTCTTCACAGACTGATCGGGGTCTTTGACAAATGGCTGCCCCATCAGGGTGACTTCGTTAACGTACTTGCGCACACGGCCCGTCACCATCTTCTCGACAATTTCGGGCGGCTTGCCACTTTCCGCAGCCTGGGACGCGAAGATTGCACGCTCTTTTTCCAGCGTCTCCGCCGGAATCTCGCCCTCATCAATACATATGGGCTGGCTCGCCGCTACGTGCATCGCGATGTCTTTGGCGACGGATTCGTCACCAGCCGACAACGCAACCAGCACGCCGATACGGCCGCCGTGCAGATAGGCGCCCACCTGCGCGTCCGCGGACACGGAGTCAAAACGACGAATGGACATATTCTCGCCAATTTTGACGATCAATTCGCGACGCCGGTCTTCGATGCTGGCCTCACCGCCGGCAACCATTGGAAGTGCGCTCAAAGCATCCATATCCGCCGGCTCGTCATCCAGTACGCGCTTGGCGACATCGTTAACAAAGTCTTTGAATTCGTCTTCCTTGGCGACGAAGTCGGTTTCGCAGTTGACTTCAACCATGACGGCACGCCGACCATCATCGCTGGTTGCGATACCAATAAGCCCTTCAGCGGCGACGCGACCTGCTTTCTTGTCAGCTTTAGCCTGACCCGACTTGCGCATCGCTTCGATAGCGGCTTCGATATCTCCTTCGGAGGCCACCAGCGCTTTTTTGCATTCCATCATGCCCGCGCCAGTACGTTCCCTCAGCTCTTTCACCAGGGCTGCGGAAATCTGCATGGTTATTACCTCGATGTATAACTGTGCTGAATGTAAGACTGATACTGTTCAGCAACCCCGGGCACCGAGTTTGCTGACAGAACCCTCGTGTAGTGTTTGCAGCCGCCAGGACCTCAGGCGCTGGCAGCCTCTCCGCCGGCGTCAGCGGCGGGCGCGGCTTCGGCTGGCGCGTCACCTTGCGCCTCGGCCACATCGGTAGCTTGCGCGGAGGCACGGCCTTCGATGACGGCATCGGCTACACCGCTGACGTACAAGGAAATCGCGCGAATAGCGTCGTCGTTGCCAGGTACGATGTAGTCAACACCCTCAGGCGAATTGTTGGTATCAACCACGCCGACAACCGGAATGCCAAGCTTCACAGCTTCCGCCACGGCAATCTTCTCGTGCCCCACGTCGATCACAAACAGAACGTCAGGTAAGCCTTCCATGTTCTTGATGCCGCCGAGCCCGCGCTCCAGCTTGGCGAGTTCGCGCTCACGCGACAGCCCTTCTTTCTTACTCAGGCGCTCAAGACCGCCCTCGGCAATCATCGCTTCCAGATCTTTGAGACGGCGGATCGACTCTCGTAC
>MDTA01023658.1_pt1 | contig 27998 bp, 30 predicted proteins | sample 811151 | NCBI WGS metagenome assembly MDTA01 (sample SAMN05326648, study PRJNA326480) | marine metagenome | isolation source: seawater | place: Indian Ocean: South | collected 2010 | reverse complement strand
TAATCTATGGAATAAAGAAAAAATTGTATTATTTAACTATCTTAAAAAAAATAAAATAATTAATTTTGAAAATATTAATAAATTCGAAAGTTTTCTAAGAATTTCTATTGAGCAAAGAGAACTTTCAAAATTTTTTTTTACAAAATATGTTAATCAAATATTAGAAATAATTAAAAAAATAGCATCACAAAATAAAATTTTAAGAAAAGATATTAGTTTTTTAAATATTAGAGAAATCGTAAATCTTAAAGAAAATAATTTAAAAAGATTAATTAAAAAAATAAATTTACGAAAAAATAAATATAAAATTTATAAAAAATTTGATTTACCTCAAATATTATCTAAAAAAGAAGAATTCCTTAATTTCGAGCAATTAAAGGGTGTTCCAAATTTTATTGGAAGAAAAAAAATTATACAAAAGATTAAATATGTAAAAAATTTTAAATAAGATAGTAATGTTTTAAGAAACAAAATAGTTTTAATTGAGTCAGCAGATCCTGGTTATGACTGGATATTTAGTAAAAAAATTGCAGGACTTATTACATTGTATGGTGGAGCAAATTCTCATATGGCGATTAGATCTAGTGAATTAAATTTACCTGCAGCAATTGGGGTTGGAAGTTTAAAATTTAAAGAATTAAAGAATGCGACACTTGTAAAATTAGACTCGAGCAATAAAATATTAAAGGCAATTAAATGAAAAAGTATATACTTATAAGTCAATCATTAATTTATAATAAGGCTAGGAATGAACTTTCAGATTTTATTGATACGAGATTAATAAATTTTTTTACAAAATTGAATTATATTCCAATCACTATCAGTAATTTCTACAATAACCCTAATTTTTATTTAAATTCTTTTACATTTTCAGCAATAATTTTAACTGGAGGTAGTGATTTTGGAAAGTTTCCTCGAAGGGATAAATTAGAAAATAATTTGATCAAATACTCAATTAGAAAAAAAGTTCCTTTAATAGGAATATGTAGAGGTATGCAAATGATAAATAGATTTTTTAATGGAAAATTAGTTAAAATTGATAATCACGTCAAAGTAAAACATTTAATTCTTAACGTTAAAAGTAAAAAAAAAGAAGTAGTAAATAGTTATCACAATTATGCAATTTATGAGAAAACAATGCATAAAAATTTGTCAGTTTTACACAGGTGTTTTAATGATAATTCTATTGAAAGCTTCAAGCATAAAAAACATAAAATTTTAGGAATAATGTGGCACCCAGAGAGAGAAAAAAAATTTAAAGATTTTGATAAAAAATTAATAAAAAATTTTATTAAAAATGATTAAACCATTAATACTAGATATAAATTCTGGTAATATTCTTTCTCTTAAAAATATTATTTTAAAATTTTCAAAGAATGTATCAATTGGTAATAATGATAATAATATCTTAAATGCTACACATATTTTTTTGCCTGGAGTTGGTAGTTATAGTCAAGTTATGCAAAATGTTAAAAACACAGTTAATATCAAGTTACTTAAAAAAAAATTATTAGAAAACGAAACAATGTTTTTGGGTATTTGTGTTGGTATGCAAGTTTTATCTGATTATGGATATGAAAATGATAAATCTGAAGGTTTATCATTAATAAAAGGATCAGTAAAAAAAATGGAAACTAAAGAGATCTTACCTCACGTTGGATGGAATTCAATAAATTTTAATAAAAAATCGAAATTATTAAATCAAATACCAAATAAGTCAGATTTTTATTTTACTCATTCATATTCTTATCATTTAGAAGATAGCTCCTCAATAATCTCAAATACAAATTATGGATTAAGTTTTCCAAGTATTATAAATAAATTAAATATATATGGAACTCAATTCCATCCAGAGAAAAGCCAAAGCAATGGTATTAAATTAATTAAAAATTTTTTAGAATTGTAATATGACTTTAAATGAAAAAAAAAAAAGATTAATTCCAGTAATTTTAATTAAAAATGGCTGGGTTGTGCAAAGTGTTGGATTTAAAACTTATAAAAATATAGGTCATCCAATACCGACAATAAAAAGACTTTCAGACTTTGGTTCTGATGAACTAATTTTATTAGATATAACAAAAAATAATTTTTATGAAACCAGAAGAGAAGATATGAATTATAGTTTTAAAGACGAATTCATTGAAATCCTGAAGCAACTATCAGAAGTTTCGTTTATGCCTGTTGCTGTAGGAGGTAAAATTTCAAATATTAATGATGCACTTAAAAGAATTGAAAATGGTGCTGAAAAAATAATAATAAATACCATGGCCCTTGATAATAAAAATGAAATTAAAAAAATAGTGAAAGAATTAGGTAATCAAGCTGTAGTACTATCAGTAGATTATAAAAAAAATGAAAAAAATGAATATAAGGTTGTAAAAAAAGGTAATGAATTTTTAAATATTAATGTATTAGATCACTGTAAAGAAATTACAGACTTGGGAGTGGGAGAAATTTTTCTAAACTCTGTGGATAGAGATGGAAAGAAAAACGGATATGAAATAGAAATTTTGAAAGAAATATCTGAGAAAATTAAAATCCCAATTATAGCTTGTGGAGGAGCTGGATCTTGGAGCGATATGTATGAAGTTTATGAGAAAACTGATTGCGACGGTATTGCAGCTTCTAATATTTTTCATCATATCGAGCATAGTGTTTTTTTGGCAAAAGAATTTTTACATAACAGGTCAAACAAATTTAGATCTCCAAAATTTGAAGCAGATTTATAGAAATTAATCATGAAAAATATTAATTTACTTATTTTAGCTGCTGGAAAAGGAACAAGATTAGGAAAAAAAACAAAAAAAAAACCAAAAATACTTTTAAAATATAAAAAAAAATTTTTATTTGATTATCATTTGGAAGTTTACAAAAAATTTAAAAATATATCACTAAATATAGTTACAGGTTATAAAGGTTATGAAATAAAAAATTTCGTTAAAAAAAAAAATATAAAATTATTTCACAATTCTAATTATTCCAATACCAATATGTATTATAGTTTTTTAAAAGCAAAATCTTTATTGAGTCAAAAAAAAGATTTAATAATTGTTTATGGAGATATTATTTTTAAAAAAAAAACAATTGATGAAATAATAAAAAACAAAAACCAAGTATCAATATCTGTAGATAAAAGATTTAAAAGTTATTGGTTAAAAAGGATGAAGAATCCCCTTAATGACCTAGAGACTTTAAAAATTAAAAATGGTTATATTGTTGAATTAGGGAAAAAACCAAAGAGCTATGGTGAAATACATGGTCAATATATGGGTATAACTAAAATTTCTCAAAAATATTTTAAAAATATCAAAAAATTAATACTTCAGATAAATAAAAAAAAATCAAATTATAAAAAAATTTATTTTACTGATTTCATACAATATTTGATTGATAATAAAATTAAGGTAAGCCCAAGTTATAACCATGGTAATTGGCAAGAATTTGATAAACCAATTGATTTTAGAATTAATAATTTTTAAAGTAATATAATGAAAAAAAATGAAAATATTATCGATAAGATAGAAAAAATAAGATCAAAAAATAACGCCAATTGGATGGATTTGTTGAGGCTGTCATTTAAGAAAGCACCAGTGGAAACAGCTAAAATAATGTCAAAAATTTATCAACATGACGCAAAAATTTCTAAATTAGTTCAAAAATTAATTAAAAGAAAATAAAAAAACTAGATGAAATATTGTCAAAGATGTGTAATGCCAATTAGTGCAGTAGCATCTTCTTTTAATGAAAAACAAATATGTTCAGCATGCGAATATCATGATGTTTATGAAAGTTTATCCACCGAGCAATGGTCAGACAGAAAAAAAATTTTTGAAAAAATACTTAATGAAAATAAAACTAATTCAAATTACGATTGTATTATTCCAGTTAGCGGAGGAAAAGATAGTTACTTTCAAGCCCATAAAATTATTAAAGAATTTAATTTAAAACCACTTTTGGTCACTTATGATGGAAACAATTATTTAGAGGAAGGAATATATAATAGAGATAGAATGAGAAAATTATTTGATGCTGATCATATAGTATTTGGACCAAGTATAAAAAGTTTAATTAAATTAAATAAACATTGTTTCAAAATTATGGGTGATATGAACTGGCATGCCCATTGTGGAATTTTTACTTATCCATTTCAGATAGCAGAGAAATTTGAAATACCACTACTAATATGGGGAGAAACTTTCTGGGATATAAGTGGAATGTATGACGTCAATGATATGGTTGAATTTACAAACCGAATGCGTGTCGAGCATAATCTCAGAGGATATGAGTGGAATGACTTATTAAAAAACTCAGAATTAGAGGAAAAAGATATGCTTTGGGCAAAATTTCCATCTGATGAAACGATAAGAAATAAAGGTATCAGAGGACTTGCATTAGGCAATTACTTTAAGTGGGATCCAAACAAACATACTAAAATGATAATTGAAAAATATAATTGGAAATCAAAAAAAATACCTTTTGAGAGAACGTACAGAAAAATGTCAAATTTAGATGATAGATATGAAAATGGAGCTCACGATTTATTAAAATTTATAAAGTTTGGATACGGAAGAGCTTCAGACCACGCATCAAAAGATATTAGAACTAAATATATGTCAAGAGAAGATGGAATTGAAATGGTTAAAAAATATGACCATGTTATTTCATCAGATTTAAATTATTGGTTAGAATATGTTGGAATGAATGAAAGTGAATTCTGGGAAATAGCTGATACATTTAGAGACCCAAAGGTATGGTGGATTGAAGATGGTATGTGGTATAAAGAAAATATATGGAATGATGGAAGTTCATATGGAAAAGTAAGATTAAAAAAAGAATTTTGGAAAAAATATATTCGATCAACTAAATGAATATAGCAATAATACCTGCCAGAGGAGGAAGTAAAAGAATTTTAAAAAAAAATATAAAAATCTTTTTTGGTAACCCAATTATCTATTATCCGCTGAAAGTAGTTTTAAAATCAAGGCTTTTCAACAATGTTTTTGTAACAACCGATGATGATAAAATAATAGATTATATAAATAAAAAATTTCCACAAGTAACAACTATTAAAAGAAAAAAAAAATTTTCTACTGATAAAGTTAAAACAATTACAGTAATAAAGAATTTTATTAAAAATACAAATAATAATAAAATAAAAAAAATTTGTTGTATATATTCCGCAACTCCTTTGTTAAGTGTAAAAAATTTAAAAATCGGTTTTAGATTGTGTCAAAAATATAAAAATTTTGTTTTTCCAGTTGTAAGATCAAATTCAAAAACTGGAAAATTTATAGAATTAAAAAAAAATTCAATTAATAAAATTTTGTTTAAAAATGATGTTAGGCTAATGAGATATCAAGATGCTGGCCAATTTTATTGGGGGACTTTTCAAAATTGGATGAAAAGAAAATCAATTATTGATAAACCGAGCAGATGTTTTATTTTAAAAAATTATGAAGCAATAGATATAAATACATCCAAAGATTGGAATAAAGCAAAAAAATTATATAAAAGAAAAAAATGAAAATTGGTCTTTTTTTTTCAGGAAATTATATAAAAAGATATGAGGTAGAAGAATTAACAAATCTTTTAGGAACAAAAAATGAGTTTATTTTTTTCTACCATAAAAAAAAAGAAAGTTTTGACACTGTTAAAAACAATATTTTCTTTAATTTGTTTTTTAAACATCAATTTTTCTCACTTGTATTGTTAGAACAAAAATTTGCTGAAATTATATGTCATAAAAATTCTTTTAATAAAAAAAGAAAAAAATTATTAGAAAATATTAAATTAGAAAACATTATTAAAAACTACGACAAGTATGAAAAATTTGACTTTAAAACAAAAAAAAATAGAGGAAGACATATATTTGACAAATCAACAATTAATAAAATAATTAGCAAAGATATAAATTTAATCATATTTTTGGGTTTTAATAAACTCATCCATTTCAAGATGTTAAATCTCGTAGAATATGGAATATTAAGTTTTCATACTGCTGATACAAACCAGTACAAAGGAAGACCATCAGGTTTTTATGAATATCTTAATAATGAAAAATTTGGAGGAGTTACATTGCAACGACTTTCAACTGAAATAGACGGAGGTGAGATTATAAGTATTAAAAAAACAGATATTTCAAAATGTAAATCTTATGATGAAACTCATTATAGAATGCTAAAAATTAAGAAAAATATGCTAGTTGAAGGACTAAATAAAATAATCTTAAAGAAAACTTTTTATAGGCCAAAAAAAACCGTTTTAAATAAAGATAAAGATAGTAAAAATTTTTTTTTAGTGATGAAATGTATTTTCAAGACTATATGGAAAAGATATTTCTTTTAAGATGAGCTTTAAAACGATAGTAATAGCTGGAACTGGATATAGTGGTTCAACAGCTATTTACGAATATCTTCAGTTACAAAAAAATTTTCATGATCCCTTTAAAAATAAAGAATTTACAATTTCATATGATCCCTGTGGAATCAGAGATATTGAAAATTGTATAATTGGAGAGTATTCCATTAGTAAAGCAAATTTTGTATATAGAAATTTTTTGGAAAATATTAATTTTTATATTAATAAAGAAAATGATTTAAAACCTGGAAAAAACTTTCAGAGTCCTGAAAAAGTAAAAAAACTTTTGCTAAAATATTCAGAGGAAATTGTTGATTTTAGCTATGAAGGTAATACTTCATATTTAAAATATAAAAAATCAAAATTTGAAACAATTAAGCAGAAACTATTTAATATATCAAATGACAAAATAGTATTTTTCAAAGATATTAAAATATTTAACGATGTTACAAAAAAACTTTTTATTGATCTTTTTAACTATGAAAATAAAGATATTATTTTAGACCAGGGAGCTAATATTTATAATCTTTATGATTCTTCCAAATATTATCCAAATCCAATTTGTATTTTAGTATTTAGAGATCCTAGAGATATTTTTTCTGAATTTAAATTTAAATCAGCATATTCATACCCAAAATCGGATGTAGAAACCTTTTGTGATTGGTATCAAAATTCTATGAATAAAATAGAAAATCAAAATTTTCAAGACTTAAGTATACTAAAAATTCAATTTGAAGATTTTATAAATAATCATAACGAGAGTTTAGAGAAAATATCTGAATTTCTTTCAATTCATATAAAACCAAATAATGAAAAATTTGATTTTATCAGAAGTAAAAAAAATATTTTAAAATATGAAAAACTTTTAACAAATGAAGAAACATCAATTATAAAAAAAAAATTAAGTAAATATTTATTAAAATAATTATGGTTCTTCAATTAAAAAAAATAAAATTTGAAGATAAAAAAATTTTATTTAAGTGGGCTAATCTTAAATCTGTAAGAAATAACTCTCTGAAAAAAAAAAAAATTAGTTATAGTCAACACCTTAATTGGATAAAAAAATATTTAAATAACGATCTTAGAAATATTGGAAAAATAATTTATAAACAAAAAAAACCAATAGGATTAATAAGGCTAGATAAAAAAAATAAAGTTTATTTTATTAGTTATTTAATTGCACCTAAATATAGAAAAAAAGGCTATGCTTACAAAGCTCTTAAATTATTTATAAAAAAAATAAAAAAACCAAAAAAAATAGTAGCAATAGTGATGAATAACAATAAAGCGTCAATCAAAATATTTGGAAAATTAAGTTTTAAATTAATGTTAAAAACTAATAAATATCATAAGTTCATATACAATGTTAAAAATAAAAAAAAATAAAATTTCATTAAAAAACAAACCGGTTTTAATTTCTGAAGTTTCAGGAAATCATAATGGAAAGCTAGATCTGGCAGTTAAACTTGTAAGAAAAGCTGCCAAATATGGATCTGATTTGATTAAACTACAAACTTATGAAGCTAATAATTTAACTTTAAATTCAAATAAACCTGAATTTTATATTAAAAATAAAAAAAGTTTATGGAAAAAAAATAATCTTTTTAAACTTTATACTAAAGGTTCTACTTTAAAGGAATGGCATCATAAATTATTTCTAGAAGCTAAAAAATATAAAGTTGATTGCTTTACGTCAATATTTGATGAAAAAGATATTGAATTTTTAGAAAAATTGAAAGTACCAGCTTATAAAATAGCTTCATTTGAATGCTTACATTTTCCTCTAATAGAGAAAGTGATAAAAACAAAAAAACCGATTTTAATTTCAACAGGTTTATGTAATCTAGTAGAAATTAGAGAATTAGTTAATTTTTTAAAAAAAAAAAATTGTAAAAATTATGCTTTATTGAAATGCACTAGTTCTTATCCTGCTATCTCAAATGATTTAAATTTAAATACAATAAGTGACATGAGAAAAAAATTTAAATGTGAAATTGGATATTCAGATCATACCATAGGATTTAATGCAGCAATTGGAGCTATTCATCATGGAGCATCTTTTATTGAAAAACACGTTTGTCTAAACAAAAAAATAGGAATAGATTCAAAATTTTCTTTAGAAGTTGAGGATATTCCAAAATTAAAAAAATCTATAAATGAGGCGTATTTATCGAGAGGAGAGATTTATTATGGTCCTTCAAAAAATGAATTACCTAACTTACAATTTAGAAGATCTATATATGTTAGTAAGGATATAAAAAAAGGTGAAAGATTTTCTAGGTCAAATACTAAAATAATTAGACCAGGATTAGGTTTGGAACCAAAATATTACAGAAGTATTTTGGGTAAAAAATCTTTATTAAATATAAAATTTGCAACACCGTTAAAATGGAAATATATAAAAAATTAATTTTAATTTAATAACAAATGATTAAACCATGTATAATTGGCCTTGGATACGTAGGTCTCCCAATTTTAATTAATTTATCTAAAAAATATAAGTGTATTGGATTTGATAATAATTCTCAAAGAATAATGATTTATCTAAAGGCATAGATACATTTAATGAATTTAATAAGAAAACTCTTTTAAATAAATCAATTAAATTCACCAACTCATTAAAAATAATAAAAAATTTTAACTTATATATAGTCACTGTACCCACTCCTATACTTAAAAATAAGACACCTGATTTAAAACATTTAAAAAATGTGTGTAATAACTTGTCTAAAATTATTAAAAAAAAAGATATTGTTATATTTGAGTCTACAGTTTATCCAGGATTAACAAAAGATTATTGTATACCGTTATTAGAAAAAAAAAACTCATTTAAAGAAGGTTTAGATTTTTTTGTTGGTTATAGTCCAGAGAGGGTAAATCCTGGGGATAATGCACATGATTTAAAAAAAATTGATAAAATTTTAGCTTATCCATATTTATACCTTAAAAAAGAATTATTAAGGCTTTACTCACTAATTTCAAAAAAAATAATTTTTACTAAAAATATTAGAGAAGCAGAAACAGCAAAAGTAATTGAAAATATTCAAAGAGATGTAAATATCGGTTTAATTAACGAGATTTATCTATTTTGTGAAAAACTTAATATAAATTTTAATAATGTAATTGATCTTGCTTCAACTAAGTGGAATTTTCTTAAGTTTGATCCAGGCTTAGTGGGTGGGCATTGTTTACCAGTAGATCCATACTATTTTTCTTTTATTAGTAAAAAAAACAGTTTTAAAACAAGAATAACTTTAGCAGGCAGATATATAAATGATTCAATGGAAGAGATAATTCGTAAAAAAATTAAAAAAAAATTAGTCTCTCTTAATCCAAATAATAATAAAAAAGTTTTAATTTGCGGTTTAACCTATAAAAAAAATGTTGCTGATTTAAGAAATTCCCTATCATTAAAAATATTTAATAATTTAAAAGACAAATATATTAAAGGATATGATCCATTAATAGATTTCAACTCAGCAAAAAAAAATGGATTAATAACATCTAAAAAAGATTTTTTAAATTTTGATATTTATATAATCTTGACTAAACATTCAATCTTACAAAAACAAATAAAAAGTCTTAAAGATAAAATTATAATAATACCTCTTTAGAATTTCATTAATTTCTTAATTTTTAAAAAATAAAACAGTCTCAAAAGATTTCTTAATCTAATTCAAACTCGTTTTTATAGTTTTTCTTTAGACTTAAGTCTTGTTTTTTCTTATCTAAAATACAATTGCCAATAATAAGATAGTCTAATTCAGTTCCCATAAAACAATTAAAAGCATCTGTTGGTGTATTGACTATTGGTTCGCCTCTGACATTAAATGAAGTGTTTACAAGTATAGGACAACCTGTTTTTTCCTTAAATTTTGAAATCAGATCATAATAACGTTTGTTGGTATTTTTACTTACTGTCTGAACTCTAGCTGAATAATCCACATGTGTTACTGCAGGAATTTTTGATCTTTTAATATTTAGCTTATCGATTCCAAATAATTTGTTCTGCTCTTCTGTCATAAGAATTCTTTTATCCTTTTTAATATTTGCTACCAATAACATATAAGGGCTATCAACATCTATATCAAACCAACTTGATAAGTCGTCTTTAAGAACAGAAGGTGCAAAGGGCCTGAAACTCTCTCTGTATTTAACTTTTAAATTTAAATTTTTTTGCATTTTATCTGATCTTGGGTCAGCTAGAATTGATCTACCGCCTAAAGCTCTGGGGCCAAATTCCATTCTTCCCTGAAACCAACCTATTGCTTTTTCTTCAGCTAAATATTCTACAGATTGATTTATTAATTTTTCATAATCAACAATTTCATATTTTGCTCCAATTGATTTTAGCTCTTTCTCAATATTTTCTTGTGAAAATTCTGATCCTAAATAAGATCCTTTCATATCATCTTTAGGGTTAACAACTCTTTTGTTTCCTTGTTCAATGTACCATAAAGCTAAAGCTGCACCTAAAGAGCCACCAGCATCACCTGCAGCAGGCTGTATCCATATGTTTTCAAAAATTTTTTCTTGAAGAATTTTTCCATTAGCAACGCAATTTAACGCAACACCTCCGGCGAGACACAAATTTTTTATACCATATTCTTTGCGAACTGATTTTGCTAATTTTATCATTATTTCTTCTGTAACTTTTTGAATTGAGGAGGCTATATCCATATGAAATTTAGTGAGCTTCTCATCTTTTGAGCTTCTTGGTTTTTGACCAAACAATTCATGAAATTTATCATTTGTCATTGTTAGTCCAGTTGCATAATTAAAATATTTTTGATTTAATCTAAAAGTTCCATCTTCTTTAATATCTAACAATTGTTTGACTTTATTTTCGTAAATTGGATTTCCATATGGAGCCAAGCCCATTAGTTTATACTCTCCGCTATTAACTTTAAATCCTGTGTAATATGTAAATGCTGAGTAAAGTAGTCCTAAAGAATGTGGAAAATGAATTTCTTTTTTTATATCTAATTGATTATTTTTGCCTACAGCTACAGTAGTTGTTGCCCATTCACCTACTCCATCAGCAGTTATAATTACAGCTTCTTCAAATGGTGATGGAAAAAAAGCACTAGAAGCATGACTCAGATGATGATCTGAAAAAAAAATATTTTCATCTGTTTTATAGTCTTTGTCATGCTCCTTTAATTTATTAAATAAAAGATTTTTCTGAAATAATTTTTCTTTAATCCATAAAGGCATTGCCTTACTGAACGAAATAAATCCATTAGGAGCAAAAGCAACATATGTTTCTAACAATCTCTCAAATTTTAGAAAAGGTTTTTCAAAAAATACTATTTGGCTTACATTGCTTAATTTTAAATTTGCATAATTTAAAACAAAATTAATTGCGTTTTTTGGATAATCTGGGTCATGTTTTTTTCTTGTAAATCTTTCTTCCTGAGCTGCAGCTATAATTTTTCCATCCTGTAAAATACAAGCTGCACTATCATGGTAAAATGCAGATATTCCTAATATTGATTTCACTTTAAAAAATTGTATAAATAAATGGGGCTACAGCAGAACCCTGAGTTAAAATAATTAATCCTCCAAACAAGACAAGTACAATAATTATTGGAAACAACCAGTACTTTTTTCTCACTTTCAAAAAATTCCAAAATTCTTTTACAAAGCTCATATTAAAATTGATCTTTCATTCTACTTTTTGGTTCTTTTTTTTCAATCCAATAAGTCTTATTATTGTTAAATTTAAGATTTAATAAATCTTTTTTGAATAATCTCATTAGGAGACCAGTTGGTGTAACCACAAGAAAAAAAATTATTCCCATGATTAACGGTGAAATAGTTTTCCCGAGAAAAATTCCAAATTGAAACCAAATTTTATTTAAGGGAGTTAAAATTTTAGAATTTAAAAACCCTAAAAATAAAAAAATTAAAGAAAGAAATAGTGACCAAAGTCTTATATTTTCATTATTCAATAATGGATACAAACATATAAGAAAAAAAATTATTGAAAAAACAATTCCAAAATTTTTATTGGATGGCATTTTAATATATTTATTACTCATTATTACTTAAACATTTTATTTATAAATTTGACTCAATACCTTCTTTTAATAAAAAAATTAAGCTTAATTTAAAAGTTATTTAAATAATAAAAACTTTTTTAATGTAAATTGAGCCAATAATTCAGCACCTAACTCAGAATAGTGTGCATCACAACTATATCCTAGATAAGGAGTTTTTAATTTATTATTATTTTTAAGATAAGCAATGAAATCTTGTCTGGGATCAAAAAAATTATAATTTTTATAAATATTTTTTAAAGCAATAATCACTCTAGTTTCATTAATAAAATTCTTATTATCTGAATTCATAAAAATTAAAGTAGGCGTTTGTGAAAAAATTTCTTTATCTGCTTTATCAACTAAATATTCATAAACTTTTTTCTTTTGATCAAACAAAGTATTTTCAACAGTTTTGCTTTTTGTAATTTTTTTGTTCTTTTTATTAAACTTAAAAATTTCTATTTCCCATCGTAAATAATAATAAAGTTTATAAAAATTTGATATTTTTTTTATATGAATTAATTTTTCTCTTTTAAACTTGTTCCATGAAGAATTGTAATTTTTAAAATATTCAGATTTATCAGAATTAACTTCTATTACTTTATTATTTACTACTTCATAAGACATTCTCATAGGTCTTATTTTTGATGAATGATTGTCTGAGAAATCATTATAAGTCACATAATAAAAAATATAATCAACATCATATTTTTTTATTAACTTATTATAAATGTTTATATGATCTGCTAATCCCGTTGATGATACAGAAAAATTTATAATTTCATAATTTGGCATAAGCTTTTGTAATTTGGAGGCAAAATCTATTTCATTATTTAATTGCGCATTTTCAGTCATCGAGTCGCCCAAAATCGCAATTCTTTTTTTTTTCTTTATAATTTTAAAATATTTATTACTTTTAATTCCAATATTGTTAAATTTAACATTTGACTCCCAACATTTGGTAGCAATTTTAAAATTTGAATTTTTTGGGTGCCAGTAACTGAAATTTTCATGCGCATTTAAAATAATGCTAGTAGGCATTCCATTTGGTAAGAAGTTAATTTTAATTAAAATAAAAGAAAAAAATTCAATTAAGATTATTAAGATAATTATATTTAAAAAAGATATTTTTAAAAATTTTAGCATTTATTTTGAATATATATATTTTACATCAAATATGTATCTATTATAATAAATAAACTTGATTTTAAAAAATATTAATATGTAATTAATGAAAAAAAATAGTTTAAAGGAAACAATATTACCTCATCAGCAATGCTCAAAATCTTTTAATACAAAATTTAATTCTGTTGAGGAGCTATTTCTATCAAAATATAAATCAAGGAAAAATAAAAAATTTATTTTTTTCCCCGAAGAAAATATTGATTATACTTATGAGGAATTTTTAAGTGAATATAAAAAAATTTCTCAATTATTAATTAAAAATGGTTTTAAAAAAAAAGATAAAATCTCAATAATTTTTTTTAATGAATCAGCTTTTTTGAAAATATATTTTGCAGCCCTAAGCCTTGGTATGATTGTTATTCCTATTAATCCAGATCTTTCTTATGATGAAATAAATTATATTGTAAAAAATAGTTCTTCTAAATTGTGTATTTATTCAAATAAAATTGATTTTAAAATTAAAAAAAATAAAAAATACATTGCATATGATAAATTTTTAAAAGGAAAAGTTGGAGATAATTTTAAAAATAAAAAAAATACTAATCTAAATATCAAATTAACTGATACAGCGATAATAATATATACCTCTGGAACTACTGGCAATCCTAAAGGTGTAGTTTTAACTCACAAAAATATTATAGCAGATGCTTTTGCAATATCAAAAAACTTCAAATTTGATAGCAATACTAGAACATTATGTATTCTTCCAATGTTTCACAATAATGGACAAATAATTACATTTTTTGCACCACTTTATAATGGTGGGTCAACAGTAATAAGCACAGGAAAAGCCAATTTATATAATTTTTGGAACTATATTAATAAATATAAAATTACTTGGACTAGTATTATGGCATCAATTTTGTCAATTTTATTAAGCTTGAACAAAAAAAAATTAAATAATTCCTTAAAAGGAATTATTTGTGGAGGACAAGTTTTAAACGATGAGGTTAGATTAAATTTTGAAAAAAGATTTAAAGTACCAATTTTTGAGGGATACGGATTGACTGAAACAACTGCTTACGCATGCTTAAATAGATATCCTAAAAACAAAAGAGTTAGAGGTTCAATTGGTAAAGCGCTATGGGTAAATGAAATGGCTATATTTAACCCAAATAATTTTAAAAAAATGAAAACAGGACGAGAAGGAGAAATTTGTATTAAAGGTCACAATGTGGCTAAGTATTATCACAATCTAAAAAAACAAAATAAAAAATCATTTTTTAAGGGTTGGTTTAGAAGTGGTGATTATGGAAAAATGGACATTAGGGGAAATTTTTATTTTTCAGGTAGAAAAGACTCTTTAATAATAAAAGGAGGTGAAAATATATATCCAGCAGAGATTGAAAATGCATTGTACAAAATTAAAGACGTCCAAGAATGTGCAGTAATAGGAATTCCAGACAAAAATCTTGGTGAAAATATATGTGCATTTATTAAAACAAATAATAAGAGCAAATCTTCAAATGATTTTTATGCTAATTTGAGTAAATTTTTGGGCAGTTACAAATTACCAAAAGAAATTTATTTGATATCAAAATTAAAAAATATGAAAGAAATACCAAAAGGACCAACAAAAAAAATATTATATAGAAAGTTAAAGAAATATTATGAAAAAGAACTTAAAAACTAGTGAAAAAGTCAAATCTATTGTATCTGAAATTTTAAAAATTTCTATTAATAAGGCTGAAGATGATATTGAAATGAATAAAGTACCTCAGTGGGATTCTGTGGCTCAATTATTAATAATTTCTTCTTTAGAAGATAAATTCAATATTCAATTTTCTAGTTCAGAAATATCAAAATTGATTGATTTAAAAAGCATTATAAAAATAATTGAAAAAAAAGTTTAAAAAATAATTTAATTAGGTAAAGAGTTGGTGAATTATATAAAGCAGTTTCTTAATTTCTTTTTTCAGCATAAAGTTATAATGGGTATTAATTACCACAGGGTTGGAGTTAAATTAAATGATCCTTTCAGTGGATTGCATACAGTTAGTTTTGGATTATTTAAATTTCAAATTTTTATATTAAGTTTTTTTTTTAAAATTGTTAGTTTAGATGATATTAGAAATGGTAATATAAAATCTAAAATAAACTTTTTTATTTCTTTTGATGATGTACCTACAATCTCTACTCAGGCTTTTAATTGGTTAAATGAAAAAAAAATACCATTCGTAATTTGTCCAAATATTAAATTTATAGAAGAAGGTTCAAGTATTAGTGATAAATTCAGATTTACTAATCAAAAATTTACAAAAGAAGATATTGAAAATAAACTAAAAAAATTTCTTAATGAAAAACAATTTTTAATATTGAAAAAAGGAGGTTTAAAAAAATTATATAAGTCATACACAATTGATCAACGTGAATTTGAAAAATTATTTCATGAAAATATTTTTAAAGATTTAAAAAATGAATTTTCTAAATATTTAGTCAATTCTAATTATTTAAATTGGAAAGATATTAAAACAATTTCAAAACAAAATTTTATTGCTAGCCATGGAAATAATCATTACGATTTCTTTTTTTTGAATTATAAAGAAATAGTTGACGAGCTTAAAGTTTCAAAAAGAATTTTTGAAGAAAAATTAAAATCAAAAATCAGCACATTTGCGATTCCATATGGCGGTTACTATCAACACATGGGAATTATTATGTCAGAAGCTGCAAAACAGGAAGGATATGATCAAATTTTATGGACTGGTACACAGGGTGTAATCTATAATAATAACAACAATCAAATACAACACTTATTTAGAATTAATATTTCAAATAATTTTATAACTTTTTTAAAATCAATTTTAATTGCTTTAAAAAACACTAAATTACTTTTTAAAGAAGATTATAAACTTGCCAGGATTTATGAACAAAAAAATAATGATTTTAAAATTGTTAAGAACCCATTGATTTCGAAAATTTCAGCATTTGAAAATATAGTTAGGCCATATAGAAAATATAGTTCTGATAATAATTTTATTAAAAGTGTTTATGAAAAAAATCCTTTTAGAGAAGAACTTCCTTATGCTTATTCACTATCTAGAGATGACATAGTGAATTCAGTAAGTTACATTCTTTATAAAAATTATATTATTAATAATAAAATAATTAAAATTGCAGAACATAGTGGTTGGAGAAAAATTAATTCTTTAAAAACAACTGAGAATGTAAAACTTTATTTACTTATTTCTAAAGTTTGTAAAGCCTTTTATCATTGGAAACCATCTAATTTTGTTAAACCAGGATTAATTAGAAGTGAACAATATTTTATGTTTCCAATTAAAGAGTATGATTTTCAAATAAAGAATTATGAAATAAGTGAAAAGGAAAATTTTGAAATTTATAATAAATGTCCAGATTATATTGATAGTTTTTTAAAATATTTTAATCATAAATTTTATTTAACATTACAAAGATCTGTTTCATTTTATAAATGGAGAATAGATAATTATCCAATAGGAAATCAACTGTATTTTTTAAAAAAAAACGGCGAACAAGTAATCTCTTTATTAGTTTCTCAATTATATAAAAATAAGGCAATGATAGTGGATTTAGTTTCAAATGATTTTGATGAAAGTGTAACAATGTTAAAAAGATTTATTAATTATTGTAAAGAGAATAAGATTAATAATGTTAAATTTGCCATCTCCAATAAAGAATTAATTAAAGAAATTGAAAAAAAATTTGACTGTAAATTTACGACCACAGAGTCATTTCTTTATATTAGAAATTTAGTTAATGAAAAAATTCTTGATAATCATAAACTTATTAAAAATGAAACATACGAAACTTATGTATCTGGTGATGTTTTGATTAGATAAAAAATCTATATTTTTGATTATATAATTAATTAATTATTATTTTTAATTTGAATTAAACAATTTTGATAATTTTCATTTGTGTTTAAACATTCAACGATTTTAATATTGTATTTACCACCAAAATAGGAATAATACTTTTTTAAATCTTTGAATATTATATCTTCAATAAAATAGGTTCCATTTTGCTTATCAAGTAAAGGATATAGTATTTCGAATGTGTTTATATTTGCTTCATAAGTGTGCAAGCCATCGTCGATTATTACATCAAACTTAATATCTTTAATTTTATTATACAAATTATTTAATTCATGTTTATTTAGCTGATCTGTATAAAATGTTTTTATATTTGGCTCTTCAAACAAATATTCTTTATTTATATCTGCACCAAAAATATTAGATTTTGGAAAAATTGCACTCCAGGCTCTTAAACTCCCACCATATTCAATACCAATTTCTAGCAAATTATTTATTTTAGTGTTTTTTAAACTCTCCTCATAAAAATCAGCATAAAAATGCCTAATAGTGTTATTTCTCTTGAAATAACCACCCTTATTTGACTTATATTTTTCAAATATATTTCTATAAACATAATCTTTATAATCAAAATTTTTATAAATAATTGACCGATAATCTTTTTGATTTTTGAGCAATTCTTTAGAAATTGGTTTGAATATATTTTTTATCCTTCTCTTGTCCGAAAAATGATTAATCCAATATATTAAAGATATAAAAAATTTCTTAAAATTTCCTTTTAATAGGTATGATAAAACTTTGAACATTTATATTGAATACATAAACTATTAAAGTATCTATTTCAAAAAAAAAATGATTGATGAAAAAAAAAATACATTTAGATATCAAAAAGAATTTGATATCCTAAGAGCAATATCAGTTATTTTTGTTATATTTTTTCATCTAAATGAAAATTTATTTTTTTTTGGATTTGTTGGAGTAGATATATTTTTTGTAATTTCTGGCTATGTAATTACCCAATCATTATTCAATTATTATTATGATAAAGGGAAAAAAGGTTTCATTATAAATTTTTTTTTTCGGAGAATTAAAAGAATTTATCCAATACTTTTATTTGTTTTAGTATTTTCAACTTTTATATATTTTACGATTATTCCATATGGAGATCATCAGCTTCTTTGGACAGTAAAAAGTTTAATATTTTCAATTTTTGGCTTATCAAATATCTATTTTTTTAAAAATATTGATAGTTTTAATTATTTTAATTTTGAAAATACCACACCTTTTTTGCACACATGGTCATTAGGGCTAGAAGAACAATTTTACTTTCTTTTTCCTTTTTTACTAATATTTTTTTTAAAAAATAAAATTAATTTAATCTTTTTAAAATTCTTATTCATTTTTTTGATTTTTGGATCACTATTGATTTTTATCACAAACAGTTATGCAATAAGTCATTTTTATTTACTGCCTTCAAGAGCTTGGGAATTAATTCTTGGATCTACACTTTTTTTGTATAAAAATAGAATTAAATTAAATATTAATTTGCCGATATTTAAATTGAAATATTTAATTTTTTTATTCTTAATTATATCTATTTTGATTTTTCATTTTGAAAAAAATATTGATTACAGACATTTAGTGATTTTGTCTTTAACAATCCTATTAATTTTTTTTAATTTTGAAAATATGAAAAAAAAAATAATTTTTGAAAATTATTTTATATATATAGGAAAACTATCTTACTCTTTATATCTATGGCATTTTCCAATATTATTTTTTAGCAGTTATTACATAAATGGTGTACTTAAGTACATAGTAGTCATTTCTTTAACGTTATTATTTTCCCATTTATCATATTACTTTATTGAGGTTCCTTCACGAAAGTTTCAAATGGACTTCAAAAAAATTAAAAATATTTTTTTAATTTTTCCGTGCGTTATAATTGTGTTTATCTTATTTCATGCTTTAAACTATATTGATATTAGAACTTTAATAAATCATGGAATTGTAAATTTAAATAATAGTTTTAAGAATATAAATTTAACAAAGAATACTATCGAATATAGAACTGCCAATAAATGGTTCTTGAATAACGACTCGTGCAATAATAATCTAGAAAATTTTGGACATAACTATCTAAACTGCATTAAAAAACAAAATAATAAGGATTTATTTTTTATCTCTGGAGATAGTTTTGGTCAACATTTTGTAAATGTTTTAACTGCAAAAAAAAATAATTTTGAAAATATTTATTTATCTAAAATAAGCAATAAATCTTTTGTTAACAAAAATATTTCTAATCAACATTCAATTAATAATTTTTTAAATTTATCAAAAAGCTTTGAGAATTCTTATTTTATACTGTCTATCAGTCATCAAGAAAATTTCAGTGTTGAAAAAATGACTACTTTTTTAAAAAATTTACAAGGTAATAATGTAATCATAATCAAGCCGCATCAGAGAACAAATAGATTTATTCAAAACTGTATAAAGTATAAGCACACATTTAAAATTGTTTCTAGTTATATTGAAGAAAGAATATGTGAATTTGATCCAATTATTGATCAAAGAAGAATTAATGTTGTCAATGAAAAATTAGAAAAAATTTCAACGTTATTCAGTAATGTAAAACTTTTTGATTTTAATGATTTAATTTGCAAAAATGAAAGTTGTAATCTTTATAATAAAAAAAATAATTTGATTTATTTTACTGATAACACACATATAACCTTAGAATTTGCTGAGGTAATTTCTCAATATTTTGAAATATGGTTTCGAAATGAACAATTTAGATATAATTAATATGTCTTTAAAATATTAATTAGATGAGACAAAAATGAAAGTTTTGTATATTGCCGAAACATCTCTAACAAATAAAAGTGCTTATAGTCAACACGTTATAAAAATGTGTGATGCTTTTGGGCAAAAAAAATGTAGTTTAACCTTGGTTGTTCCTCACGAAAAAAATAATTTTAGATTTAAAAATATTAAAAATAGGTTTTTGCTTAACAGTAAAAAACCTTTTTTAATTAAATCTATCCTAAATTCAAAAATTAATAATTTTTTTTCCAGATTTGAATTTGCCATCAAGGCTTCTATTTTTACTAAATCTCAAAGACCAAGTCTGATAGTTACAAGAAGTTTGCTCTCAAGTTTTTGCCTTTCAATTTTGAGGATACCTCATTTTTTAGAAATACATAATGAAATAAAATCTTTTAGTAAATTTTTATTTTTAGGTCTTAATTATATTAATTCAAAATATATTATTAAAATTATTTTAATTTCAAACGCATTAAAAAAAAAATTTAACTTAAACAAAAAAAAAGTAATGATATTACATGATGGCTCTGATCCTAAAAATTTTAAAAAATCAAAAAAAATTAATAAAATTAAGAATGCAACTTATGTAGGAAGTTTTTATCAAGGAAGAGGAATAGATCTAATATATTTTTTAGCAAAAAAATTTAAACATATTAACTTTAGATTATATGGAAAAAATAATAAAAATTATAAAAGTAATTTAAAAAATTTAAAAATTTTTAAGTTTGTAGAGTATAATAAAGTACCTTCAATACTAGCTTCTTCAGATTTGCTACTAATGCCGTATGAAAAAAAAGTTTTTATAAGAGCCAAAAATATAAATACAGCAGATTATTGTTCACCATTAAAAATGTTCGATTATTTAGCTTCAGGCAAAATTATAATATCATCAAATTTAAATGGTATTTCTGAAGTAATAAAAAATGGATATAACGGTTATCTAGTAAATAATTTTAACATGTCTTCTTGGGAAAAAAAAATAAACGAAATTATAAAAAAAACAAAAAGAAATTATATAATTCAGACAAATGCTTTAAATACAGCTGAAAAGTATAGTTGGAATAATAGAGTAAAAAAAATTATAATAGAGTATAAAAAGAATATTTATAATTATCTTTAATAAAAATAAGTAATCTAATAATGAAAATACTAGTAACGGGTTCGGCAGGTTTTATTGGCTTTAACTTTTGCGAATATTTAATGAAGAGCTCAAAAAAATATAAAGTTGTGGGTATTGATAATTTAAATGATTATTATGATATAAATTTAAAAAAAAAAAGAACTCAAATTTTAAAAAAATATAAAAACTTTACCTTTAAAAAAATAAATTTAAATAATAATAGTGAATTAGAAAAAATTTTTAAAAAAAATAAATTTGATTTCATTTTTAATTTAGCTGCTCAGGCTGGGGTAAGATACTCTATCGAACAACCAAGAAAGTACATTGACTCGAATATTAACGGTTTTTTTAATATTATTGAAAATGCCAAAAAGTATAAAGTTAAAAGATTATTTTACGCATCATCAAGTTCTGTTTATGGTGAAAATAATAATTTTCCATTAAATGAAAAAGAGAAAATATATCCAAAAAATATTTATTCTTTAACAAAAAAAATTAATGAAGAGGTAAGTTCAATTTATAAAAATTTTTATAATGTTAATTCGACTGGTTTGAGATTTTTTACAGTTTATGGTGAATGGGGTAGGCCTGATATGATGATGTTAAAATTCATAGATGCTTTTTTTATGAAAAAAAAGTTTGAATTATTTAATTTTGGCAATCATTATAGGGATTTCACATATATAGGAGATGTAGTAAAAATAATGGGTATTTTGTTATTAAATCATAAGAAATTAGAAGATAGTGATGTCTTAAATGTATGTTCTAATCAACCCCTAAATCTAAAAAAAGTAATCGGATTTTTGCAAAAACAAAAAATAAGACCAGTTATTAAAAAAAAATCTTTACAAAAAGCAGATATTTTAAAAACCCACGGAGATAATTCTAAGATACTAAAAATAACAAAGTACAAAAATTTTATTGATTGGAAGATAGGAATTAATAGAACAATTAAATGGTATTTAGATTTTTATGTAAACACCAAAAAAAAATGAATATTGTCTATCTATTTAATTCTTCTTTACCCTCTTATAATGCAAATAGTCTTCAGGTTGTGAATGTTTGTCACAATATTGCAAAATATATAGGAAATATTACTTTAATAACACCAAATACTGGATTAAATAAAACTATATTTAGTCAATATGGATTAGAAAAAAATTTTAAAATTTTAAAAATTAAACATTTTAATTCTTTTCCAAGAGGTTTCAAATTTTATCTCTTTTCGATTGTATCTATAATTTATAGCTTCAAATTAAAACCTGATTTTTTTATCACTAGAAATTATTTTACGCTTTTTTTATTAATTTTATTAAGAAAAAGAGTAATTTTTGAAGTTCATTCGAGTTTGGAAATCGAAGGAAGGTTAATTAATTTTATTTATAATAATTTCTCTGTTTTCAATTCAAAAAACTTGGTAAATTTAATTTTTATTACTAATTCACTAAAAAATTTTTTTTATAAAAAGTACAAAATTAAAAATAGAAAATATTGTATTTTGCCTAGTTCTTCAAACATTAGGCCATTTATACCAATAACTCAAAATAATAAAAAATTTAAGATTGGGTACTTTGGCTATATTAATAAATCTAGAGGATTTAACTTCATATGTAATTTATCTAAAATTGACAATCAAAATGAATATTATGTTATTGGTGGCACCAAAAGTGACATTAATAATTATAAAAAAAAATTTTTTAGAAAAAATTTATTTTTAAAAAGCTATATACCAAATAGAAATATTAAAAATTATATAAAAAAGATGGATTTACTAATCCTTCCATATGAAAAAAAAGTTCAAGTTAGTGGAGATGTTGGAGAAATAAGTAAATTTACATCTCCAATGAAATTATTTGATTACTTAGCTTCTTCAAAACCCATAATTTCTTCATCTTTGCCAGTACTCAATGAAATTTTGAAAAATAAAAAGAATTGTATTTTTGTAAATGGATTAAATATTTTTAAATGGAGGTTGGCAATTAATAAATTATTAACTTCAAATAATCATAGACTTATCATTTCAAAAAATAATTTTAATTTATTCAAGAATTATACTTACAAAATAAGGGTAAAAAAAATGTTTGATTTTTAATTTATTTTAAATGAAATTTAATACTTTTTTATACTTTTTTTTGTTACAGCTACACAATTTAATAATTTTCTAATTTAGTTAATATATACTCTTGCAAATGAAAAAAAAAATTTTCTATTGGTCTCCTTGTTTGAACCCAGTTGGTACTGTTATATCTACAGCAAATTCAGCATTTGCATTATCAAAATTTAGTGATCAATATGAGGTTGCAGTTATAAATACTTGTGGAGAATGGGATAAATTTATCAGTGAATTTTCCGCAAATAACATTGAGGTAATTAATTTAAATTTTAGATATTTTAAAATATTACCCAAGACTGGTTTTTTAAAAAGTCGATTTTCTTATATTTTAATTATTTTATTATCTTTTTTTCCTTTGATATTTTTATTAAAAAACAAAAAACCCGATATATTTATTGCACACCTTATAACATCTTTGCCAATTTTGATTTTTAAATTTTTTACTTTTCACACACATCTAATTTTAAGAATTTCAGGAATGCCAAAGTTAAATTTTTTTAGAAAAAACTTATGGAAATTTTGTTCCTCCAGCATCAAAATGATTACATGTCCTACTATAGAACTTAAAAATAAAATTGAAAATTATGAAATAATAAACAAAGAAAAAATTTTTCACTTGCCTGATGCAGTAATAAATATATCAAAATTTAGAAAACAACTAAAAATTCAAAATAAATTTAAACATATCTTTACAGAAGATACTAAAATTTTTTTAGCTGTCGGTAGATTGACTAAACAAAAAAATTTTAACTATTTAATAAACGAATTTTATAAATTTTATCTTGAAAACAAAAGTTATCGTTTAGTAATTTTAGGTGATGGCGAGGAGTTAAGTAGTTTAAATTCTTTGATTATAAAGAAACAACTTACTAAAGTTGTTCATCTATTAGGTAGAGTAGAAAATGTATTAAGATACATGAAAGATTCTGATGCATTTATTTTGAGTTCGAAATGGGAAGAAATGGGTTTTGTTATTATTGAGTCTGCTCTTGCTAATTTGTATATAATTTCAAGCAACTGCCCCAATGGACCAAGTGAGTTTTTAAATAATGGAATAAATGGTTTATTGTATGAAAATAATAAAAAAGATGCCCTTTATAAAGCGTTAAAAGATTTTGAAATGTTAGATGAAAGAAAAAAAAAAATTGATTGTTTAAAAATAAAAAAAAATACTATGAAATTTTCGTTGTTTAGACATTATAAGAAATTGACACGAATATTAGATTTGACCGACTGAATTTACAAGATTTAAATATTTTTTTAAATTTACATTATAATCAAATCTATATAGTTGATTTTTAGCATATTTTAATTTTTTTTTGTTAATTTTCTTTCTTAAATTAAAATTAATAATTAATTTTGAAAGATTTTTATAATCACCTACTTTAAAAAGATCTCCCCCTTTACCATTTAGTAAAATTTCTTTGGGTCCAGTTCTGCAATTAGATGAAATTACATATTTATTAAGAATCAAAGATTCAAGTAAAACATTTGGTAAACCCTCATATTTTGATGAAAGAATAAACAAATCAGCTTGTTTTATTAATGGAAAAGGATTATTTACAAAATTCTTTAATTTAACAAAATTTTTTAAATTATTTTTAATAATATAATTATATAATTTTTTTTTTAAAATTCCTCTACCGATTATTACCACTTCAAATTTAATTTTATTTTTTAATAAATTTAAAGCTTTGAGTAATGTTAATTGATCTTTTTGATCAGTAAATCTGCCAATATTTAAAATCTTAAGATTATTAGTTTTAAATATTTTTTTTGATTTATTTTTTGAATTTTTAATTATTTCTTTTTTATTTAGTGGATTATAAATACATATACTTTTTACATTAAATTCTTTTTTTAATTCTTTTTTAAACTCGTAGCTGTTAACCATTACTTTATCTGCTGAATTTAAAAAAACTTTAAATATAAATCTTTTTAAGAAATTTTTTGACCAACCAACTGGTGCTGAATTTGATCTAGATATTATTTTTATACGAAATAATTTACATAGAATTATGCAATATATATTTGCTTGAAAAGAAAATACAATTAGCTTTCGGTCTTTTAGAATTTCTTTGAATAGCAAAATTAAAGCTAAAGCGTATTTGGATCTTCTGCTTAATTTATCCCAAAAATTTGAGGATAAAGTTATAAATTTAATTGATTTGTTAAATTTTTTTTTATATTTTTTCGATATTGTAATTAATCTTAAATCTTTTATTTTTTTTGATAAATAATTGCTAACTAAAAAAAGGTTTTTTTCTACTCCTCCACCTTCAATTGATGGCATAAATATTATTAATTTTTTTTTCATTATAAAAATATTAAATTTAATTATATGAATGTATATAGATTAGTTTTAATAAACTTATTTTTATGAAAACAAAACATAAAATATTTTTTTAAAATAACAATGAAAAAAATAAAAGCTAGTGTCATTATTCCATATTACAAAAAGAAAAATACTATAAAACAAGCTGTTAAATCAGTAATTTTACAAACTTACAAAAACTTAGAAATAATATTAATTTATGATGATGAGAATAAATCAGATTTAAAATTTTTAAAAAATTTAAAAAAATTAGATAAAAGAATTAGAATTATTGTAAATAAAAAAAATTTGGGTGCAGGTAAATCTAGAAATGTTGGAATTTTAAATTCAAAAGGAAATTATATTTGTTTTTTAGATGCAGATGATATTTGGAAAAAAAATAAATTATTGTTGCAAATAAATTTAATGATTTTAAAAAATTATGATATTTCACACACTTCATATGAAATAAGAGATTATAAAAATAATTTAGTTGGTTTTAGAAAAGCTAGAAATTTTGATAATTTTAAAGAGTTATTACCTTCTTGTGATATTGGTTTGTCTACTGTTGTAGCAAGAAAAAAAATTTTTGATAAAAATATTAAATTTTCAGAACTAAAAACAAAAGAAGATTTTGTTTTGTGGTTAAAAATTTTAAAAAAAAATATTAAAATTGTCGGAATAAATAAAAACTTAGTTACATGGAATATGACGAAAAATTCTCTATCTTCTTCTTCACTTCAGAAAATAAAAGATGCTTTTGTTGTATACTATAAATATATGAATTTTAATTTTTTAAAGTCAGCTTATTTTACATTAGTTTTATCATTTAACTTTGTAATAAAATACTTTTCTAGCAAATGATTTTACTAATATTTTATTTTATAATTATTCTAATTTTAACTTATTTTCTTAGAAAATATAAATTATTGAGTAGCCATAGTGGCTCTAGTCATCAAAAATTTGTAAATGACTCTGTTACATTGTCGGGTGGTATTTTTATTTTTTTTCCATTTTTAATATTATTTATTTTCAATTTAAATATTATTTTTACAGCATGTGTCTCATTAATTTTTATTTTAGGTTTATTGTCTGATTTAAATTATTTAAATAATCCAAAATTAAGACTCTTACTTCAGTTCATAGTTTTAACTTTTTTTGTTTTAAGTTTAAAAGTAGAGGTATTTCCAACGAGAATAGATTTTATAGATAATAATTTCCAAAATACATACGTGAGTTATTTTTTCACAATATTTTGTCTTTTAATTTTAATAAATGGATCAAACTTTATAGACGGACTAAATGGGTTATTATTGGGATATATAATTTTAATTCTAATTTTTATAATTAAGTTGGAATTAGAAAATTCAATAGAAATAAATAATACATATTTTTATCAATTTATTTTTTTATTAATATTTATTCTTATTTTAAATTATTTAAATTTATTATTTTTAGGAGACAATGGATCATATTCATTATCATTTGTGGTTGGATATTTTTTAATTGTTATTTATAACAAAACATACGCTATATCTCCATATTTTATAATTTTGTTACTATGGTATCCTTGTTTTGAAAATTTATTTTCAATAATAAGAAAAAAAATATATAAAAGTGATCCATTAAGTGCAGATAATGAACATCTACATCATTATATTTATTTATCTCTAAAAACTAAATTTACTATTAGTAAATTATTTGCAAATAATTTAACAAGTGGATTAATTAATTTATTTAATTTTATAATTTTTTATATTGGATCTAACTATTATACTTTAACATACACTCAACTTTTACTAATTGCATCCAGTATCTCTATTTATTTAACAACATATTATAGTTTAAAAAAAATTTATTTGAAAAAATAATTTATTTAATTGATATAAGAATTTAAACTTTTCTTTAAACTAAATTTAATATCTTTATTTAAAAATTTTTTTAATTTAGATATATTTGCTTTAGTATTGATCAACTCTTTATTATTAATTAATTCATTATGTGTTTTGATTTTCTTTTTAATCAATTTTTCAAAAGTATTAATTATTTCATTTATTGGGGTTGCTATACCTGAGCCTACATTGAGTAATTTAGTTCCTATATTTCTTCTGGCTACTTCATTAATAATTTTTTGAATTAATAAATATATAATTTTGATATCTACAAAATCTCTCGATGGAAAAATTCGTCTTTTATTTTTTTTGTAATATATTAGTTTAATAGGCTTATTGTTTTTCAAATTTTCTTG
>MDTA01102370.1_pt1 | contig 28002 bp, 27 predicted proteins | sample 811151 | NCBI WGS metagenome assembly MDTA01 (sample SAMN05326648, study PRJNA326480) | marine metagenome | isolation source: seawater | place: Indian Ocean: South | collected 2010 | reverse complement strand
CTGGCGTTATAACTGAAATCCTCATCAATTTTTAATTAAATTTTTTAACAAGCTTTTTAATTTAATTAAATTAAATCCTTTTGAATGTTCACTTTCTTTCAGATTATAAAATTTTGGGTTTATATAAATTTCACCTTTATTTTTTACTCTTATTTGCTCATTAAGAGATACATGCTCACTACAATCATGTCCATTTAGGGTTTTATTTTTATATTTTATACCCTTTAATATTTTATTTTTGTAGACTGCCATGCCTCCGAAGGCTGAGTCTACTTTTATCCAATCACTTGACTCAGGAATTTTTATCATTTTAGAATGCACACTGGTGAAAATATTTAAATATTTATTTTTTATAAACCTATTTTTAAATTCTACTTCTTTCCAACAATCAGAGTTAGACCAAAACCTATGTCGTAGTGAATAAATATCGTAGTATCTTACTAATTGATTAGCACAACAGACATCCCATTTATATTTTTTTTGAAAACAAGATTTAAAATTATTAAAGTTAAATAAATCTATTCTTTCGTCCAAATCAATAATCAGCGAAAAGTTAAATTTTTTAATTTTTTTGATTTTAGATAAATATTTGTTCCTACAATATGCTATTCTTTCTATTCTATTTTCAATTTTGTTCCTTAGGTTTTTATATGAGAAGAATTGAAAATTTCTATCTTCTTTTGAAATTTTTTTTAATATATTAATTGTGTTATCACTACTGTCCGATTCTATAATTATCCATTTAAGTGAAATGTTTTTTAAGCCTTTTTTTAGTGTGTTATAATTAAAATATAAATTCTTCTCACAATTTCTTACAGTTGATAGAATAAGTAACTTATTTGGTATCATACAAAAAATTATAAAATTTGATTAATATCCTGTAAATCTTTCCAATTAATTTTTTTGAAAAAGTCACTTCACTATCATAAAAATTTTTTAGTTTTGTTTTAAAAAGCTTATTTTCTAAAATTTTTATTTTCAATTTGTAATTTAATTTATTGTTTAAATCTATTTTAAAAAAAAAACTTATATCTTTGTGTATTCCGGAACCATCTCTTCCAATGTTTTGTACGAAAGTTTTCGAAGGATTTACGCAAAGTTTTTTATATTTAAATATAGTCCAGTGCCAAAATACCGCCCAAGTATTTATTTTTTTATTATAGTTGTCTTCAATTTGATTTGAAAATTTTGAAAATTTTGAGATATCAAATTTTGTTTTTAAGTTTCTGTCACTATTGAATGTATCAAATATTCTCTTTGTATTAATATCTAAATTCTTCCACCTATCTTCCCATGTTGCCCAACCCCAACAGTTCATATACGTCGAAAAATAAATATCTTTTTTATTATTTATATTAAAGTGAGAATGGCCAGATATATGCCAAATTTTTTTTTTATTTTGGAAATATATAAGTGATGAGTTCATAAAATTTAAAAAAGCTTTTGAAGTAACCATATCATCCTCAAGTATAATTAGTTTTTTGTGTTTTTTTATAAATTTTGATACATTTAAAATAATAGATTTTTTTAATCCAAGATTTTTTTTCTGCACAATCACCTGTATTTTTTTAAAACCCTGAACAGATTTAGCAATTTTAACTACCAAATCTACTTTTCTATCATCTTTGTTTTTTTTTCCATCACAATGAATAATCAAATGTGATAAGCTTGCTAGTTTATTTTTTTTTAATGCTTTTATGGTTTTTTTAAAATGATCGGGTCTATTGTAAGCAAATAACAGGATTGGAGCTAAATGTTGTGTATTCATTGATTATAAAATAATAGGTATAGTGATTATTTATATTATTATTTATACTTTATGTTTATCTTATTAAAAACTTTTTTTAGTTTTTTAAACAAGGATCAGAAAAAAAGTATCTATTTCATATATTTTTTAAGTTTGTTTAATTCTATACTTGAACTCGCATCAATTGCCTCAATATTTCCAATTGTATTCATAATTTTGGAGGGGGAAAGTATCAAAATTTTTGATTATGTTGGGATTAAAAAAGACTCTCAATTATTTTTTTCGCTTTTAGTTTTTATTATTTTTAATCTACTTAAGTTAATTTTTATACTTTTTTATAATTATATTAAATTTAAATTCCTTATTAATTTCAAAACAGAGAGTAAGAATTATGTATTTAAAAAGTATTTTTCATTGAATTACTCTGATTTAATTAAAATAAAATCATCTAAGATAATTTCAAATTTAAATAGATCTCAAATATTATCAGACTCAATATTAAACTCATTCATTGAAATTTTTAATGATTTCATGATTTTTTTTTCCTTTTTAATTTTATTTTTTATAATTTCAGATATACAGCATATTTTACTAAGCTTTTCTGTTGTTCTCCCTGCGCTATTTTTTGGAATATTGTTTAAAAAGATTATTAAAAAGATAGGTGAAAAAACTAATTTGCTCGCCACAGAATTTGGAGAATTTTTATTTATGTGTTTAAAAAATATTAGAATAATAATTCTTGAAAATAAACAAATAAATTTTTTCGACCGGGCATCAAAGATAAATTATTCAACAAATAAAAATCAAATTGTATTTCAATTTCTGCAAAGTATTAATAGACCACTTTTAGAATTTTTTTTGCTAATAATTTTTTGTTTACTAATTTATTATATAATAAATGAGTTTACTCCCTCCAAAGCAATTCTAATAATTACTTTTATTGTAGCAGTTTTAACGAGGTTGGCACCTATTGCGAATAGAATTTTATCAAACTACCAATCACTTTCATTTAATAACAAAATGGTTTTAGAACTTCTAAATGATTATGAGGAAATAGACAAATTTTCTAAAATTAAAGAATATTCAACAAATTTAAATATTGAGTTTAATAAATGTATAAAAGTGCAAAATGTAAATTTTTCTTATCCAAATTCAGAAGAGTTAATCTTAAGGAATTTTAATTGTGAGTTTGAAATAGGCGATATAGTTAAAGTTTCTGGGAAAACTGGATCTGGAAAAACTACATTCGTTGAAATATTAATGGGTCTTCAAAACAATTATTCGGGAGATATTCTAGTTGATAATATAAATATAAGAAAAAATCCTAAGGATTGGAAAGATAAAATAAATTATATTCCTCAAGAACTTCACTTATTAAATGATACTATATTTAATAATGTATTTTTTGGGGAAGATGAGAATAATTTTAATAAGGATAAATTTAAAAAACTTTCAGTTTTAACTGAGCTTGATGATGTATTTTCCAAATTTGAGAAAAAAGAAAATACAATCGTTGGTGAAAAAGGTATTAAACTTTCTGGAGGAGAAAACCAAAGGCTAAATATTGCAAGAGGCCTAGTGAAAGAAGGCGAAATTTTGATTTTGGATGAATCCACTAATGCAATAAATAAAGAAATTGAAAGTAAAATAATTAATAAAATAATTAAACTTAATAAATTTAAACTAATTATATTTATTTCACATAGTACTAGCCTTGACGTATTTTGTAATAAATTTATAGAAATAGTTTAATTTTTTGACAAATGATTTTTAATTATTTGCCAATCTATATTTTTATGATTTTTAAAGAAGTGTTTAATAAAATTTATTTTTGAAAATTTTATTAATAGTTTTTGTAAGATATAAACAACCTTAAATAATTTAAAATTTTTCCATTGTCCAAAAAAATAATATAAATTACAATTTATTACAGATGAAATATATTCGCCTGGTTTTTTAATGATAAAGTTATTTGTGGTAGAAAATTTGTCGATTGAATAAATTTCCTTCATCCATCTATAATTTAATTGTGTGTACTCCTTAAATTCTTTTGTTTTCTTTGGATTAGGAAATACAGTATACATAAAATAAGGAAACATTTTTACCTTTTTATTAAGGTTTTTAATTTTTAAATAAAACTTTAAATATTTTTCTAGGTTCCAATCATTTTTAGATTTCATTTTGTCAAAAAGATAATCTGGCTCATTTAATATTGGCTCAATTAAAGATAAATATTTAGATATATATTTTCTGCCCAATAGAACATATCTATCAGTATAACCTCCATAACTTTCACCATCTGGTATCCAAATATATTTGTTATTAAATAATTTTAAGGGGGGATGACTAATAGGCCAAAAAAAATCAGATCTAGTTATTATAAATCTATCATATTTATTTATTAAGTTATTCTGTTTCAATTCTTTTAATAGTTGCCATCTATAAAACATTAGTATTGATGAACTTCCAACTCTCATTTCTTTCCAGTTTGGATTATGAGATAAATGTGAGCTATCCCTTTTTGTATAATTTTTTATTCCACCAAGCCAAAAATCTTTTATGTCTAATAAGATTCTCCAATTTTTTTTGTTTGTTTGAGTGTGTTTACATATTTCATTTTGAATTTGATCAAATGCTGGTGCATAATCGTCCCCAAATTCATCTATTTTCCATTTATAATCAGCATTTTTCCAAAATGGATTATCATAATTATAGTTTTCAGTTACTCCTATGCATAATGCAAGATCTGCATTTAAATTATCGAGAACATTTAATTTAAAATTTTTCCAAGTAACTTCATACGATCTTGTTTGGGCAATAATACATACTAAAGTTTTTTCCATTATAACTTAATTAGATGAAGTGTGACCAATTCTAATTAATTCAATATTTTTATTTTTTGGAATAAATCTAAAAGGATCAATTACTATTGATCCATTTGGAAATTTAAATTTTTTAAAGATTTGATGCATAGTGCCAACAAAATATACACCCTTCAAAAATTTAATTTTTTCTTTTTTTACATATGGATCAAAAAATTTAAATTTTACTTTTCTCTTTTTTAAAAAATTACTTAGTAAAATTGAAGGGCTTCCAGTAATTATATTTGTTTCAGGCTTAAAAGATTTTCCCAATATATAAACATTTTTTATTTTTTTTCTTTTGTTTTGGATTAATTTTGCCAACCATTCTGTTTGTTTTTCCCTTTGGAGCATAGTTACTTCAAACCAATCCATGCTTAGTTTTTTTTTTCTAGCAAGCCAAGATAAAGCAATGTTATCTCTTGGATGGCATCCACCACCATCGCCCATTCCTCCAAACAAATATTTATTACTAATTATTCTTTTGTTACACATCGATAATGCTCTTGACACTTCATCAATATTTGTATTTGGCAAAGAATGACAAAGCTCCATTACAGAGTTAATGAATGCAATCTTTGTTGATATAAAAGTGTTGTAGCAAACTTTGATTAGTTCTGCATTTTCAATAGTAGTTTTAAAAAATGGAGACTTATTAATACTTCTGTAAAATTTTTCTGCTTTTTTAGCTGCAGATTTATCATCTACCCCAAACAATATGATTTCTGGATTTAAAAAATCTTCAATCGTAGTGCCCATAGCTATAAAAAAAGGATTATAACAAAGTTTGACATAATTATTTAGTAGCGGTTTTATCTCTCTATTAATTGTTCCTGGTAATACAGTAGAGATTATTATTACTACCGTTTTTTTTTTTTGTTTTTTGATTTCTTTGGAAATATCACTTATTCCTTTTTTTAGAAATGTATAATCAAAATCTTTTCTTGTATTTGGTATTTTCGAAATTCCTTCATACTCTTCACTGTGAGGCGTTTGTATAGGAACAAATATTATATCACTTTTTTTTACAAGTTCTGCTAAATTTAAAATTTGCAGTTTTGATTTTTTTAAGAGATTATTTGCCCAAACCTCTTTATAAGGAATTTTTTTTAATTTTACAAAATTTTCCACTTTTCTTGATACGTCATAGCCAAATACTTTATGTCCTTTACTTTCAACAGCTAAAGCTACTGGTAAACCAAGTTTTCCTAAACCTAAAAATCCTATATTCATTATTAATTTAAAGGATTTTTCTATAATTTAATTTCTAAAAATCAACAAAAATATAATTTTTTATTAATTATTTTTATGAATGATTGGCAGTTTGATTTTTGCTTTTTCTAAGTCATTTTTAACTCCAATATCAATGAAGAAAGAGTTTTTAAATACAAGTGTCTGGATTTTCTTTTTCTTGACTAACGAAGGTAAAATTTGATTTTCAAGAGAAATATATTGATTATTTTTAAAATTTTTTAAAACTTTTTTTTTAAAAACATATACCCCTAAATTAATATAACTTTTTTTTGTTTTTTTTGGTTGACCAAAGCTGAGAAGAATATTTTTTTTAATTTTTAATTCACCATATCTTGTATTAAGTTTTTTTTTGGCAGACAAAATTACATCAAATTTAGAAATAAGAAAATTTTTTTTGAGCTGAAAAAGATCAAAATTAAAATAAGAATCTCCATTTAATAGATAAAATATTTTATCAAGTTTTTTCCTTGAGTTATAAAGGGCTCCTCCAGTTCCAAGTGGTATTTTTTCTTTGACGCAAATAATTTTAATTTTTTTTTTTGTAATTTTTATTATGATATTTTTTAAAGAATTTTTCACTTTTATACGCACACAATAAAATCACATTTTGAATATTAAATTTTATTAGTTTGTCTAAAAGATAATTCAAAAAAGGTTTATTATTAATTTTAATTAAGGGTTTGGGTGTTTTTTTTGTTATATTACCTAATCTTTTACCCAATCCACCACAAAGTATAACAGCTTGATTAATTGAATAATTTTTTTGAACCATGTTGTATAAACTCCTCAATTATTATTAGAAATACTTTCATACTTACAGGTAAATGATATATTAACATCATATGAAAAAAAATAGTATTAAAACAAAAATATATAATGCGAATTATGAAACAGAAAAAATAAGAAAGAGTATTTTAACTCAAGACAAATTAATACTAGAGGCAATTAAAATGATTAAAAATACTTTAAAAAATGATCGAAAAATTTTAATTTGTGGAAATGGTGGATCTGCGGCTGACGCACAGCACTTAGCTGCAGAATTTTTAGTAAGATTAAGACCAAATATCGATAGAAAACCATTGCCAGTTCTTAATCTTTGTATGGATACTTCAACATTAACTGCTTGTTCGAATGATTATGATTTTGAAAATTTATTTGAAAGAAATTTACTGGCCTTTGGAAAAAAAGGAGATGTGTTAATTGTTATAAGCACCTCTGGAAATTCAAAAAATATAATTAAAGTATTAAAAAGAGCAAAAGAAAAAAAAATAAAATCTATAGGTTTCTTAGGATTTAAAGGAGGCAAAGCAAAAAAGTATGTAAACTTACCTTTAATAGTTAAAAGTAGTAATGTGGCCAGAATTCAAGAAACACATATTTTTTTAGGCCATTTTATTTTTCAAGAAGTTGAAGAGTATTTTATTAACTAAATTAATAATTGTTTTTGAATTTGTAAGTACTATTTTTTAAAATTGGGACTAACTCTTCAATACCGTCATCTAAATTAATTCTAGCTTTAAATCCTTTTTTTTCAATTTTTTTATTACTCACAAAATAATCTCTTTGATCTGGATCTCTTACATTTTTATTAATAGTAATTTTTAAATTTTTGACATGTTTTTTTATTTTTTTAACAAGTTGTATTTTGGTGATATTAGCAGAAGAGAGTCCAATATTATAAACATTGTTTTTTAGTTTACTGAAGTTTTCTATGGCAAAAATAAACGCAGAAATTACATCTCTAATATGAATAAAATTTCTTCTGAACATTGGTTCATAAATTTCAATTTTCTTATATCTTATTGCTCTCTCAACAAAATTATTAACTAATAAATCTGTTCGCATTCTATAAGAAAATCCAAAAATTGTTGCTAAACGAAAAGCAATGCAATTACCATCTTTCAAAACTAGTTTTTCTGCATCTGATTTTGTTTTACCATATAAAGAAATAGGATTTAAGGGGGAGTTTTCGTCACAAAATTTATTTTTCTCTCCTACGCCATATCCAGAATTACTTGTTGGGAATATAATTTTTTGGTTTTTTGATCTATAATCCAATAGTAACTGAATTGCTGTAAAGTTAGTTTTTACTGCCTCTTTTTTGAATTTTTCACACAATGGGGCACCTACAAGTGCAGCTAGAGGTAAGATAAAATCTTGGTTTCTTATTATTTTTTTTATCACTTTTTTTTGAGTGACATCTTCATTTATAAACTTAAAGTTTTTAAAATAAAATAAATGATTGATAGAGTCACTAGAGTATTTTAAGTTGTCTACTACTGTTACATAATATCCTTTTTCTACAAGTCTAGTTGATAACATAGAACCAATATAACCAGCTCCTCCTGTAATTAATATTTTTTTTTTCATCACAAATTATTTAAAACTTTTAATACTTTTTTAATTTTATTTTTTTTTAAGCTTGGGTAGTTGCCTATATAATAGCCAAAAAAATGCACATGATCTACATTTTTAAATTTTTCAAAATTTATTTTGCCAATTATATTTTTTAACCAAGGTTGTCTTAATTGATTTCCCCCTCCTGCATTTCCTCTTCTAAATTCAATTTTATGTTTTTTCATTATTTTTTCTAATTTATCTCTTTTTTTTATACTGTTATTTTTTAATATTAATGGAAATGCATAATTGCAAGAGCCTTCTAGATTAAATTCTGTTTGATATATATCTTTATTTAAATTTTTTAAAAAATAAATCAAATTATCTTGTCTTAATTTATTATTTTTATTTAGTCTTAAAAGCTGATTTATGCCTATTACCGCAGATAACTCATTGTTCCTAAAATTAAAGCCTGGGTACATAAAAATAAATTTTGGAGACAAATTTTTATATTTTTTAACAAAATGCTTTTCTTTTTTTTTATTTTTTATCTCTCTTAACATTCCATGTGATCTTAACATTCTTAAGATTTCATAATTTTTTTTATTATTTGTACAAATCATCCCACCTTCAATGGTTGATAAATGATGGGCGTAATAAAATGAAAAGCAAGACATATCACCATAAGTGCCTAATTTTTTGCTTTTAAATTTAGCTCCATGAGATTCACATACATCTTCTATTAGCTTAATTTTTTTTTTTTTGAGAATCTTAAGCAATTCATCACTTAAACCATTAAATCCTTGGGCATGTGTTATAAATACACCGAGTGTTTTTTTATTTATTTTTTTTATTATTTCATAATTATCCATACATAAAGTTTTAGGATCTATATCAACAAAAACTGGTTTAAATCCACTTTCAATTACTGAAACTATGTCTGAGATCCATGTAAGTGTAGGAACAATAATTTCATTTTTTGAATTATGTTTATTAAGTATTTTAAGTGTTTTCATTGTCAAAAAATTTGCTGATGATCCTGAGTTTACAAATACGCTATACTTTACACCAAGCCATCTTGACCATTTTTTCTCAAATTCACTTACTTTTTTTGACTGAGTATAGATAGTATTGTTTTTTAAGAAATGTATTAATTTTTTCCTATCATCATAATTAATATTATTATCCATTAAAGGAAGTAAATAATCACTCTTCATTTATTACCTATCTGGAAATTTTGAGTTATATAAAATTTTACTGCCATGGTTAGAAAATTTAAAATCTATAACTTTGTATTTTCTAAACGAGTGTAGAAATTTTTTTTTCTTATTTGGTTTAATGTAAAATAGAATAAATCCTCCTCCACCTGCTCCTAACAATTTACCACCTAGAGCGCCCGACTGCAGACCTTTTTGATATATTCTCTCAATTTTTGAATTTGTGATATAAGGGCTTAATTCCTTTTTTGCCATCCATGCCTTATTTAATAAATAACCAAACTCATCTAACTTTTTTTGTTTAATTATCTTCTTTGCTTCTTTAGTATAATTTACGATCATATTCATATATAATTTTTTTTTCTCAAAATTCTTAACATATTTGCTAGTAAAATGATGGGATGCTTTGAGTCTGGGTGTGTAAACAAGTACTAATCTTTTATTCAAGTTTTTAATATATTTAATATCAGTCTTCAAATTAGTTATTTTAAAATTTCCTTTTTTATTAAAATATATAGATTGAAAACCTCCATATACTGAAGCTATCTGATCTTGAGATCCAACAATCTCTCTCATAATTTTTTGTTCAAAATACATACTTTTTTTTGCTAAAATTTTCTTATTATATTTTACATCTTTTAATTTTAATAAAGCTGCCATTAACCCAACAACAAAAGAAGAGCTAGATCCTACGCCACTCTGGGCAGGTAAATCTCCAGCGTAAAGGATGTCTAATCCTTGATCAATTTTTAGATAATCAATCATTTTTTTTACGACTTTGTGCTCGATTTTTCTTTTCAATTTTACTTTTTCAATTTTTTGCCAAATAATTCTATATTTATACTCATAGAACGGTGGCAAAGTACGGCAACAAAGATATAAATATTTATCAATAGTTGTTGAAATTACTTCGCCTGAATGTTTTAAATACCAATCTGGATAATCAGTACCTCCTCCAAAAAAAGATATTCGATAAGGTGTCTTTGAAATTATCAATTTATTTACAGATTTTTTTAATTTTATTAAAAATATTTTTTACAGAAAGTCCATTTATATCTAGAAGTTTTTCTCTTCCATAATTTTCAAAAACAAATTTATCGGGTATTGAAAAATTAATAATTTTTTTATTATATGTTGCCTCTGATATAATTGAAAATAATACACCCGAAAAAGTCTGCTCATCAAGTGTAATTAAAAATTCAAATTTATTTAACTCTTTTTTTAATCGGGTTGGGAAGGGTTTGCACCTAATCAAGTCAATTATTGTTAAATTTTTTTTTGATTTTTTATCGAGTTTCTCGTATGCTTTTAAAGCCCTATCTATTATTGTTCCATGGGATATAATTGCAATCTTTTTTTCACTGTTCTTAACAAGGTATCTAAAACCTTTAAAAATATCTTTTAAAGATAATTTAGCTTTAATATTTGAAGATATTTTTCTATCTAGCCTTATAAATTTTGGACCTTTAATACTTTTTGTTCCTAAAGCAATCAATTTTGAACAAATTGGATCTGAAGCAGTAAATATTATTGAGTTTGGGAGTGATCTCAAACATGCAAGATCTTCAGTGGCATAATGAGTTGGACCAGAATTTGCATAACTTAGACCTATACCTGTAACAATTGTTGTTACGTCAAGCTTCATCAAACAAGAAGATACCTTGTGTTGTTCAAGACATCTAGTTGATATGAAAGGTGCCATTGCATATACATATGTTTTAAAACCCTCTAGTGACAAGCCACAAGCAAAGTCTACAGCGTTTTGCTCACATATACCAATATGTGTAAATTGATCTTTTAAATCTTTTCTAAACTTATCTAAAGATGGTGCACCAAAATCAGCACTTATAAAATGTATTTTTTTATCCTTTTTTGCTAATTTATAAACCACATTTATGAACTCATCTCTTTGAAAGTATTTTAATTCCATTAATTTTTTTTAAGTTCTTTAATTGATTCTAAGAATTGTTTTTGGGTAATTTTATTCCAGTAATGCCAATGTGGCTTATTTTCCATTATCTTAAAACCTTTTCCTTTGATTGTATTAATAATAAGTGCAGACGTCTCATTATTTTTTTTCATTTTATTAAGGTTATTTTCAATCTTTTTGAAATCATGGCCATCACATTGATAAGTTTTAATTCCGAAACTTTCTATTTTTTTTTTTATATTACCAAGGGGTAAACAATCTTTTGGTTTTCCAAGAATAATGTTGTTATTTACATCAATAATTAAATTTAAGTTTTTTAATTTAAGATGGTTAAGTAAAAATAAACTCTCCCATGTAGATCCCTCATATAATTCACCTTCACTTATAATTACAAAAACTCTCTTATTTTGTTTTTTTTTTGTATATGCCAAAGCAATGCCAGTTCCTAGACCTATTCCGTGGCCTAATGAACCTGTTGCAACCTTTATTCCTGGTATATTGTTATTACCAAACATTCTTAAGCAGCTTTTTTTTTGGGTACCCCAATTATCCCAATCTTTTTTTGAGATAATTCCTTTATCTTTAAGAATTGAATATTGAGCTACAGTAGCATGGCCTTTGCTCATTATAACATCGTCAATAACTTTTTTATTTTTTATTCTGACAAATTTTTTATAGTAAATTGTTATTAAAAAATCTAAAATTGAAAAAGTTGAACCAGGATGTCCTTCCTGAAGGAAGTGAAATTTCTTAAACAAACTAAGTCTTAACTCTTTACTTTTTTTTGAAAGAATATTCATTTAATTTTCAAGAATTTTTCTCTTTAACCTTATTTTAGACATTTCTACAATATTTTTTCTTGCTTTTTCTCCAAACTTATTTTCTATTCTATCTAAAAACTTATCATAATTATGATAATTGTGATAACAGTCATCTCTAAATTTTAAAATTTGTGCTGGTGATAGATGTTCTGTCGGTAAAGGCAAAGTATTGTAGGAATGAAATGAATATCCGTCATAATCTTCTGGTAATTTAATATTTTTTTCAATAGCTTTTTTATATAGCTCACTACCTGGAAGAGCCATCGCAGCATAGGTATTCCAACCAGATGTACATAATTGCTTACTCAGTTCAAAAGTGTGAGTCATACTTTCCATGTCATCTCCTGGTAAGCCGAAAATATAATTAGCCATAATTTCAATATTTGCATCATGCACTCTTTTGACAATATCTTTAATATCAACATCTTCGAATTTTCCTTTAGATATCTCTAATCTAATTTTTTTGTTTCCACTCTCGATGCCTAAACACAACCATCTAATACCTGCTTTTCTTACAAGTGATAAAATCTCATTTTTTTTAATTGTATCTACTCTTGAATATGCCCATAACCTGAAGTCATCATTGGTATTTATCTTTGATAACTTTTCGCAAAGAGGAATATAGTATTTTGGGTTCAGCAAAAACATTTCATCTACAATTCTTATTGTTTTTACTCCATATTTCTTTAATTTAACGAACTCTTTAAATATTAAATCTGTAGACCAATATCTCATTGAACTATATCTGCTAGCAACTCCTATTTCTTCGTTATCATCACGATTGATAATATTAATCATACAAAAATCACAACCAAACCTACATCCTAGAGAAGTTTGTATTGCTGCATAGGGGGATCTATTTTCCTCATTATATTCTGCGTGCCACATGGGTGATCTGTAAAGATCAAACATTTTTTTTTTGAATGGCAATAAATCCCATGCATATCCTGGTAAATCTATATCCATTCTTTGTTGAGGAACAATTTTTTCTGGGGGATTTAACCTTATGGTATCATTATATCTATAGGCAATTCCCTTTATGTCAGAAATATTTTTTGAAGATATAATTTTTTTTTTTAATAGATTTCTTAGTGAATAAACACCTTCATTCGTGAAAACTAAATCTATACTTTTTTCCTTTTTTAATGTTTCAATTGGTAATGCTTGAACATGTGATCCTATAAAACCAATCATTGTTTTAATTTTTGAATCTTTCAGATATTTAGAACATCTAGTTGCACCACTCATACTTGTGGTACCTGCATTCACATTCTGTCCGTATACAACAAAACAGATTAGCTTTGGATCTTTAGTCAAGATTCTGTTTTTGACATCCTCATCATCTAAATTCTCAGCTAAGGAGTCAATTATTTCAACATTATAACCAATTGATCTACAAGACTCTGCCAAAAGTAAAGACCATGTTGGAGGTTCTATGGCTGAGTAATTTGATGATAATTCCTGATAAATTTTTTTTGAATTATTTGGAGTAATTAGAATTAAATCAATCAATTTATAAATCTATTTTTTTTTTTAACAAATTTTTAACTTTTTCTAAATAACTACTTTTAAATATTCTTACAAGATAAATCCTTATAAATTTATATAACAATAGCCTTGGTGAATTAAAAATTTTTTGATGTTCATGAATTATTGTGAATAATTCTTTATACACATTCTTAATATTTAAATAATCTTCAGGAAAATATATTTTTGCATCAGATAATAAAATTATTAAAATTGATACAGCACTTTTTTGTGTACAAATTATATTCTCACAACTGGATAACATAATTATATCTAATATTAATTTTTCTGTTGGATTATTTTTTTTATTGAAAATATAATTTTTATTTGTAAATATTTTTTTTTTTGAAGAAACAGTATCCAAAAATTCTTTGGAACTTGATGCAATATAAATTTTTGTGTGTTCTCCTAGGCTTTCCAAAATAGACATATAGCCAGTTTCTGGGAACCATTTTTTATAACCATCTAAATATCTGTTCTCCCATCTATACATTCCTTTTGTCAAATGAGATTCGGTAGCAGTTATGTCGCCAGATCTAACATGTAGACCCCAATGGTGTTTTTCAACATTTTTAAAAACTTCATTAAATGGTTTATTTAGCTCTAATGATTTCGCAAGCCGAGAAAGTTCCTCTAAAACATTTTCAAGTTTCTCATCTTCAAAATAATATATTTTACCATAGATCCCTAATATGTTATCAGAGTATTTGTCAATATTCTCTTTATCGGTATTTACATATCTGATTGGCAAATTTTTATAAACAAGATGATCATTGATCTGGTGTCCATGTATAACCTGATAAGAAGAATTTTCACTTGTATCCCACAAAATAACAGTTTTTTTATTTAGTTTTTTTGAAATTCTCAAACAATTTAGATAACTGAAAATTCTTTGACAAAAACCGTCTTTTCTAAAAGAATAAAGAGTGTCGTGTTTATTTAATATTTTAATTTGTTGTTCATCAATTTTTTGAAACATTCCTATTTCTTCAAAATTATTTGTTATATAATCTAAATTTTTCATAATTATATGAATAAATTATTTTTAAATTTAAATATTTTTTTTGACTTAGCAAAATTTTTTTTTTCAAAAGCTGGTTCTAATGAACTTTGAGTTTTAAAAATATAATCAATGAAAATATAATGCTTAATATTTTTGAAAATTATTGATGAAAATACAGATGTAGAGTTATAAAAAGAAATTATTTTTTTTACATTATAAAATTCTATGAGAATTTCTGCAGGAAATTTTTTAAATTTGTTTATGAATTGGAAATTGATTTTAGATGTATTTAAAAATTTTATTAAACTGGTATAATTTTCTTTCAGAGATTTGTCACTTAACTTTGTCACTCTTGGTTTTATCAAAAGTACTTCATTTTTATTAATTATACTTTTAATTTTATTTGCAATTTTTATTGTTTCGTGATCATTACTACTAATCTTAAATTTATCTCCAATAAATAAAACATAATTTTTATTTTTTTGTTTATTAAAGTTTTTGGATAAAAATTTAGAAAATTCTTTTATTATTCGATAACACTCTACATAAATAGAATCTACATTGTTTCCATAAATTACTATATCATTTTTAACTGATTTGTTACATACACCAATATAAGATTCATATTTAATATGATTGTATCTCAATAAGTGATCAAAATAAAAAACACTTTTAAAATATCTGTAAATTTTTTTTATACTGTTAATCAAAATTTTTTTATCGTTGTCGTGATCTATAAAAGACATAAGGTTACCTATACCATGTTCAACCCAATGATGTTTACAATTTAAACTATAATATTTTCCAAGACAATCTTCAAAAAAATCTCCACTACAGAAAAAATTTTCTACTTTAGATTTTTTTAAAAAATCGAATTTCGCTGAACGTTTAATGATACTTTCACAATTTTTTAATGAAGAATTTAGAGATTTAATAAACTCATTTCTATCACTGTATTGTCTTTTTTTAATAAATTTTGTTCTGTCCCAATTAATATAAATAATTTTATAATATTTTTTTTTAAAAAATTTATTAATTATACTAAAATTTACATTTTTGAATAAGCACTTGTTAATTATCAAAATTGGATTGGATATTTTATTTTTGTGTATAAATGAAGAAATTATAAACAACGAAAAATAATTTCTTACATATATTAAATTTATTTTTTTCATTGGATTAATCTATTTATATAAATAATTAAAAGATAAAATATAAATTTTATGTTAGTAAAATGTTAATTTATTAATTTAAATATAAGATGAAAGAAATAAAAAAAAAATTTAATAATATAAAAATAATTTTCATGCTTTTTTTAATAAAATGTCTTGTTAAAAAAGTTAAAATTAAGAATATAAAATATCTTGGTAGCAAGTATGGAGGATGGTATTTTAAACCAAAGAATATATTAAAAAAATCAATTATAATCTCCGCAGGTTTAGGAGAAGATGCTTCTTTTGATATTGAATTAATAAATAATTACGATTGCAAAATTATAATTATCGATCCAACACCAAGAGCAATTACACATTTTAAAAAAATATTAAGCAAAGCTGGATACACCAAAATTAAAAAATATAGTAATCATGGTTATCAAAATATCAGATCTTATAATTTAAAAAAAATAAATAAATATAATTTCAAATTAATAGAAAAAGCATTATTTAACACAAATAATAAGAAAATAAAATTTTTTTTACCACCAAATAAAAACCATGTAAGTCATTCAATTAATAATTGGCAAAATAATTATAAAACAAATTCTGATTTTATTGTAGTTAAAACAATTAATATTAAAAAAATCATTAAAAAATTTAAAATAAGCAAAATTGAATTAATTAAACTAGATATTGAAGGAGCTGAAATTCAAGTTATAAAAAATATGTTACAAAATAAAATTTATCCTAATCAAATATGTGTGGAATTTGATGAATTACATAAACCGAGTTTAAATTCTTTTTTAAAGTTTTTTAGAACTCATAAAATGTTGCAAGCAAACAATTACCAAGCAATTAGAACTAACTCAAAATTACAAGATATGTTATATATAAGATCTAATTAATACATGCTTAAAGAAAAAAAATTAGACAAGTATTTGTTAAAGAGACAGAAAATTTATAAACAATTAACAAAAAAAAATTTAAAACATTTTTCTGGTTTATTTTTTTATTCAAAAATAAAGTATTTTAGTGAAATAAAGTTTCTTATAAATTTATACTTAAAAATGAATATTGAAATTTTTTGCAGAAAAAAATACCTTAACTTAGATTTATCATCAAAATTACTGCAAAAGTTACCAAATGTTACACCTGGTGGTATAATTAAACCAAGAAAAGAAACTCAATTAATCTACAATTTAATAGTTGTATACATGTTTAAATCAATAAAGGAAATTTCCAATAAAATTGATAAATGCGCATATCCTGTAATAAGAATTAAATTTGGAGTAGATAACAAAAAAAGACCTTTTGCTACATCAAAACTTCATTCGGATGCTTGGGTAGGTCAATACGGTGATGGAATTATAACTTTTGGTATTGATGGAGATTTTAAAAATAATGGAGTTAGTTTTTACCTTCCAAAAAAACTAAAGAAAAACTTCTTTGAAAAAATAAGTGATTATAATGATGGAAAAGAGAAATATCAGGGAGTTAAATTTATCAGTAACTCAAAAAAAGGCTATTTTGTTTTATTTGATCATGCTGTGTTACATAAAACTAATATTAAAAAAAAAGCAAAAACGAGAGTATCAATAGACTTTGGAATAAAAATGAAAACTAATATTGCTAGGAAAGTAATTAAAGCAGACTATAAAAGATGGAAATATTTAGATACTAATTTTTTTGAAAATATCGGGAATTTGAATTTTATTAAATCTAAACTCTCTCTGAAGCAAAAAATTTCAAGACATAGATATGATATAATAAATAAAATTATATAATAATATAAAATTATCAAAATTAGTTGTTTTTTATATTTTTTTTTCATTTTTTTTATTCCAGAATACAAATCATATTTATCTTTCCAAACAATATATTTATTTAAATTAAAACTTTTGAATAGCTTAATATCTTTTTTTGTTGACGAATTGAATTCTATATTTAAATTTTTATTTAAAACTTTAAGACATATTTTTGAAATTTGCCCTAAAGAAACTTTTTTATTATTTGTAATGTTGCATATGAGGTCTTTATTAATTTTTAAGAGTTTTACAATACAATTTGCACAGTCTTCAACATGACTGAAATTTCGTTTAGTATTTTTATTTAATTTTAGTAAAAGTTTATTTGATTTTGAAATCATTATTTGTGTCAAGATATAGTAAATTGCGCCCTTTTTTTGATTATGTCCATACAGATTTGAAGGCCTAATTATTTTAAAAAGTATTTTAAAATTATTTGATAACTTTTTTCCAACATATTCAGAAAAAATTTTTGCTAAAGTATATCCATCTGTAATTAAAATTTTATTATTCTTTAATTTTATAAAATTAGATTTTGAACAAACATTATTACTGCTTATAAACATATAATTTTTAATTCCATTTTTTAAGCAGGCTATATAAGAGAAAAAAAAGATTTTAAAATTATCAACAAAAAGCTTTTTTTGACTTTGTCCATTTAAAACGGCCGCGCAATTAATTACATAATCAAAATTTTTTATTTCTTTTATCGTTTTATGGTAGTCCAGTAAGTCAACCTTTTTAAATTTAATTTTCCTGTCTAGAAATTTTGGTTTTTTTCTTTGAAATATAGAAACTCTATTTTTCTTAATAATTTTTTTTGACAACTCTTTTCCTAAAAAACCACCTCCACCTAAAATTAATATCTTATCCATTAATTTTATAAAAATTAATAGTTCTGGATAATGATTGATTAATAGGAGTGGTTTTATATTTTACTTTGATCAAACTCTTGAATTTATCTATTTTTACAACCGTTTTTTTTTTATACGATTTAGTATTTTCTTTTTTTAAGATACACTTAGCAAATAATTTTTTAGCGATAAATTTAGCAATTTTTTTTGAGGTATAACTTTTGCCTGAGGCTGAATTTATTATATGACTTTTTTTATTACCATCATTATTCAGTATTAAATTATAAATATTCTGACATAAATCATCAATGTATTGAATATCTCTGAGTTTATATGTATTCCAGACTTCAATTTTTTTCTCTTTTATTGCAGAATGAATTAATGTTGGAATATAAGAGTTCTTTCCTTGATAGTTTCCAAAAGTACTAAAATTTCTTATTATAAAATATTTAAATTTTTTCTTATTTGCCTTATTAATTATATATTTTTCAGCATTTAGTTTTGATTTACCGTAAATACCTTGTGGTTCTATTTTACTTTTTTCACTTAAAAAATATTTTAATTCTTTACTATACACCAGGTTTGAAGAGAAAAAAATTAAAGTTTGATTTGAGTTTAACTGATCAACAATATTCTTAGTCCCATTGAAATTTATTTCATAGCTTTTTCTTGGAAATTTTTTTATAAAATTTTGATTTTCTATTGCAGCCAAATGAATTATAATATCTGCATTAGCAAGTTTTTTTTTTAACTTACTTTTATTTAAGATATTTATATTAATTATTTTTTTTTTTTTATTATGTATTGAATTTTTTACTATAAAATTATCTAAGCCAATAACTTCCTCTTTTTTCTTTTTTAAAAAATTAAAAAGGTTGAAACCAATGAATCCAGCTGCTCCAGTAATTAAGTATTTTTTTTTCAAACTTATAAATGTCTGCTCATGAAATCTTCGATGTAACTAGCTACAGCTTTTCTTTCTTCTATACCTATGCCATGATGATTACCTATCCAAAACGAATTGTCGTTTACAAATTCTGCATTTTTCAACCTAGTTTTTTTATATCTAAATGTTTTAGCTACAGGTTGTTGAGCAATATTTCCCGATAAAATTGGTCTGGTTTGGACTCCTCTCTCATTCAAAAATTTAATCATTTCAGATTTTTTAAACGGTGCATTTCTTTGAACAATTATAGGATAACCATACCATGCGGATTTTGTATTTGGTTGTTCTTTTATAATCAAAAAATATTTTTTATATTTTGATAATTTGCTTGACCAATAATTTGCATTTTTTCTTCTTATATCGACAAATTTATCAAGTTTTTTGATTTGATGTATACCAAATGCTCCTTGAATTTCTGTAGGTTTAAAATTAAATCCTCTTGATATAAATAAAAATCTTGGATCTATATTTTTATAATTAATTTCATATTTTTTTTTATTTTTTAAATCCCTAATCCATCCAAAAGAACGTTTTGATTTTGCTAGTTCTGCTAAAATTGGATTATTTGTAGATATCATTCCTCCCTCAATTGTGGACATTATGTGTGTAAAAAAGAAACTAAATGTTGAAAAATCACCCCAGGATCCTAATTTTTTTCCTTTATACTCTGCACCACTCGAGTCAGCTGTATCCTCAATTAAATATAAATTATGTTTCCTTGCAATTTTTTTAATTTTATCAATTTTGCAAGGATTTCCTAAAAGATGAACTGGCATAATAGCTTTTGTTTTTTTAGTAATTGCTTTTTCGATTAAATTTTCGTCAATATTTAATGTTTTCAAATCAATATCTACTAAAACAGGAACTGCATTAATATCCAAAATTGGATATACTGTTGTTGCAAAAGTAAGTGCGGGTGTAATGACTTCATCTCCTGGATTTATTCTTTTTTTTAAGCTTTTATCAGTTAAAACAGAAAGTGCTAAACTGTTTGCGGTAGACCCCGATGTTACTAAGGTGCTATGTTTAATATCTGAATATTTTGACCACAATTTTTCAAATTCATTAACTTTGCTACCGTAGGTAACATAAGTTGATAGTAAAGATTGAATACTTTCAAAAGCTTCCTCTTTTGAATATGTTGGGATACTGAGTGGTATTAATGTTTTTCCGTATACAAACTTTTCTTTTTTTGATTTTTTTTTGAATACTTTTTCTGTTATTTTAAAAATGCTTTTTTGGTGATCAATATCGTTTTTTATTTGGATTTTTCCACAAGGACAAAGATTTTTTTTAGTCTCAGAAATTTTCAGTTTTTTATTACATGTAAGACAATAATAGCTCATTTTACAATTATTAAATTGATTTTATAAAACAATATCTTTTTATATTTTAAAAAAATTTTGTCAAACAAGTATTTACAAATATTATTTTGTTTTTTTAAAAATTATTTCTGCAATTTTTTTATTACCCATCTCATTGTAATGCCCCCTCATTTGAAATGGAAAAAATATAAGCGGATTTGTTTCGTTTTTAAAAAGAATATCATAAATATCTAAAAACATTATATCTAAATCTTTAACAATTTTCTTAATAGGCAAATATGTTGAATTTTGATAGTTATTATTCTTTCTAAATCTTTCATATTCTGGCAAATATACAAAAATTAGTTCTATGCTTTTTTGTTGAAGTAAATTTTTTGTTAATTCAAGAATTTTTTTAAACTCTGGTTGAGGCTCGTCATGTGCTGGCTTATAATTCTTAGGTAAAATAATATTAATTAAAGATCTTAATTTATTAAGTTTAATAAAATTTTTGAATTGAAAATTTACTTTTGCTTTAGTTTTCTCTTTCTTATTTTCAATTAATGATAAAGCAATATCATCAATCAAATCTTGCTTTTGTTTCAGATTTTGTTTGAATTTATCATCGTTGATATATTTTTTTAGAATTTCATCTGTTAGCTCATTATTCAAGTTGTGTAGATCATTACCTTCATAATAAATCCATAGGACTTTTTTAACATTTGAATTTAGATATTCTATAAGAGAAGCATATTGAATAAGTGGGCCATTTCCTCTGTAAGCAAGATTTAATACATTTTTTTTTGATAAAGCCCTTAACACAGATGCAATATCATCTGGTCTATTTACACACGCTCCATGAGCAAAAGAGTCTCCAACCAATAAGTATTCAATTTCTTTTTTATCCCACTCTGGATCGGGATTATTAAAACCGTATCTATCGCTTTGGTATATAGAGTAATATCCATTTTCATTACAATGGATTGTCTTTGAATTTGATACTCCAGAAAAAGGAAAAATATCTTTATTTTTTCTAATGTGAAACTCAGGTGGAACAGTTACAGATACCTCGATTCCTTCGTATTTATAATCTTCATAAACTTCATATTTTGACCTCATGTCGTAATTTTTTTTAGTTAACTCGAAATAAATCTTGGATTTTTTTTTGGTTTGTATGTTTTGCTTAAATTTTGTCTCTACATTTAAATTATTATTTTTATTTTTTTTATGTAAGTAAAATTCAAAACTGTAAAAGCTAAACATTATACTTATAGAAAAGATAATTAAATAATCTTTAATTTTTTTTTTAAAAAAAAAAGATAATATGGAAAATAATAAACCAAAAAACGATATGATATAATACAAGCTATAATAATTTCTTTTAGATCCTTCCCAGTAAATTTCAGACTGATAAAAGGTATATGCAAACAATATAGTAGTTATAAGTAAGCAAAATGGGGTAAAGAAGTATCTTAAAAATTTCATTTAAATTTAGAGTTTAAATAATAAATTTTTTAATTTTTTATGTGCGCTCTTAGTTTATTTGAAATTAATTTTTCTTCATCACTTATATATCCAAGCTTAGAATCTCCAATTGAAATGCTCATTTTTTTAATTGACTCTGTAAGGTTTTCCATACCTTTTTTTTCTAAAGATGCAGCTTGATCACTCCCATACATAGTTCTATCCAAGGTTATATGCCTCTCTAAAGAGGATATTCCCAACATAAAAGCTGCGAGAGAAACAGCTACACCGTTTTCATGTCCACTATAACCTACATCACAATCATACTCTTTTTTCATTTCATTTATAGTTGCTAAATTTGCATCTTCAGGTTTCATTGGATATGTGGATACGCAATGCATTAACTCAAAACTACAATTATTTTTTTTGAATATTTTTACAGCTGTATCTATGTCCTCTTTAGTTGACATTCCAGTGGAAATAAAGGTGTGTACTTTTTTTTTTGCAACTTCATTCAGTAAATTATGATCAACGATCATTGCTGAAGCAATTTTATTATATTTTAAATTATAATTTTCTAAAAAATTAAGACTTTCAAGATCCCATGCAGAGGCAAACCAATCTATATTAAGTTCTTTACAATATTCATCTATTTCATCATACTCTTTTTTTTCAAACTCTAAGCCTAATTTTTGATCTCTCGTAGATTTGCCCCATGGACTTTCTCTCGGTATTTCCAATATTTTTTTATCATAGACGATACTGATAGTTCTTTTCTGAAATTTTACAGAGTCAAATCCACAGTCTTTAGCATTTTTGATCAATTGTTTTGCTATATTTATGTCTCCATTATGATTAATACCAATCTCTGCTATTAAAAATGGTTTTTTCATATAAATATCTATTTTTTTTCTAAAGCTTATACTCTAAATTTACAATGAAATGAAAAAAAATATTTTTAATTTAAAAAATAAAAATATAATTATTACTGGAGGGAATGGCTTCTTAGGAAGACAAATTACAAACTCACTTCTTAAAGAAAAAGCCAATGTCTATATAATTGATATTAAGCATCCTCAAAAAAAAACATCTGCAAAATATTTCAAATCTGACATTACAAACGAGCAAGATTTAACTAGAATCTTAACATTGTTCAAATCAAAAAAAATCAAAATTGATGTTTTGATAAATAATGCTGCAATAGACTATCCACCTTTGAAATCAAAAAAAGATAGTTTGAAATTAGAAAATTTTCCAAATAATTTATGGGATAAAGATATTTCAGTGAGTTTGAAGGGAAGCTACCTTTGTACAAAAATATTTGGATCATACATGTCAAAATTTAATAAAGGTTCAATTATAAATGTTTCATCAGATTTAGGAATTATTGCTCCTGATCAAAGAATTTATAAAAATAGTGGTTTTATCAAACCCATAACTTATTCGGTTGTAAAACATGGCATTATTGGCTTAACAAAATATACCGCATCTTACTGGGGTGAAAAAAATATCAGATGTAATGCAATTGCTCCTGGAGGGATTTATAATAATCAGGATATTTCATTTGTAAAAAAAATAAATCAATTAATTCCACTCAGAAGAATGGCAAAAAAAAATGAATATAACGGCTTAATATTATTTCTCTGTAGCGATTTGTCTTCATATATGACGGGGTCAATTATTGTTGCTGATGGGGGCAGATCTATAATTTAAGTTTAAAATTATATTTAGTTAATATGACAAACAAAAATTACATAGATGTAGTTTACGAGTCCAACAAAAAGCCTTTTACAGGTTATCCTGAAAAGTTAATTAAGCTTTTAGTAAAAAAATACAGCCTCAAAAAAGAATCTAAAATTTTAGAAATGGGATGCGGAAGAGGGGAATTTTTAAATGAATTTACTAAATTGGGAATGAAAGGTTTTGGAATAGATTTATCAAACTTTGCAAAAAATTATTGTGATAATGCAGAAATTAAAGTGGTTGATGTTTCAAAAAATCCCGTGCCATATCCAGAAAATTTTTTTGATATAGTCTTTTCAAAATCATTTATAGAACACTTTTATTATCCTGAAGAAATATTCAGAGAAGCTCATAGAATTTTAAAGCCATCTGGAATATTGATTAATCTTACTCCTGAATGGAATTATATTTATAAGTCGTTTTATGATGATTACACTCATAGAACTCCGTTTACTAAGAAATCACTTGAAGATATTCATCATGTTGTAGGATTTAAAAATGTTGAAGTTCAGAGCTTTAAACAGCTTCCTATATTATGGTCAAATAATCTTTTAATTAAAAATACATTTTCGACACTGTCAGAATTAACTAGATTATTAGTGCCTGAAAAATTTAGAATGACTAATAAGTGGTTCAGATTTTCCAAAGAATTCATGTTATTATCGTATGCAATTAAATAATACCATTTTATGTTAGGAATTGTACAAGGAAGGCTTTCATTTTCAGGAAAAAAATTACAATGTTTTCCCAAAAGACCATTAAATGAATTTAAATTAGCTTCAAAAATTGGATATGATTTTATTGAATTTTTTGGGGAAAGGGTAAAAAATAACAATAATCCGATCTGGACAGATAATGGTATTAAAAAATACATTAAAGCATCAAAAAAATTTAACCAAAAAATTTACTCTTTTTGTGATGATTATATAATCAACCATTCTTTAGGTGGCAAAAAAACTCTTGCTGAAATAATGAGCACCTTAAAACAACTTAATAAATTAAAAATAAAAAAATATATATTACCATTGTATGGAAAAAGCTTTATCAATAAAGAAAATAGAACAAAAATCACTAATAATTTAAAAATAATTTCAAAAATTTGTAAAAATAATAAAATAGAATTACTTATTGAAAGTAACATGAGCCCAAAAGAATTTTTTAATTTAAAAAAAAAAATTAAATCAAATAATTTTTATTTTCTTTTTGATACTGGGAATAGAGTTGTATTAAAAAAAAATTTAGTACTAGACATTTATAAATTTAAAAATGAAATAAAACATATTCATTTAAAAGATAAAAATTTTAAAAATAAAAATGTTATCTTTGGTAAGGGGCAAGTAAAATTTAAATCTATTTTTGAAGAACTAAAAAAGATTAATTACAAAGGAAGTTTTGCAATAGAAAGTCAAAGAGGAAAAAATATCAAAAAACAAGCAACCAAAAATTATATTTTTTTTAGAAATCTAATTAATCAATATTTAACTTAATGAATATATTAATTATAGGTCTGGGCTCTATAGGACAAAGACATTTGAGAAACCTAAAATTAATTGAACCAAAATCTAATTTTTATGCCATACGAAGTAATAGAAGGAAAAGAGCTCCATTACTAAATAATTTTAATCGAGTTTTAAGAGGAGATAATAAAAAAAAATATTTAATAAATTATTATAATAAAATTAGTGATATTTTTAAAAATAATATTAAGTTAGATTGTGCTTTTGTTTGTACACCATCATCGAAACACGTTAGTCAAGTTATCGAGTTATTAAAATATAATATCCATTGCTTTATAGAAAAGCCTCTTGGTTCGTCATTAAAACAATTATCCGAGTTAGAACGTTTACTAAAGAAGAAAAGAAAATTAATAACAATGATGGGATATCAATTAAGATTTAATCCTCTAATAGAGTATTTAAATAAGGTAATAAAACAAAAATCCCCTATTGGAAAACTATTTTATGCAAATATTCATCATGGTGAAAATATAAAAGATTTCCATCCATACGAAGATTATAGAATTTCATATGCAGCAAATAAAAAACTTGGTGGTGGAGTAATTTTAACTCAAATTCATGAAATTGATTATTTTCTTTATTTATTTAGTGAATATACAATTACAAATTCAACATACATTTCCTCCAAAATATCTGATCTGGATATAGATGTTGAAGATATATTTTCATCAAATTTTTTACTAAAAAAAAATAAAGACAGGATGTTTTGTAATATAAATTTAAATTATTTTGAAAGACCAAAAAAAAGAAAAATTTATCTAATTGGAAGCAGTGGATCTTTGATTGCTTGTTTTAATTCTCAAACAATTAAAATATTTAGAAATGGCAAAAAAAAAATTTTAAGTTTCAACTTCAGAAAAAATGATATTTTTATAAAAGAAGTTAAATTTTTTATATCTAAAGTAAAATCAAAAAAATTAATTTCAAAAGATCTTAATTTATATAATGGAATTAAAACTTTGCGATTTGCGTTAAAATTGAAGAGTAAATTAATTAATAATTAAAATTTTTTTTTTAAGTCGTCTTTGTAATCAATGTCTAAGGTCTCTTCTGTTAAAAAAGGATACATTTTGCCATAAATTTTGTTTTTTCTATATTTGAAAAAACTTGGCTTTAAAATATCAATATATCCATTGGGTAAGTAAGTTTTAGAGAATTTTTGCCTTGGCCAAGAGTGATATTCACCTGGGTATTTTTTGTCAAAATAACCCTTGAGTTGTTTTTTTTTATCATAAACATTTTCTCTGGTGGCTGATTGAAGTGAGATACTGACCTTAATGAATCATATTTTGTTTTTTTTTTTAAAAACGTCCTGATTGCGTTGTTTAAAACGTCTACTTTTCGGTTTGGAGAAGTCGGTCTTAAAAGTACAATTAAATCAATCTTCATTCCTGAATTTAACAAAAAATTATAGGCATGTTTTATGAAATTTAAATCTAAAGAATTATCTCTACTTATTTTTTTTGGTCTAATAAATGGAACCTCGGCTCCATAACTAATAGCAATTTTTTTGTAAACTAATGAATCTGTTGAAACAATTACTTTACTAACTAGTTTACATTTTAATGCAGAAATAATACTGTGGGCCAATAAAGGCTTCCCTTTATATACAATTATGTTTTTATCTTTAATTGATTTTGATTCAGAGCGTGCAGGTATCAAAGCTACAATACATGCTTTATTCTTTTTAGAATTCTTGATCATTAGTTTTGTTTATAGTTTTAATGTTCAATATTAAAAATATCTATAAAATGATTCAAAAAATTTATATTTAAAGAATCATTGATGAATATTTAATTTTATATAAAACTTATATATATTAAAAAATATTAGATTAAATTGATTAATTAACAATTTTTAATATTAAAATATTATTGATATGAAAGAAAATTTTGTAAAATATGATAAAAGCAAAAAAATTTATACTGAAGACTTACAAAATATAGAAAGACGGAAAATAGCTGAAACATGGATCAACCAATCTAATACTTTGGATAGGTGGAGACATGACAGGATGTACAAAAAACTGTCAATATTAGTCAATTTTTTTCCTGATGATAATTGGTTAACAATTGGAGATGGCAGGTATGGAACTGACGGCAATGCTTTGATTAAATTAGGTGCAAAAAAAGTCCATTGTTCAGATATGTGTGACGACCTACTAAAAATTGGAAAAGAGAAAAAATTTATAACAGAATACTCTGAACAAAATGCTGAAAATTTAAAATTTAATGATAATCATTTTGATTGGTTATATTGTAAAGAGTCTTTGCACCATATGCCTAGACCTTATATAGCTTTGAAGGAGATGTTTAGAGTAGCTAAAAAAGGTGTATTTTTAACAGAACCAAGAGATATAATAAATGATAGAAGTAAACTCAGTGTTCTTTTAACAATTATTAAAAAAATTTTTAACAAAAAACAGGAAAGCCACGGATTTGAAAGTGCTGGTAATTATCTTTACACTTTCTCAGAGCGAGACATAGAAAAATTTTTACTTGGCATTCATGTAAAT
>MDTA01014710.1_pt1 | contig 28003 bp, 15 predicted proteins | sample 811151 | NCBI WGS metagenome assembly MDTA01 (sample SAMN05326648, study PRJNA326480) | marine metagenome | isolation source: seawater | place: Indian Ocean: South | collected 2010 | reverse complement strand
GTGCGAGAAGGATCTTTGGCCGCTCGGCCCCAAGAAGTCACCTGCAGCGACCAAGGCATCGGTCAGCGAATCATCATTGCCCGTGGCTCCCGAGTACTCATGACCCAGGCCAACGACAACGGCACCCGTCAAGGTCGCCAAATCTACCACCGAATCTGGCTTGATCGTCTTCTCGGCGTAGGCCAAGGCATCAGCCAAAATGAGTCGGCCTTCCGCGTCTGTATTGAGAATTTCGATCGTCAGCCCGTTCATGGCAGTGACTAAATCGCCCGGCTTGTTGGCCTTTCCGTCCGGCAGGTTTTCCGAGGCCGGGACCAGAACGTGAACTTCGACATTGAGCTTCAACTGGGCTACCGCCGCCATCGTCCCAAGCACAGCGGCTCCACCCGACATGTCATATTTCATCTCATGCATTTTCGCCGAAGGCTTCAAACTGATCCCTCCCGCATCAAAGGTTAGGCCTTTTCCGACGAAACAGACTTTGGAATGGCTCTTTTTCTTCGGGCGATAGACAAGGTGGATAAGATAAGCGGGCTCCTGCGAGCCCCGGGACACGGAAAGCAGCGAACCCATTTTCATACGCCTCATCGCTTTTTCATCGAACACCTTAATCTTTACCTGATCGGAGCTGGCCGCGAGGGCTCGGGCCTCTTTCACCAGATCACGGGGACGCATGCAGTTGGCGGGGGTATCTTGCAATCGCCGGGCAAGGCAGTTGGCCTCGCCGATGATAACCCCTTTGGAAACTCCCTTTTTGAAATCGCCAGCCGCGATCACGCTAACGCGCTGCAGCGAAACCTCCTTTCCATCACTCTTGAAATCCTGGAGTTGATAGGCGCCCATAGACAAGCCTTCAGCCAAGGCCTGTCCCAGGCCCGACGCCTCAGCTTCACCAGCAAGATCGTGTCCCACCGTCACCGATTTGGCCCCAATTTTTTCCGCCTTTTTAGCAATCAGGGCCCCACACCGCCGAACCGTTTCTGCCAGCGTATCCAGTTTCTCATCCCCTATGCCCACAAACAGAACTCTCTCGGCTGGACCTTGCGTCGCATCGGTTAGCCGCATCTCCCTGGCTTTGCCCGAGCAGGATTCTTCGGCCAAAGCGGGAATCTGAACTTCCCACGGCAATATCGGGTCGGACCCTTCCGCAAGTATGGCCACAAAAAGGTCGGTTCTTGCCAGTTTCCTGTTCGGAGAAGCAGTAGTGATTTTCATATCTATTAGGCTGTCATGGAAATTGGATATATTTGATCCCGTACATGGAAGCTGAGTCTCTGAACAAGGGCAAGCCCTAGGCTCTTTTGGAGAGTATCACAGGCAGGATGCCTGTGATACATTTTAAATCTACCCGGTCGGCATTCCCGAGGCCAGCAGGAGGGCTTCCTGGACATTAAGGTCATGTTCATAGGACCAATCGAATCGTTTCTTGCCCCTGAGTACGCGAGCCAAGTCCTTGAACTTCCCATCGTATCGCCCGTCCTTGCCCAGGGCAATTTCTTGAACTCCCTTTTTGTAGGAGCCTCTCGGTTCATCGAGATAGAGCGTCACATCGCCGGACTCTAGTTGCTGGATTTCGATGGCTCCTTTGTCTCCCGCTACCTGGAAGCGGCGACGCGGGAATCCAAAAGGATCCCGGTGATTGATGCGAACGGTCGCCGTAGCGTCCACAAAATCCAAAACTGCCAACTGGTTATCGGCGATTCCATCGCTTTGCGTGCGATGGGTAAAGGGCCTCACCGAACGGGGCTTCCCCAGCATATGTATTATCGAATCAACTACATGACCTGCTAGTTCAAACATGCCTCCACCCGGATACCGGCCGATCGCTTCTCTAGTGTCCTCGTTAGCGAGCTTGCCCATCATGCAATCGATCTCCATAATGCGACCCAACCATCCGTCACGAACCGCTCGATACATGAATTGGAAGGCCCGGTTGTAGCGCAGCATATAGCCCATCTGCACGGTTAGCTCAGCCGCTTCCGCCTTATCCAGCAATTCCCGGAACAAGGGCAGGGAATCGCCCCCTGGCTTGTCCAAATGAATGTGCATGCCAGCTTCTATGCACCGAATACCCGTGGGCACGAGCTCCGCCACCTCAGTCTCAACCGCTACTGCCTGAAGACCTTTTGTCCCTAGCAGTTCCTCCTCCGTCATCCAGTTTACCCCTCGATAAGCATTCGTTTCGCTCAACCTACGCCGCCGCTTGAGATCCGGTTCAACCACGCCTATCAGTTCGTAAGCACCCGATTGGGCCCGGATTGCCTTGATCTTGCCAGAAGCGTGAGCGTGACGCGTGCCTATCTGGCCGATACGAATCTTCGCGTTGTTTGAGAACGTTTGCCCCAAAACGGACGCAACCGGAAAGGCTGCCATGGAAGAGAAAATGAAGGCGCGACGGTTCATAGAGGGGCGAGCTCGAGCTTTGTTCATTCTTTGCCAGGCCCACCTATCCTGGCAAAACAAAACTCCACCGGCAGAAAGATCGATAAACTCTAACGATGTCCGAGAACGCATGATTCATCGATTTCTGGCACACTGTCAGTGGAGTTCTTGTCGCAAGCCGGGATTGCACGCGATCCCAGGAAGGATTACTCCAGGATACTTCAATGACAAGGCACTAGAACCTGTCCCCCAGATAATTGCTGTTTAGCAGCATGGGAGAAAATAGATAAAATTAAAAACCGCACTACATGCGATCTTAACGTATGTAATTATTTCTCAACTACAGATGACTCAGAGAGCGCAGATGAATCCCCTGGAGGATTTCCTAATCTTACATCCGATCTATCTGTGTTCTCCGCGTTATCCGTGGTTGAAAACTCCCCACCCGAAGACTTCGTGGTTTATGAAACGTTTGGGTCACCAATGTGAAACCTGTCTGGAACTCATCAATTGATTGCTTCGGCAAAAATCAACGCCGCCCATCGGCATCGACCATCGATCTCCAATCATCGTGTAATCGGCGCAGGCGTTTAACGACTTCTGGATATTGGTTCGATACGTTACTCGTCTCTCCGGGGTCTTTAGAAAGGTTGTAGAGATGGACGCCTTGAGCGACGTAGAGCGCCTCCTTCTTAGCTAGGTTGGCGGCCCGTTCCGCATTTTCGGTCACGATGAGCTTCCAGTCTCCAGTCCGGACCGACCACTGGAATCCAAGATCCCAATGCAGGATACGATCGCTGTTTGGTTTTGATCTTTTTCCGCTTAAGGGAGCGGTTTGCGTGACTCCATCAAAGGCATTCGTCTCGTAGGAGATTCCACACCAGTCGAGTAGAGTTGGGGCGATATCGAGATGGGAGAAGATCAGTTCGTCGTTCACCTTACCTTCCGGAACGTGATTGGGATACCGAATCAGAGTCGGCGTGAGCGTCCCGCCCTCGAAGAGGTGGTACTTGCTGCCTTGCAAAGGGCCGTTCTCCGCCCAATCGGAGGTGCAGCCACCGTTGTCTACTGTGTATATAACGATGGTGTTCTCCTCCATCGAATTTTCTTTCAGATGATCAAGGATGCGTCCCACCGCGGCGTCCATGAGTTCGAGTTGAGCAAGGTACCATCCACGACCTTCCGGAAGTGAATGCCGGTGGACGCCATCGTACCATTCATTGTAAACCTTTGTGGCTTCGGCCCTGTTTAGGCCTTCCGGATATTCGAGATCCTCGAATGAAGGCAGCCCACGTTTCTCCAACTCTTCCGGCGGGAGCTGCCAGGCAAAGTTGTGAACCGCGTTGTAGGCCATCTGCAAAAAGAAGGGGCGCTCGGAGGGACCGCCTATAAATTCAATGGCCTCGTCCGTCCAATCGTCGGTCGTGAATCCTTCCCAGCCCTCTACGATCTGATCATCGTCCCACATGGGCCCCATGGCCATACGGTGACTATATTGGCTGCGCTTGGCCTCGGAGTGGTAAAGATAGTGGATACGCCCGCCTATCGCCCCAAAGAAACGATCGTAGCCCAAACCGAGGGGAAAGGCATGATCGTCCGGTTCTGAACCGCGATTGCCTACGAAATGGTGCTTCCCAATATGGGCGGTGCGATAACCCGCTCGCTGTAGGCGAGCCGGGAGCGTCTGGGTAACCTCTTCCGTGCTCATTCCGCGACCTCCACCATAGTGAAACGCTCCAAATCGGGCCTGGTAGCGCCCACTCGTCAATCCCATCCGCGAGGGGCTGCAAATGGCGCTCGTCGCATAGGCCTGGGTCAGTGCCGTACCTTCACTAGCGAGGCGATCGAGATGGGGAGTGTGGATATCCGATCGCATCTTTTGGAAACCGAAATCCGCGTATCCCTGGTCGTCAGCAACGATCAACAGGATGTTGGGGCGCTCAGAGCCATGGCCAGCCGCCAGGGTGACAAGGGCCGCGAAAAAGATGCGAATCGATAAACCTGTTCTCTTCATGATTTCTGCTAAGCTTGCGCAACAGGCTCCGTTAATGAATTCCAAAACGCTCGCCTTAACCATTATTCTTAGAGAGTGTCCCTCAAACTTTCAATTCATGAGGTTTCTTATTGCCGCTTTCGTCGCCTTGAATACGCCGCTGGGAATTTTCGCCAATGGCGGTAACGCTCATAGCGAATTGGTGTTCATCGAGGATTTCGAAAAGCCTCAACTCGGGGGACTATACCAGCAGCTGGACGAAGATCCCCACCTTGAGGTCGTCGAGGGTGCCGGAGTAGACGGCGGCCACGGACTGAAAGCGACCTTCGAGGGAAGCCCCCGGGGAAGCGAACGCATTACGGCCCGCCACAAGCTTGGCGAGCGAGGGTTGGAATTCACCTTGAGCTACGACGTGAAGTTCGATCACGATTTTCAATTCGTGAAAGGCGGAAAGCTGCATGGGCTCGGGCCTGATTCGCCCATAACCGGAGGAAAATCTATGCAGCCCAGTGGCTGGAGCGCTCGAGTGACTTTCAAGGAAGAGGGTTCCATTCGCTCCTATCTGTATTGCCAGAATAAGGAAGGACAATACGGCACGGGCATAGCGAGTCCCCATTTCCGATTCAAAAAAGGCACATACTACTCTGTTTCGCTTCACGTTAAACTAAACGAGAATGCCTCCACCAGCGACGGATTCGCCCACATCTACATCGATGGCGATCGCGTGGTTCAACATGACGGGGTACGCTTCCGCGGCAAGGACGGTGACGATACCCTGATCACCCAATTTTTGTTCAGCGCCTTTCATGGAGGGCACGAACCGCATTGGGCCCCTCGAGATGCATCAGGCGCCTACACCAATGTCCATGCCTACTTCGACAACATTGCGGTCCACCGGGGAAAATGGGTGGTCGATAAGCCGCGGAGATAGACTCAGGCTATACGTGACTTTTGATCCCAATATGTCATCTAGCCGAAACGACATATTAACGCTGTTGGCAGTGAATATTGATGAGCCACAGATTACACAGAAAACACAGATTCGAGAATGATTTTGATCCGTGTACTCTGCGTAATCCGTGGTCAAAATATCAACGTATAGAGTTTTCCCTCACAAGTTTTCTATCGCTTAGAGCCTCGCTGGCAGGGGGCGGTTCTGCGAGCAAATGAGGATCTATGATGCAAAACCCAGTATGGCTGAAAGCCTAACGGACCTCGCAATGCGGTCAAAGGCATCATGGGGCTATGATAGCGCATTGATTGAACAATGGAGCTTGGATCTTATCATTGCTCCAGAAGACATTGAGACGAAACTGGTAAAAGTCGCAGGGGATCAGAATGGGATCGCCGGGTTCGCATCGTTCAATCTACAGGAACGGGAGATTGACCATTTTTGGGTCGAACCTCAACGTATGCGATCAGGCGTTGGCAGAATGCTGTTCGAGGCGATCAGAATAGAGTTGGAAAAAAGAAATATCGAGAAATTTGTCATTGTATCAGACCCCAACGCACAAGGATTCCACGAGCGGATGGGGGCTAAACGGATTGCAATGGTAGAAAGTGTTCCCAGCGGAAGGATGCTCCCAAAGCTGTCCTGTAAATTGAAATGGTAAACAGCGCCGCCTGATTTCAAGCTAGTTGTCCGCCGAAACTCTAATCCTGACGAAAACTGATTGATCGGATCCGAGCGGTTCTAGCATCCGGAAGAACGTGACTGGGGAAAACGCTTCTTCAATAATTTGGAAGCCTTCGGGATAGTCAGTCCAATTACGCAAATCATTTGAAACCTGGGGTGATGGCTCCGATGAGCTGAGCGCTGCCAAATTGTATTCGTATTTCAGATTCAAATAACGATCGCCTTCACTGTCCACAGAGTACACGGCCTCCAACGATCGACCACTACTGGAATCCGCTGGGTGCGTCCCCGACAGGAACTCCCACAGATTGGAAAGCCCGTCTCCATCGAAGTCTTCCTCGCCCGAAGGAACTTCTTGACCTTCTTCCAAATCAAGGATCTCCGCAATCCAACTGCTATAGCTAACACCTGCTTGCCTATCGGAAAAACCCCAATCCCGAGAGGGATCCAAACCAGATAGAACCAGATTAGAACTAGCCACAGTCGAGGAAAGCGTATCCAGATCTATAATCGTCCAATTATCCGAGTCTTCTTCGGAAAGCGGCTGAGCCCACAGATCTCGTCGACTAGACGCGCCAAGCGATTCAAACGCTCCATCGAAATCCAAGGTCTCCACGCCCTGCCATCCCTGAGGAAGGTAAGCGAATTGACGATCGTGTACGTCGATCAAATCAATCCGCTGCCAAAAATTTTGATCAGGAAAGCTCAAAACGATACGATCCGAATCGGAAGGATCTGAAAAGTCGACCACGCTCAAGGAACCCGACCCCGTCGCGAATAGCAGATCATCGATAATGCCCAAGCGATACACGTGTCCACGTTGCTCAAATTTGGCTTGCTCTAAAAAGGATACGCTTTCGAGCCATTCGTACGTTCTCAATTCACTCAGCGCTTCCCCTGTTTTATAGTCCGAGTGCCCAACTACAAGATACTGGTCATGAAAAACCTTGGGACCATAACCCCGATCTCCAAGATTGATCTCGTCCAGCAGATACGCTTTAACCCCGTCGAAAGCCGATGCTTGGATCACAGATTCATGGGTCCAGATGTTACCATCGTTATAGGAACGATGATCTGAAGTGAAGAGAATACGCCCACCCAACTGATTGGTCCACACACTCTCGAATGCCCCTGGTATCTCGACTAGTTCTAAGGCTCTCGGCTCTGCTGCCTCCGACAGATCCAATTGCCCCAACACGTGGTCAGAATACCACCGAGTTCCTTGTTCGGGAGTCTCCTCATAGTAGCTTTCCACAAGACCGAAATGGAGAACGTCGTTCAACAGTTTCATACCTCCTTCTGGCCATCGGTTTGTATCTTGTTTCAATTCTCCAGTCAGTGACGCGAAAGCGAGGATGATCGGATTCGCCTTGTCTTCCAGCGCTACCGTGATCGCTTTTCCCGTCGATGGATAATAAGGGAAGAAGGCATCAGTCCTTGCGCCTCCTATGCCTGCATCCAAAAAGTAGTAGAAACTTAGCTCGCCTGGATACCAAAGCAGCTCCCCAGTTGAAAGAATCCCGGATCGATAGTCGCTACCATAGCCGTACCAGCCATCATTAGGAATGTCGAAAGAATCGGAGCCCAATAAGATCGGACTAGCCGGATCCGATAGATCGATGACTGTATTGGAAAAGCGAGTTACGGCTACATCAATCCCGTTTTCCTCGTTCGGCTCGATGAAGGACTCTTGAGCGACAACCAGACACTCCTCTACCAAATAACTGCCCACTATCCGACCCCCTTCCATCTCCAAACTGACGAGCAATTCATCCGGATCCTCAACTGGGCTGATGTGCAGCTTCCCATTCGCGCTTCCCTGAATGCCCCACCAATACAATGGCCCACGTTCAAGCTGTACCAGAAAATCCCCGACGCGGTGAACCAAGTCTGCCGGCCAGGCTAATACGAGCTCGGACAATAGGAGAAGTTCGTCTGGATCGGAAACATCCAAGGTTTTGAGCGATTGTCCGGAGATCGATACGACCGTCTCGTCCAATACGCGGGCCCGCCGGGCCCGGAAATCGTGTGGGATAGAGCCTCGTTTGATGAGCTCGTTCTCTCCCATTTCGATGAGCTGTACCCCACTTGACCAGCCTTGTTCCGACGCGTAGCCTTGGTAAGGTAGCAAAATCCAGCCATCATCCGGGAAGAAGCCGAAGGCCTTCTCATCCCAATTGGCCTCCGTCCAAGCCCAACCGTCTTCATACCCCACGTACACTCGGGATGCCAAGGTGGGATTGGCCTTGTCCGAGACATCGAACCAGGAGACAGCGATTCGCGAGTCTTCCAAACCTACCGAAATCAGCCCATTCTCCACTACCTCCAAATGCCTCGAAAAGCCAGGCACCTCCAATTCGCTCAAGAGTATTGGTTCGGCTGGGTCTTCCAGACTAATGATGAAAAGCGGATCGACTCTGAGCAAAGTAACGAGATACAGCAGGTCGCCAGAAAACCGGCTAGCAGTGATGGTTTCGTTATTGGCCAGCTCCATCTCAGCCAAAGGCTGGAAGAGTTCACCGGAAGGTTGAGACAGATCGAAAGTTTCCACGCTCGCATAACGCCGGCGATTCTCCGACCAACGCCATACCTGGCTGACCACGGTTAGAATGTTGTTCCTTAGATTCAGGTTGAATTTGTCACGGACTTGGCCTTTGACCAGAACTTGATGGGCCAACGCTGGCGGCTCGCTAGGATCGGAAATGTCAATAACATGAACCGTGGAAATCCTCTGGCGCAATTGGCTGTCGTAAGCGCTGGTTGCGATCATGAGGGCATCTGCGGTTGCCTGGACCTGACCGCCCCAATAATCGTACTTGTCGTTTTGCAGGTCGAGCGGGTCAGAGATAATCGGATTGTCCGGATCAGCAAGATCGGCCTTTAAGACAGAGATTCCCGATTTCCAATTGATATGCTCGATTCCCGTATTCGGATCAACGATACTCTCTTGCCACGAGTTTCGAGCTACGACGTAGAGCATCGTTCCCACCATTCGGGATTCCAGAATATATCCAGGCACTTCGATCGCCGATCGTTGAATCAGCTCATTTTCCGGGGTATGCTCGACTATGAGCGTTTCGCCCTTTCCTGTAGATCGATTGTAGGTTAGGAGCACGGCATAGTCGGCTTCCGGATGCAGATAGAGTTGCTCGCCGCTCGACGATACCCGCATGCTAACCAAACGTTTCGGCAAGGCCGGATCGGCAACGTCGATCACCTGCAATCCGCGGTACTGATTGAAGAAGTATAGCGTGTTCCCTCGCCATTTCCAGATATCGGACTCCTCGACGGTATCTCCATTTTGGCCATCAAGGCCCGTATCGGTGAATTCCGCGCCCCCTTGTGAAGCCCGCGATCCCGCCACATTTCCCGCTTCCGGCTCAAAATCGTTCTGTCCCGCATAGAATTCGTAGGGAAAGGGGTCCGTCCAGCTGGCAGCGACCTCTATATCCGACTCTTCTACGCCATCGGGCAAGCGCAGCTTAAGCATGCCCGCTCGCCCGCCCAAGTGGGCCAATGTACAAGTCTCCCATTCGCCGTCCGCAGTTTTCACTCGCAAGCGAATACGGCGTACGCCCTCAGGGACTTTCAGTGTAACCGCTCGATCCAACAGCTCGGCGTCAACCACCTCAAAAACATCTTCGGCCGCAGGAGAAGGGTTTGTCAGCAGAAGAGAAGCGGAAACAAGCAGGAGGACTTTGATATGCAAATGCAAAGCAACTTATGCAATTACTACGTATAACATGCGGCAACGGATTCGCGAGTTTTAAAGTGGCCCTATAGTAGGGCTATCCAATGCAACCGACGGAGCGTATGGGCGTGCACGTCAATTTAAGCTAAAATACGCCATCGTTTTGTGTAGGAAGCTCGCTTGCGAGCGATTGCTTCACTGCGTCGGACTCTCGTCGATTCGCTCGCAAGCGAGCTTCCTACATCGCAAAGGACTCAAGTTATCGCATATGGGCCGAGAGGAAACGGACTCAAGTCGATCCAACGTCCCGCCACCGAATCAACTCTAACCTAACCTTGCTAAGCCAGCGCTTGCCACGCGCTCGCAACTGTATTTCCTCGAGAGCGTTTCCCCCATTTCCTACCCGAATCCCATGAAAATCCTCATCACCGGTTCCTCTGGCCGTATCGGCCGCACGGTCACAAGCATTCTACTAAATCGCGGTGACGATGTTGTTGGCTTCGATGCAGTGTCTTCTCCCATAAGCCACGAGAATTTTACCGGGATCGTCAGCGATTTTTCCGACACCGCAGCTCTTTCTCAAGCCTCTGATGGCGTCGACGCTATCTTGCATCTCGGAGCCTTCATGAGCTGGAAAAAGGAAGATCAGCAAAAGATCTTCGAGGCCAATGTGACTGGTACGCTCAACATCCTGGCAGCCGCAGTTGAAAGTGGAGCGAGAAAAATCGTCTTTGCCAGCAGTGGAGAAGTCTACCCGGATCGCAAACCGGAGTACCTGCCCATCGACGAAAAGCACCCGACCAATCCAACCAGCCCCTACGGCCTTTCCAAGCTGATGGCTGAAGAGGCCGTTCGCTTCTACGAGCGGGTTCACCATCTGCCATCGGTTATTCTACGATTCTCGCATACTCAGGACGCCTCTGAGCTGTTGGACCAAAACAGCTTTTTCTCTGGATCCCGGTTCTATCTTCACGCTAAAATCCGACAACAACGAGAGTTCGGCAACCACCAGCTAGCCGACCTGCTAGAGACCTACAAAGATGGCAACAACAAGCTCGTCGTCAGTTGCAACGAGGATGGGCAGCCTCATTGTATGGGGATCAGCGATACGCGTGATACGGTCGCCGGCGTGATCGCCGCACTGGATTCTGACCTGGCTGCCGGCAATGCGTACAACCTCGCCCCGCCTTCGGCTACCTCCTTTGACCAGGCAATCGATTGCCTGAAAGTGGCGACTGGACTGGAGAGCATTCGCATCAACATACCCGGTCCCGACCTCAACTATGAATCCGACTGTGAAAAGGCCAAAGAGAATCTCGGCTATCAGCCGAAATGGACCTTCGAACGAATGGTCGAAGATGCTGTTAGGCAACGCGACGCTAAGTGAGTTTATCAATATTCCGTAGAAGCGGTCCCGCGAAGCGCGGGTCGCTAGCAGTAGAACAGGCATCCTGCCTGTTTGAGTCACAGGCTAGAAGCCTGTGCTACCTTTTTCCCAACATACCCCTCTCGTCTTGATATTCCTAAAGAACCTTTTAGCTACAGAATGAAAAATCGAATACAGCCAGGCCGCCCGAGGTTTGGTTGAGAGACAAGGAAACCCTCCAATCACCACCAGCGACCCTTCAGTCCAGCTCTACGACCGCAATTTTTTCCTGGCGATGGCCAGCCAGATTTGCTTCGTCGTCGCCAACAGCCTGCTGGCTCACTATGCTCGCTGGATCGAGCATCTCGGCGGCGATTTGACCGACGTTGGTTACATCAACGGGGCTGGCGCTATCTTGGGCATTATAATCCGCCCCTGGCTAGGCCAGTGGATCAACCAATTTGGAGCCAAGACGCTTTGGATGGCTGGGTATTTCCTATTCGCCATATCGTCGCTAAGCAATCTGCTCCTGGTAGAGATCGGACTACCGATTTATGTCGCCAGGTCGGGGCTCGTGGCAGGAGCGGCCGTAGTCTTTTCCAGCGGCTTAGCCTATATCACTCAGGTTGCTCCAGACAACCGGAGAGCGGAAGCGATCGGAATCCTAGGAGCAGGGGGCTTTATCGGAATGCTACTGGGCCCCTACCTAGGAGACTGGCTTCTCGGCCCGAAACTCGAGGGAATCTCACGAGACCGATCCGTATTCATCGCTCTATTCATCACAGCGACCGTTACCAATATCGTTCCTACCATCTTCGTGCTGTTCCTAAAATCGCCCAAAACAAAGTCGGTAAAGTCAGCCAATTCGATATCCGATTTCTTTTCAACAGTCGGGCGCTATTGGCCAGGAGCGATCGTTGGCGTTCTGTTCGTCTTTGGAATCTGCGTCACCGTCCCCTTCGTCTTTCTCGCTAGCTTTATTGATGAGACTCCTCTCGTGATCGGCGGATACTCGGTAATGGGGATTTTCTTTCTCTGCTATGCTGGATGGGGATTTGCCCTAAGAGTGATTTTGCGCCGACTGCCGGATCAGATCGGTTCCCGCAAAGTCCTTTTGATTGGATTCGTATTCATGACTGTCGGGATGTTCTCTTACGGTCTCGTCAACGAAACGCAGGCTTCGGTTATTATTGCGCCCGCATTAATGACCGGAACCGGGCATAGCTTGATGTACCATTCCATGACATCGCTCGCCATCGAACCATTTCCGAGAGAATATCGCGGCACGGGTTCGGCGCTTCTGTCGATGGTAATAGATTTGGGAATACTAATGGGTGCCACCGTTCTTGGAATCATCGGCGAACATTTCGGGTTCACCTGGCTGTTCTTGACCATCGGCGTCGCTTGCGGACTGAGCGCAACACACTATGCGTTTAGCCGATCTCGGTCTTCAAGGTAGGGAGGGCTGGCTCGGTTTTTGGCGAGAGAGACATTTATACTGAGGACTGAGACAGTCCTCCCTACCCTATTAGCGATCCAGGGGCCAGGGGCGTACGCCGAGCTTTTGAGTCCAGCTAGAGTATCGTGCCATAAGCTGGTTGGCGATCTCGGGATGGCTTTCCAGCAGATTCTTCGTTTCGTAGGGATCCGATTTCAAGTGATACAGCTCCCAGTCCCCATTTCGTAGAGCCACCAGCTCCCAATCCCCCTGACGAACCGCCCGATTGCCTTCATGCTCCCAGAAGTATTCGGGGTCCTCGTCTCTGTTTTACCCTTTGAAAAGAGGTAACAGACTGACGCCATCAAGAGAATCGAGTTCAATTCCTTTATAAGATTTTGGATACGTTGCTCCAGCAATATCGAGGCAGGTCGGCATCAGATCATTGATGTGCCCTGTTTCTCGGATCCGGTTGCTTTTGGTTTTCAAGCCATTCGGCCAATGAACTATCATCGGCGTAATGATGCCACCTTCATGGCATTGGGCCTTCCGCATGCGATAAGGCGTGTTGCTGACTTTGTTCCAAATTCCATAGGCAACATTGCTTTCTCGCCCACCCACTTCAATGTCGGGCGTTTTGTTATAGTCTGTCTGGCAAGCTCCGTTGTCCGACAAGAAAAACACCGCCGTATTATCCGCGATCCCCTCACTCTCGAGGCAGCTCATCAAACGGCCGATATTCTGGTCCAGACAATCGATCATGGCGGCATAGACCGCCATCTCTAATGCTTCCTGCTCCTTATCTTCAACGGATTCCCAATCAGGATATACCGGCTCGGAGGCTGGCAAATCATCAGGTACTAACCCGATCGGTTTTTGTTTCTCAAAACGAGCCTCGCGAATCGCATCATAGCCAACCTTATAGACATCCTTATACTTCTCGATGTCTTCCGGCTTGGCCATCAAAGGAAAATGCGGCGCCACGTAGGCGATATACATGTAGAACGGCTTCTCCTTGTCGCGTCGCTGCTCGATATAGTCGATGGCGTAGTCGGTGAAGGCATCGGTGGAGTACCAATTCTCGTCCGGAAAAACCTCTTTCCCATTCCAGAATACGGGACGCTCCCAATAAATCGATGGGTAGAAATAGATGCCGCCGCCCGCAGGCACCCCATAGAATTGCTGAAAACCCCGGTAGTCTGGCCACATCGTTCTTTCGCTCGAACCGACATGCCACTTGCCGCTCATAAATGTCTGGTATCCATTCTGAGACAGTACCTCCGCAATGGTGGCGCTCTTATTGTTTAGGTAACCCTGATACTCCGAATACTCTGATTTCTTCGTATCCATATGCCCTATACCCGCATCCCATTGGTACTGGCCGGTCAACAGGCTTGCTCGAGACGGACAGCACCGGGAAGTATTGTAGAGGTTCGCAAACAGAACCCCTTCTTCGGCGAGACGATCCAAGTTGGGCGTATCAATCTCAGATCCGGTGCAACCCAGATCCGAGTAGCCCATATCGTCGACTAGAATAGTGATTATATTTGGGCGGTCCGTTCCGAAAACTGAGGAAACTGCGACCAGAAAGATAGTGACAACCAAACCTATGCCAAAACCAGCCTCCAAGCTGCCCAAAGCGGATCTGGGCCCACTATTGAGAATCATACCAATATCGGCTCAATCAATTCCCCATGGACATCAGTCAAACGATAGTCGCGGCCTTGGAATCGATAGGTCAGGCGTTCGTGATTGATGCCCAGCTGATGGAGCATCGTGGCGTGTAGGTCATGGATCGATACAGGATTTTCCGTAATATTGTAGCTATATTCGTCGGTCGCTCCGTAACTCATGCCCGGCTTGATTCCCGCTCCTGCCATCCAAATCGTAAAGCAACGCGGATGGTGATCGCGACCGTAAGTGGTCTCGGTCAACTCTCCTTGGGAATAGATGGTGCGCCCAAACTCGCCGCCCCAGACCACCAGCGTGTCATCCAGCATTCCCCGCTGTTTGAGATCCTTGATCAAAGCGGCGGAAGCTTGGTCCACATCGTAACACTGGCCCGGAAGCTCTTTGGGCAAGGTCGAGTGCTGATCCCAACCCATGTGAAAGAGCTGCACGAAGCGAACGCCGCGTTCCGCTAAGCGTCGGGCTAGCAGGGCGTTGGCCGCATAGGTCCCTGGATTGCTCGCCTCCGGACCATACATATCGAGAATGTGATCCGGCTCATCCGATATATCAGTCAGATCCGGCACGCTACTCTGCATGCGATAAGCCAATTCGTATTGGGCGATGCGGCTCTGGATTTCAGCATCGCCAGTTCTGTTCAAATGATGGTCGTTCAGTTCTGCTAGCTCGTCCAGCATCTGGCGTCGCATGCTACGAGAAATGCCGGGCGGATCCTGCAAGAAAAGCACTGGATCCGCGGCGGAGCGAAGCTTTACGCCGGCGTATGAAGTGGGCATAAACCCGGAACCCCAGAGGCGATCATACAATGGCTGACAGGAGGGTCGGCCCGTGCCGCGAGAGGTCAGAGCGATGAATGACGGCAGATCGCGATTCATGCTCCCCAATCCATAGCTCATCCAGGAACCGATGCTCGGCCGACCTGCTAATTGGAAGCCGGTTTGGAAGAAGGTGATAGCCGGGTCATGATTGATCTGCTCGGTATGCATCGACTTGATGAAGCAGATTTCATCGGCAATTGAAGCCGTATGCGGCATAAGCTCGCTCACAGTAGCTCCACTTTGACCATGTCGGCTGAATTCGAAAATCGAATTGGCTACCGGGAATCGATCCTGGCCGCTCGTCATGCCAGTCAACCTCTGGCCCCTCCTTATAGAATCCGGCAAATCCTGGCCACGAACCTTATCCATGTAGGGCTTATGATCGAAGAGATCGATCTGCGACGGGCCTCCCGATTGAAACAAGTATATGACTCGCTTGGCTTTCGGAGCGAAGTGAGGCCCAATCGGCGCCGTTTGCAATTCGGATGGCGTTTCACTGGCATAGCCATTTTCTCCGAGTAGCGAACTGAGAGCCGCAACTCCAATGCCTTTGCCTACCGTCGAGAAAAACTGACGCCGACTCTGCGTCATGGCGTATCGATAAAGCGGATGCTCAGAATTATTCATGATGGATCGCTTCGTCCAGATTATACAAATTCATTATGCTCGTCGACAGAGCAGCGACATATACGGGATCAAGCCCTGATCTCGGCCCGCTTTCCCCTACTTCAAGCAACGCGTTAGCTCCATCCGGATCTTGGCGAAAGTTCCGCAAGCGTTCCTCGAACCCGTTTTTGAGAATCATCAGCTCCGACTCGCTGGGGCTCCTGGACAGGATCGTCCGAAAAGCCTGATTTAAATGAGATTCCGGATCTTTCCTCGAGGAGTCCGCAATCTCCTCCGCGAACACGCGGGCCGCTTCCACGAAGGTGGGATCATTCATCAATGCCAAGGCTTGCAAGGGCGTATTGGTGCGGGGGCGGCCCAGCACGCACATTTCCCTACTTGGGGCATCGAAAGTAGCCATGGTGGGCGGCGGCACGGATCGCTTCCAAAATGTGTATAGACTTCTTCGGTACAGATCCTCCCCGCTACCTTGCACATAGAAGTCCGTCGTTCGAATAGCGCTCTGGAAGGATAGCTCAGCCCAGAGCCCCTCTGGCTGGTAGGGTTTCACTGATGGACCACCTATCCTCTCGACCAGCAACCCCGATGTGAAAAGAGCTTGATCTCGAATCATCTCTGCGGGCAGCCGAAAGCGCGTCATTCGGGCAAGCAATCGGTTCTTGGGATCGCGTTCAGCCAATTCTGGAGACACCTCTGAACTTTGTCGATAGGTAGCGCTGGTCATAATCAATTTGATCAGAGCCTTTGTATCCCAGCCCAATCTCGGGTATTCCATTGCCAGCCAATCGAGCAGTTCAGGATGCGAGGGGTAGGCTCCCTGCAAACCGAAGTCCTCTACCGTCTCCACCAATCCATTACCGAAAAACATTGCCCAATAGCGATTGACAATCACTCGAGCCGTCAACGGATGCTGGCCACTCACTAGCCACTTGGCCAATCCGAGACGATTGACGGGCGCATCTTGTTGAAGCGGACCGAACAGTTCCTCGGGAACACGAGCCTCCACTTGCTCAACCGGGTTATTATACAAGCCACGCTCCAAAATATGAGTCGGACGAGGCTCAGGCATTTCTTCCATGACCATGACATGAGTAGTATAATCGACCTCGAAGCGATTAATCCGACCCTTGGCTCCTTGATAGCGCTCGCGAATATCGGCATTTTCAGGAGCGATGGTCGCGTGGTGGCGCTGCAACGATTCGAATTCCTTGGGCGAACGCTTTTCTGGGAGTTGACGGAGGGCGGCGAACGCTTTGGCTTCGATTCCGCTACCCGCTTGGAAATGCGGCTCGTCCCTACTGGTTGTAGAGAGCCGGAATCGACCTATTGCCTGGTCGGGTTGGTCAGATTTTTGTATGAGCTTCACCACGAGCTTGTCGCCGGGCCCGATGTCGATCGGCTCTTCCAGAGCGAATACCGCAAAAGCTCCTCCTGGCGTTTCTTCGGCATTCAACTTCCAGCCCGACTCCTTGTCTTTGTCGAAGGCATTCGATACTGGATAATCTACCAACTCGAAACTCGCTTGAGCGCTTGAGATTTTCAACGCACTGGGTCGCCTCTCCCCCTTTCGCTGAACCCCGATGCTTAGACTGCTCAACAGAATCTCTCCATTCCCTCTCGTTAGCCCTCCCTTCAGCGAAGCATCCGGCATGACTTCGAGACGCAATGCCGAAACGGTCTCCAACTGAGGCTGCAAATCTACAGTATAGGTTGGACTCTCGAGCCCGTCGGAATGTATCAGCACCGACTGGTCATCGAGTGTATCGAACTTGGTTAATAGAGAAATGGATACGCGGCTCGGCTTGTCGATGGACCAGTGGATCTTTCCTTCTTTCCAGCGTTCTCGGGTTTCCTTAGACCAATCTTCAAAGGCCGGTGCGACTAGGTCGATGGACTGATCATACTCATTTCCCAGATCAGCGACTGATTGCTTCAATCGCTCGTATTCCTCCTGCTTGCCCCTCATGGCCACACGCATAGCTGGATTGGCGTGACCTATGCGGCCATCCTTCCCTTTTTCCGGTACGCTGTTGAAGAAGGCCAAAAACTGATAGAAGTCTCTTTGGGAAATGGGATCGTATTTGTGATCGTGGCAGCGAGCGCAGCCAAACGTCAGGCCCATCCAAACACCGGTCGTCGTTTCCACCCGATCGACCAAATACTCCACAAGATACTCTTCGGGAATAATGCCTCCCTCGTCATTGATCCTGTGATTCCGATTAAATCCAGTGGCGATCTTCTGATCTACTGAAGGATTCGGCAGCAAGTCTCCTGCTAGCTGCTCTATGGTAAACTCGTCGAAGGGGAGGTTCCGATTGTAAGCGTCAATCACCCAGGTACGCCAGGGCCATTGCGTCCGTTCCCAATCCGCTTGATATCCCATCGTATCCGCATAGCGAGCAGCGTCGAGCCAGTCGACGGCCATGCGCTCACCGAATCGCTCCGACTCCATCAGCCGATCGATGAGCGTTTCATAGGCCTCTGGCGAATCGTCAGCCAAAAAGGCATCCACTTCTTCGATGGTCGGAGGCACTCCAGTGAGATCCAGAGTAGCTCGCCGTATGAGGGTGGTTTTGTCTGCTGGCGGTGAAGGTTCGATGCCTTCGGCTTCCAGCTTGGCCAACACAAAAGTGTCGATCGGGTTGCGAGACCAATTGGGATTCGACGTTTCCGGCGCCTCCCTGCTTTTGGGCGGCTCGAAAGACCAATGCTTTTGGTAGACCGCGCCTTCATCAATCCAGCGCCGCAATAGATCCACTTCGTCATCGGAAAGGCTTTTTCCCGAATCGGGAGGCGGCATTTGCTCTTCCGGATCTAGGCTAAGGATACGGGCTATCGCTTCGCTCCTGTCAGCAGAGCCCGGAACGATGGCCGACTTGTGGGCTTCCGACGGAACGTCCAAGCGCAAGTCCGCCTTTCTCTCCTCCGAGTCGGGCCCATGGCAAAGATAGCAGTTATCCGACAGCAAAGGCCGTATGTCCCGGTTGAACTCTATAGATTCCTCGCCGTGGAGGCCAGCCATGGACAGGACTACCCAGAGAAACGAGGATGAGACCTTGGAAGATCTTAGCTGATAAGTTATTTGTTGAATATCGAGCATCTAAGGTAGGGCTGCTTGTCCTCAAGCAGCCGCAGCAGTCGAAAAGGGTCTCGGCTGCCTAGGGACAGGCAGCCCTACCATCTTACAATGATGGTGAAAACTTGAGCCTTTCTCTAAGAAAAGTCGAAATCAAAGATCAGCGACAGTCGGACTGCGCTTTAGGTAGACTCGTTGGCTCGATCGGCTCGTCTCAGGAAATGGTAAAGCACTCCCGCGATACCGAAGACGACTATGGCAAAGGTGATTAATATGCCTGCTTCTTGTCGGTCAATGATGGTTAGACCCGTCATCAAGACTCCAATAGCGACCAAGGCAATCGCCACCATTTTACCCGGCAGCGTGTAGGCCTTGGCGACCGGCTTTTCCTCGAAGGCTTGCTGCATGGCCACGGCTCGTTCCCAACCTGGACTCTCATGTTTTTCCAACAGCTCCAGGACCAACAGGATGACAAAAGGCACTACTATCCCTCCAATCATATCCGCAAAACCCGAATTTTCCCCAATCCAGAGAGCGATCGGCCGCAAAAGATCCACATCCGCGAAAATGCCTCCTTCCGCCAAACCAAATCGCATCAGATAAGCGGTTACGAAGCCAATAGCCGTCGTCGCCCAAACCGCAGTTATTCCTATTTTTCTAGAGAACAGACCCCATACTGTGGGCAGGAAAAGTGGCACATAGAGCAGCTTATTGATATCCACAATAAATTTCGTGTATCCATATTTTGGTATCAACAAGGCCCCTCCGATAACTACGATTCCCAATATAAGGGTAATCATCCGACCAACGAAGACGAGTCTCTTTTCAGAAGCGTCCTTGCCCATCATATTGTGGTAGGCTTCGGTGAACGCGCCCGCGAAAACATTTAACCGCGTCGTGGCCATACTAGCCGTCGCCGAAGCCATAGCCGCTACCATTAGTCCCATCATACCAGCCGGAAGCACATACTGGCAGGCGAGAATGTAGGCTTGCTCGGTATCAGCGCTTTGGTTGACCACACGATAGATAAGTGGAGGCAGCATCCAGAAAATGGGACTTACCAAATAGAGTCCGCCGATCAGATAGGCCGCCTTCTTCGCATCTTTCGCTGTCGGCACGCAGACCCACCTCTGCACAAAGGACCAATCCGCGGCGAAGACAAAAAAGTTAACGATCATCCAGCTTACCAGAAACCAGGCGGAATAGTCCTCGACCACTGGCGCGAGAAAACCCTCCGGAGCCGCTTCAACGAATGATCCCCAGCCCCCCACTTTCGCAAGAATGAGAGGTACAACGAAAACCACAGAAACCGTAAGTATCACAAACTGCAATACGTCAGTCACCAATACTGCCCAGAGGCCACCGGCGAAAGCAATGGCGATGACGATGATGCACAACGCCAAAGATGTCAGGGGAACCGACAAGTGACCCGTAGCGGGATCCGCCAAAAAATGGCCTTCCGGCAAAGGCATCAGGGCTGTAACGATTTTGGAAAGAGCATAGACCGCTCCCCCTGTGCTGAAGAGGGTTAAGGATCCCTTGAACCAGGTATAAAACTGGACGATCGATCCGCCGAAGCGCAAACGAAGGAACTCGGCAGCAGAGTCGACGCCCGCCTTCCTCCACACGCTGGCAAGGAACCAGCCCACCAACAACGCGGATACACCGTAGCAAAGGTTAATGGCAATAGCTACGGCCCCATATTTGTAGGCGATTCCTCCCCAAACAACGAAAGTGCCGGCCGAGAACATGGTCATGAATGCCGACAAGCCCGAGACCCACCATGGCGATTGTCCGCCCGCCACAAACATGTCTTTGGAGCTCTTCATCTTGTTGGCGAACACCATGCCGGCCCCAACGATACCGAGGACATAGAGAATGATTACCAGATAGTCTATTGCTTGCATCTTAGGAAGGGATTAGAATTTTGTGGTAAGAGTATTTTCCTGAGATTGGCAACATGGCCGCTCGAAGATCGATTGCTACCTCTTAAGACAACGATATACCCTTGAAGGCTTATTGATGGGGCGAATGGGTTGCTATGCAACATGATCAAAGTGGGCTTTCGACTATTAATCAGTCTGAAGTTCTAGACGCGATAGCATGTCTTCCGTCGGCTCAACTCCCAGTCCGGCAGCATCGCTCAATTGATAATTTCCGTTCGTGCACACGATTCGATTTGTCATCAAATTATGATTACGCTCGACCACAGAATGCTGGTATTCATGGCCAATGACGCCTTCCAACGAAAAACTGGCGTGCAGGCTGGCCGCTAGGAAGATCCCAGAACCCACTGTCGCGTGGGGCAATATACTGATACCCCTTTCGTGGGCTGCCTTGGATATTCGAATGAACTCGGTGATCCCCGTATGGCCCATCTCGGGCTGGACGATCTTTACAGCATCAGCGTCAAAACGAAGTTGTGCTTCGAACAGGGTTCGCCACTCTTCGCCCACTCCAATGGGCGTATCCACAGATTGGGCTACTTTAGCCAAGCCCTTCAAATTTTCGGGAGCGATGGGAGCCTCTGCGAACCAAAGATCATAAGGCTCCATCTGTTTGATAGCATCGATGGCCTCATCCGGCGTGTGGGCCCAATGCATATCGCAACCGATCTGAGTGTCATCGCCCAGTGCTTCCCGCAATTTGGCCATCTCTTGCACGATTCCTTCCCCGGCAACAGCCCCGGCGAACTTGAAACGGTCGAATCCTCTGCCCAACCAGTCCTTGGCAAATACCGCTCTCTCATCCAGAGTCGGTCTTGGCAATCCGGAAACGTACCCAGAAAGCTCTTTACGCCTTCGACCGCCAAGCAATTCATAAATCGGTTTCCCTGCTACTTTTCCCGCAGCATCCCAAAGGGCGATATCCACCGCCGCGAGAGCATCCAGATAGAATCCACCCGTATATCCACGAACCCTCATTAGGCTGTAGAGATCGTCATGGATCGCGGGCGCCTCGGCCGGATCGCGACCGACTACGAAGTCCGCCAGCAAATCGACAATGATCGCTGTCGTCGCCTTAGGGGCTACGATTCCGTAGGTCTCCCCCCAGCCCGCTTCGCCAGAATCCGTAATAACTCGAACGACTACTGAGCGATCGAAAATTGGATATACGGTCTTGTTGCCCTGACGAACGAAATAGCCTCGCTTATTCGGAGTCTCACCCGGCCCCAAAGCTCCCAAATAGGGCTCGTCCCGAGGAACCGTTAAGATGAAGGCATCAACCTGGACGACGCGGCTCATGTAACGGCTACTTTCGCTGGAGCAATCTTGAGGTACCGGGAAAGCCGATTCAATTGGGCTTCCAACTATGCCTCATCATAAGCATCGAATTCTGGCAAGGGAGCCCTAACTATGGAATTGGTGAAGATACCGCGTTTGGTAAGTACTGTCTTGGTTAGTCGCATGCGGTAAATCAATTGGATGATAAGCAGTGGCAAGGATTCCCGATAGAGTTCCCGAGCTTTATCCTCGTTCCCTCGCTGGTAGGCGTTCCACATTTCCACGTGGATATCTATGATTTCGGTAGCCGGCATAGCGGCTACAGCTCCGCGATTCATCTCGTCGATCACGTACCGAGCTCCCCCACCACCAATCACTCCGCAAAGGTGCTCAGGCGCCGAATCTCGGAGTTCCGTGATCCTGGGACCAGAAGGAAGCGCCTCCTCCTTCACATAACTAATGGCATCAGTAGCTTCAACGATTCGCATCAAGTCTGATGCATCCAAGCCCGCTCCCACCGGATTCGGAGCATTCTGCAAAACGATATCTATTCCCGGTGCATTTTCGATCACCGAAAGAATGAATCGCAACGCTCCTTCTCCATCTCCTTGAAATTGCTTTGGGATCAAGACCATGGCCGCTTCAGCTCCCAATTGCTGCGACCTGAGGATGTCCGCTCCTATAGTTTTCGCCTCGCCAGCTCCACCGCTGCAGACTACAGGCAAACGCCCCTTGGCCACTCCGCAAACGACTCGCATTAGAGCCATGCGTTCATCGGATGAAAGGAAGTTGAACTCGCTGGCCACTCCTGGGAAGACCAAGGCGCTTGCTCCCGCATCGACGCAAAATTGCGCCACTGATTCCATTGAATCCAGATCAACATTGCCATCAGCCAAGTAAGGCGTCGGCAAAACCGGCAAAATTCCTTCAAGTTTAACAGCCATTCTGCTTAGACTTTCAGCTCAAAGACAGCGGCCGATTTCCGAAGAATGCAGGACGATGAATTGTCTCTAGTTTCCTTTTTCATGGTTGGATTATTAATTGACAATTACCTTTTTGAGTTCCTTTTCGTCAAACTCGATTCCCAAGCCGGGCTTCTCCGGAACAACCGCGTAACCTGGCTTAAATTCGATCGGTTCCTTTAATAGCAGGTTCCCTCGCGAACTACGCACATCAGTAGCTTTGTGGATATTACCCGCTTCCATGATCACAGCGTTCGGCGTAGCCACCGCTAAGTGTATTGATGCCGCCACGTAAGGGGGAAATCCGGAGCTCACGTGCGGCGACCAAAGAATGCCGAAACTGTCGGCCATATCGGCAATGCGCTTGCACTCGGTAATACCGCCAGCCCGACCGACATCGGGATTGATGATATCCAGGCTGCGCTTGACGAATAGATCGCGGAATTGGAATCGGTTAACAAAGCCTTCTCCCGCGCAAACAGCGGTATCCAGCGCTTCTGCGAGAATGGGATAGCTCGCAGTATCTTCCGGCATGAGAGCGTCTTCGAACCAGCCAATATTGCCCAATTCGTCGAGCCTCCGCCCCACCTTGATCGCTTCGTGCAATTTAAAAGCCCCCAGCGAATCGATAAACACTTGGCCGCGTGAGCCTACAACTTCGGATACCTTCTCGATGACCTCAAAACCTTCGTTGCTGGACTTGTTGAAGCCCATTTTTATAGCGGTGAAGCCTTCTTGCATGGATTGCTCGGCATCCCCAGGCGTGCCAGCTCCTTGATAGGTTGGAATACTATCCCGGTATTTGCCTCCAAGGAGTTGATACACAGGTTGATTCAAATATTTGCCCAGAATGTCCCATAAGGCGATGTCTATGGCAGCGATCGACTCCATGTAGAAGCCCGTGGCATAGCCTCTAAGTCTCTGGCTAGAGTACATTTTTTCGAATAGCGGACCAATCCGACGGGCGTCTTCCCCAATTATAATCGGAGCCAGTAGGTCCGTGATTACTTTGGCGTGGACAGCCGGAGCCACCGGAGCATGGGCTTCGCCCCAACCAATGATTCCCTCGCTCGTCGTTATCTTAACGAGAACATCAAAACTATGACCCCTGGTACGGGACGGAAAGGAATGATTGAGCCGGTAGCCCAAACCCGTTCGTTCCTTCATGGTCCCGATCGGCGGCATTTCCACGTAATCGCTCAAAGGCCCATCGATGTTCGGGGCACTGACGATTATCGGTTCGACTTTTGTAATCTTCAAGGGAGCGGTTCCTCTCGTTGCTTTTTTGGATGCTTGACCTCCGGCCTTGGATAAGGGGAAGACCGAGGCAGCCGCTAGGCAGCCACTCAATTTCAGCCAGCTACGTCTGCTATGCATGGTCTGCTCAAAACTCAAATACCTGCGAGTTATTCATAAATCTGTAGGAGCGCTCCCGCCTCGTTATGGCCGCGATCTAGTGGTTCGCTCCCAGTCCCGCGAGGTAGGACCGCTCCGAAATAAATGACCTTATTTTCGGAGAAGCGAACGGGCTGGTACGGTTTCCCATCACCAGCCCGCTGCTGCAATTAGACAAGCTACTAGGTAGCCGATTCCGAACTAAAAGTTAAACGTACTAGTGAGACGGAAGTTCATTGGATTCATAATCCTGATACGCGAGGGTAAACCATCTCCATCCATTGCAGTTACGATCAAATCATCATTGTCTAGGACATTGCGGACGTTCAACTGTATTCTCCAATCTACCTTGTCATCCAAGATCTTGCGTGAATGACGTATCCAAAGGTCCATGTTTTCCTCACTAGGCCCGAAGAGCGGCTGCGTCACATCTGCTACTGCGATTTCATCGAGACCTACGGGCAAACGCGGATCATTCGACAAAATAGCATTCGCAAAGCCTACCCCTACGTCATCTTGCCAGCGGTAACCTCCTCCGACAGCCCAACCAGCAAGGATGCTATCCTGACTAAAGTGGTACGCCGTAGCCAAATTGAAACGCCATTCGCGCACCTCGCTCAGCAAAGCACCCTCTCTAAGGGTCTGTTTAAGAAGTCTCGACCATTGGGTCTGCCGAGTCTGCCTATATATTGTCATCGGATTATCACTCTGGAACGTATTCGGACGAGAGAGAAGATCTCCCATTTTCAACCACTGCGGCTCACGAATATCAAAGTACTTTACCCAAGATTTTAGAACATTCGTTTTTATAGCTTTTTGTTGTGCAGCGTTGAACATAAATGTCCAATTCTCCGTCGGATTCCAAACTCCCTCTATCTCCATACCCTCGGAGGAAAAGTCAGATACACCGACCATGTTCGGATTTCTTTTGTCGGAAACCGACACTGCAGTTCCCGCACCTGGGCCCGGGTCAACAGGAGTCCAATGGACTTCCCGCATACCAAGGGGTGGTACCGTGTAGACTGTTTCCCAACCAATATTGTTCGGCCACAATCTCGGGTCTTTTGCATCCCATGTGTTGTATACTTCTGGTGGGACGGTAGAATCTCTGGGGAGCTTTTCCTGCAGCGAGCTTCGTACACCATTGTACCAAAGGCGCTCGTAGTTAGGGATACTTCCATTACCCATTGAATTATCCGTCTGAGCTGAAGATACAGTTTCGAACCAATTAAACCGAACATAGAAGTTTTGCTCCGGTAAATCTATGGAGAACCCATACTCTGTTGTTTCTCCAGCTGGGTCCGGATGCATATCATTCAATATCGTTATCCGCCCTGGTGAAGGCACGAAGTTCTCAGAAATACCATAATGAGCACTTATTCCAACTCCAGGTATGCTCCACTCTTCAGGCAAGTGGCCAACGACGCCCCATGTGAAAACATCGCCCGTGATCGAGTTATCTGGAACTGGGCCGAATCCCAAAGTTTCCGGCAAAGCAATGGCTTCAGACGTATACTCAGGACTGTCGTCGCGCCAGTTTTCGGCTTTGTCTTTCCGCCAACCGTATGTTGCTACGATATTGTCGTTGAAAAGGTAGCTCTGGGCCGATAAAGCAAAAGATTCAATCTCTTGTCGGTCGATCGAGGCGTTGTTGACAGTGTCAAGAACTAAGGGTGCAGAGACCTGACGGTAAGCACCTTTGTGACCTTCGTATATCGGAGTAGCGGTGCTATCGTAGAAAATCGCCGTATTCTGCTGTATCCTTGGAGTGTTGGCGGTCGTCCGAGTGGCTATCGTTCCGCTGGAGGGTCTTCCATTAATCTTCTGGCCTAGAAACCGAAAGTTGCGCGCTCCACGGTCATAGGATGCTGTAGAGTAACCACGATTTCTATTCGCCTCCAAGATACGCTCTATTTCTCCCCCGGAAACGATTCCGTAGCCATCAGACTGTTCGTGAATTTCGCGCGACTGGTTGGAAAATACACCAGTAAATAAATGGCGCCCCAGGTAACCAAAACTGTCAGTATCCCTAAGGTCTAAATCGTAGTATGCAGTCAATCGCATTGCATCTCGCATCGATTTACTGTTTGCGAAGTTATCCCAACCGTGCCTGTACGGGCGTCCTACATTAGGGTTGGGAACCGGCACCGGCGTGCCGTCATCTTCAACTTCAAGAAAGTAATTCATATATTCGCTAGTGGCAACGTTGACAGCGTTGGACGCACGATCCAACCACCCACTTCTGAAATTCTGCTTGTCGAAAGCTAACTCCACACCAGCGTTTTCCGATATTATTTGCTCGATCACCAAGTTTGTTGCGTCAAACGAGTTGTACGAAGTATTTTCGGTACCCGTGACCGTGTTATTTCTAAAATCGAACACCCAGCTATCTTCATCAGACAAAACTGCGTTGCTGACATTCGCTGATGCACTGTCCTCACGGTTTTTCCAGGTATACATCCGCCGTAATTTTCCATCGGGACCAGGTGTCGCAGGGCCAGCGTCAAAACCTACAGTGGCTACAGTTGAATCCGGATTTTCGAATACATATGCTGGGCCACGATTCGATGGCATGTTACCAAAGCCAGTCCCTGTGGTCGGATCAGAGTTTGTCGGCATTCCAGCTTCTATCCAATCAGGGATATTAGATGTCGGCGTTATGATCGGAGGACGACTCGCATCCCTAGATCCAATTTCCGCATTAACTCGTATAGTCGTTCGATCCGTCGGCTTGTAAAGCAACGCTCCAAATAACCGCTGCTCATCCTCAAAAGATGGCTTCTGCTTATACTTAGTTTGGTTATTAAGTCCAATTATTCTCAGTGACAAAACATCGTCGACCAATACTCGGTTTGCGTCAATTATCTCACGATGGGCGCCCCAACTACCGTACCGGAGCTTGATTTCGGTCTCTTCCTCAAAATGAGCTTGCTTGAGGTTGCTATTATACAGACCCGCCGGACTCCCTAAACCAAAGAGAAGTGCATTCGGGCCTTTTGCAATTGCCACTCTATCTGTGTTGTAAGTATCTAGCCCTATATCGCTTAGAAAGAAGTTCCGAGTCCGATCAGGCTCAGCCAATCCGCGAACACGGGTTCTCCCATTTGGATCGCGGCGGTCTGCTCCACCTGCTCCGAAATTACCCTCTGGACCAGATACCTCCGTGTTCGTCGTGTAGAGAAAAAGGTCTTCGACGTTTGCGACACCCTGGTCCTCAAGAAACTCTTCAGTAACCACTTGAACTGCTCCTGCGATGTCCTTTAGAGGAGTTCTCAATCTAGTACCGGCCAACGTGTTGAGAGCACGATAGCCCTCATTTTCGTCTGCTGAGATTGAAAATGGTGAAAGCTCGTAAACTTCATCCGAGTTGTCTTGGCCCCAAAGGCCGGAGTTGCCCGCTATGGTAAACGCCAGTAGTCCAATGAAAGGGCTACGAATTCTTCGCACTATGGAATGCTTCTTATTCATTTGTAGGTTGTTAGGGGGTTATTTTTTCAGGTACTTTCAAGCTCCAGAGATAGGAGTCAGGGTTGTTTTACACGCCTGTTATACGGTGCACTTTCAAACAATTTCGTCAAAAAGACGAGAATTTATTAGGTCAATCGTTGACCTATAGCTGTATCACAACTGAGCGGTCTTTTTAGGTCCTGTGGATCTTTGATACCTCTTTTTTCGATGCCACTCTCCGTGATTGGCGCCGGCTTCC
>MDTA01192215.1_pt1 | contig 28020 bp, 24 predicted proteins | sample 811151 | NCBI WGS metagenome assembly MDTA01 (sample SAMN05326648, study PRJNA326480) | marine metagenome | isolation source: seawater | place: Indian Ocean: South | collected 2010 | reverse complement strand
TGGAATACCATGTATTTCCTTGATTATCTGTTATGGTTAAATTAAACATTGCTATGTGCTGATCTGGCACATAATTTGATACTTGAAAAGTAAAAGGAGTACTAATGTTAATTGTATTATTAGCATTTACATTAGCTATAAAATCTGTACTATCAATCAGGCTTATAAAAGGGTCATTTGTAGATATTACTACATTTACATTCTGAGTTGGCTGACTTCCTACATTATTCAACTCTACATCTAACTCAATCAATTCATTATAATCAACCTCTAAATTATTGTTACCAGTAGGATCATTTATAGTATGGCTATTGTATATCACAAATGGAGTATTAGGAGATATAACATTTATAGTATTAATATAAGGTTGTTTAAATTGTTTTGTAACAACAATGTCAGCAGTGCCAATATTCGACAAAGCTGGAAAACTTAAATTAACTATTCCAGTGGGTCCTGCAAGTTGTGCGTCTAATAGAATTCCATTCATAGATAACGCCACATACGCATGTTCCTCTGTATTAACAGTAAATGTTGAAGTGCCTATTGGCATTACATTTAAATAAGAAACATTCAAAGCATTAGGAACACCTAAATATGGCATTAATGATGGATCACCCATTAAGTGATAAATTTCCCAGTAATACTGTTCAGCACCTCCAGCTTGTGTCACCGCTAAATTACCAGAGTGAACTAATTGTCCTGAGGTAAAAAACCAATCTGATTGAGCTTCACCATTTTCATGTATCCAGCAATCATAAACACCTAAGCCTGTTCCCATGTATGTAGGATTCGAACTAATACTAGAAGAAGCAATACTTCCTACACTCCACCAAAAATCATCATCCCAATAAGTATTATTAGTAGCTCCAATATAAGCAAGTGCTCCTTTGTTATTTTCTCTAAGTAATTTTTCCCCAAAACAGATATTTGCATCAAACTTATTTGACTGACAACAATTACCTATCATTAAGCCATATTTATCGAAATTTTGCAAACTAGAAACATCTACATTTTCAAATGCAGGATCTGACCAACCAGTACTTGCGCAATGCGCTGTATAGTTTGCAAAAGAAGTTCCATTACTAATATCTGAGATAATTGATGAAGAAGCTGTTGGCATGTCCGTAGTTATTGGAGAACCTGATCCATATAAATATGTATGAACATCTAATCCGTGTGCAGTATTGAAATAATAATCCGTACCATAATTTATTTGTCCATTTCCGTGTGATGTAGCCCAGCTTCCGTCTACACCTGCCACTAATACAACTTCATCCAAAAAGGAAGGGTCCGCAAAAGTATATTGTTCATGAGTAAGAGTCTTATTTACCTGAATTTCTACTTGTGATGGTGTTGTTGCTGAAAATCTTCCATAATACATTTCTGGGTAAAAATCACCATTACCATCAAACTCACAATAATACATATCCGAAACATGTTGGCCTACATTAAAGGATGGAACCTGAGCATCATCTCCTACTATTAATAAATAACTTGGCGCTATTCCATCTATTGGGTTATCATACAAATCTTTTATAAATGTATGGATAGAAGTATTGGTATTTCCCACTGCAGGATTGTTTGTATATTCTTCAATAACTAAAAATCCTTTCTTTCTTTTCCACTCTATAAATGGTTGTAATACTGTCTGAAATTGAGGGTCAGATATTATAACATACTTTACAGGATAAGTTGTTATAACATCCTTCATAGAAACTGGAATATAATTTACACAAGACTTAAATAGACTTTCAAACTCATGAGAATAGTATTTCTGTCTATTATCTATATCTGATGAAATATCTACATTCTTAAAAATTACTTTTACTTCAGCTTTAGTAATAACTTTTATCTCGTTAGTTACCGGATTATAACTTACGGGAGAAATAGACATACGAGCTAATTTCTGCCCTCTCATAGTTCCTAATAATTCAGTAGCAACATAGTCATTTCCAGTAAATTTATCTATATTGTAATAATCTTCATTATAACAAAACTTTATATCATCAGGATTAGATGATTTTAAAATAGAAGCTTGATTTGGAAACACATCTAAGTTAAAACCATAATCCGACAGATCTATTAAAGTTTCTTCTATATTTAAAATCTTTATTAATATTTCTGAACCTTGAGGCACTCTTAGCAATTTCTGAAGTACAGGAAGTTCTGGTGTGCCATCTTCAGAATTACTTCCGTAAGAAGGAATTATTAAATTTAAAAATTCTTGTGATTCTGTTTTTATAATATTAGTCTCAATATTTGATACTGAATTTATAAATATAAACTCTTCTAATGATTTTTCAGTAACAGAAAAATAAGTTTCTCCTCTGGTTAATTCTATATCTGTTGCAAATAGTTGGATAGAAAAAAAAGTAAGAAATATAAAAGAAATTTTTTGTAATCTCATTAAATTAATTTTTTAAGAAGAAAATTTAAATATTCATTTCTATAACCTTTTAAATAAAATTTATTTACTCAAAAAAAGAGGTGAAAATTTGAAGGATCTCTATTATAATTTTATCTTCTTTTCATGTAATAATAATGTATGGTTGCCTTTCTATCTATCACTATTGTAGAATTTATAAATTCCCAACCATACTCTACAGCTTTATTGACTGCATCTGGCATACTTCTTAAATTTCTAGACTCTGCCATTAAGGATTGGTTTTCTTTACTAATAGAAGATCCAAAATCAAAAGCTACCATTAATTTGGTCATTGGTTTTAAATGTCTTTTAATACTTAATTCTACCGACTCTTCTTCTTCAGTTAATTTTTCTACTATTCTAGAGTCTTCAATTATCATTTCTACACCTTTTATAATCATAAAGTTTGACTTTAATTGTGTGGAACTTTCTGATTTTTGGATAGATTTTCCTTTATTAGATCTTTTCTGAGACATGGTTACAAAAGGAATTAATGCTACCATCGCAATCATTATTGTTTTCTTCATCTTTCTCGTTTTAAGTTAATATTATTGTCCTCCTAATATAATTGGTAAGTCTCCATCTCCATTTCCAATTACGATTACCTTAGAATTTTCTGATTTTGAAATTTCTTGAGTTGCTTCTACTCCTTTCCACTTTAATAACTGAGGTGTAATAGTTTGGTTTACAATTCTTTGGAATTTAGAAATACCATTAGCTTCAATCTCTTTTCTTTCTGCTTCTTTTTGTGCCTTTTGTATTTTAAAATCGTATTCTAAAGCTTCTTGTTCTTGTTTTAATTTTTGTTCGATTGCGTCTCTTAAAGTTTGTGGCAAGGTTACATCTCTAATGTATATTGCAGGAAGTGCAATATCTTTAGCACTTACAATTTCTTGAGTCTTTGTATATATCTCAGTTTCAATTTCTTCTCTTTTAGTAGAGTATAATTCTTCAGGAAGATAATCTCCAATAACTTCTCTAGTTACCGATCTAACGGCTGGCTTAATTATCTTTTCTAAATAATTAGTACCTATGTTATCATGTAAGTATCCTATTCTATCGTTTACAGGTTTATGAATAATAGACAAATCAATTTTAATAGAAAGTCCATTTTTAGATAAAACTTCCATTTTTTCGAATGTTTCTGTTTCTTTCACATCATATACTATCATATCGTTCCATGGAGCTACTATATGTAGTCCTTGACCATATATTGTTTCTTTATCTAATCCATCTCCTAATGTTTTGAACAGTACTCCTTTTTGTCCTGGGTTGATAGTTATAAACATACTAGATCCGAATATAAATAGTAAAATAATTCCTAATAATCCGAATACTAATACTCTTGGTAATCCTTGGTTTTCCATAATTTAGTTGTTTTAGTTATTTAATTGTTCTTGTAATCTTTTTTCATCTGTTTGTCTCTTTTTTAGAGTAGAAATATAAGTAACAGCTCTATTCTCACCCATTTGTTCTGCTTTTTCAGCATAATCTATTGCAGTATTTAGCTTTCCTTTTATTTCTGACGCAAGCGCTAAATTATAATACGCCTTGCGTGCTATTTTATAATCTTCGTGATTAGTTAGTGATTTCCATATTTCTATAGCCTTATCCCAATCTGCTCTTTTTACATAATTTTTTGCGAGTTTCAACTTTTCTGATTTTCCTGTAAAATACAATCTATTTTGTTTTGTCCATACAGGCGTAATTCTAAAACCATATTGTTCCCCAGCAAATATACCCGAACTTTTTAAAGCTTGTCGTTTTGAAGGGAGATTTGCTCTGGCATCATCATAACTATTTCCCCATTCAACATATTCTTTTATTTCTGTAAAAGTATTGACATCTACTATTTTTTTTGTAGTTGCATCGTATATTCTCCAACCACTTTCAATTTCCATTACTAGGGTGACAGGATATCTTACTTCTTTTATTTTAGCTCCTTTTATTGTTTTTGTCTTTACTACTTTTTTACCTTCAAATGTTCTAGAGTCTGAATCAAATGTAGAAAGTACAATTAAGGCGTCCGCTCCATATGTATCACAAATTTTTTTTACTTTACTCCAATCTAATAAATCAGGAAATGTAGAAGTTCCCGTTCCTTTTAAATTCAAATCTCCACCGCCTCTCAACTCATATCTTTCTGAATTAGAAAGCATCTGCGTAAGTCCCATTACGCAATATTCCGATCCTTTTTTATCAGCTCCAATTCCTTCTCCTGTAAATATCCCCTCTACAATATTTCCTACCATATTTTCTTTTCCTGCAGTACTCCTGTTTACCACAACTACTTTTTGCACGCTTTGTGGCACACTTATATCTGCTGGTCGCTGTATATTTACTATTACGGATGAAGTTCCGCAACTTACGAATATGCTTATCATTAGTAAATATAATATGTTCTTTATCTTCATAAAATAAATTTGGACTACAAATTTAATAAAACTAAAGTAAAAGACATCATAATTATAGCTTATAAATATATTATATTTGCGTTATTACAAAAATTCTACCAAAAATGAGAATAGGATTTGATGCCAAACGCGCTTTTTACAACCAAACAGGATTAGGCAACTACTCAAGAGACTCTATTCGTATTTTATCTCATTATTATAAAGATAACGATTACTTTCTGTATACTCCTAAACTGCTTCAAAACAACAGACTTTCCTTTATACATGAAAGAGAAAATTGTCATACTCGAGTTCCTTTTTCTCTTATTGGTAATCTATTCACAAAATATTGGAGAAGCAAAAACATAGTAAAAGATCTAATACAAGATGAAATAGATATTTATCACGGACTTTCACACGAACTTCCTTTAGGGATTGAAAAAACTAAAATTAAATCAGTAGTTAGTATACACGATGTTATTTTTATTCGCTATCCACATCTATTTACAATAATCGATAGAAAAATATACCACAAAAAAATTTTGTCAGCTTGTAAAAGAGCAGACAAAATAATTGCAATTAGTAAACAAACTAAATCAGATATTATCAAATTCTTTAACATTCCAGAAAACAAAGTAGAAGTTGTATATCAAGGATGCAATGTTATTTTTCAAAAATCTATTTCTAAGGATGAAAAACAAGAAGTTATATCTAAATATAATCTACCTCAAAACTTTCTATTATATGTTTCTAGTATTACAGAAAGGAAAAATCTACTAAATATTCTGAAAAGTATCCACAAGTTAAATAATCAACATTTAGTAATTATTGGAGATGGAAAAGCCTATAAAAATAAGTGCTTAGAATATATTCATAAACACAAATTACAAGAAAAAGTACACTTAATTCATAAGATAGATTTAAAGGAAATGGCTGCAATTTATCAATCTGCAGATATCATGTTGTACCCATCTCTGTTTGAAGGATTCGGATTACCAATTCTTGAAGCTTTATTCAGTAAAACACCCGTTATAACTTCAAAAGGAGGATGTTTTTCAGAAGCAGGAGGAAAACACTCAATTTACATCAACCCTCAATCTGAACAGGAACTTACAAAAGCAATAATAAAAATACAAGCTGACAAAAATTTGAGAGCGAAAATGATAGAAGAAGGGTACAAATACGCACAAAATTTTACGGATATAAAAGTTGCAAAAAATCTATTTAATATATATAAAAACTTATAAATGCAAGCAGAGGTTATAAAAGCAGTTAAGATTTTAAAAGATGGGGGAATTATCCTCTATCCAACTGATACTATTTGGGGATTAGGTTGTGACGCAACAAATCAAAATGCTATACAGAAAATATATAAGATTAAACAAAGAGAAGATTCAAAAGCTCTTATTAGCTTAGTTTCAGATATCAATATGTTATACCAGTACACAAATTATATTCCTAAATTTAACATTACAGATCAACCAACTACTGTAATCTATCCTAATGTTAAAGGTCTTTCTAAGAAATTACTTCCCAAAGATGGATCTGCTGCTATTCGTATTCCTTCAGATGAATTTTGTTTTAAACTAATACAAGAACTCAAAGGAGCTATTGTTTCTACTTCTGCTAACATTAGTGGTGAGAAAAGTCCAAAACAGTTTTCAGATATTTCTAATCATATTAAAAATAATGCAGATTATATAGTAAATTTGCGACATGATGAAAGAATGGAAAATCCTTCTACAATCTTAAAAATAGAAACAGACGGAAAGATAACAAAACTACGATAGTGAATTTATCAGAATTTCTTACAAATCCTATTTTCAAAACTATTTCTGTAGTAGCAGATTCTTCTAATTTAGAATGCTATGTAGTAGGTGGTTTTGTTCGTGATATTCTTTTAAGCAGAAAACAAATTAAAACAGATATTGATTTTGTTTGTGTTGGTTCCGGAATAAATCTAGCTAAAGAAGTTGCTAAAAAATTAGGGAATAAAACAGATGTGAAATTTTTTAAAAATTTTGGAACTGCTATGATTAAGTATAAATCTGAATGTTATGAGTTTGTAGGAGCCAGAAAAGAGTCTTATAGAGCAAACTCCCGAAAACCAATAGTAGAAGATGGAAGTCTTCAAGACGACCAAAACAGAAGAGATTTCACCATAAATGCTATGGCTATTTGCCTAAACTCATCTAGTTACGGAAACTTAGTAGATCCTTTTAACGGAATTAAAGATCTAAAATTAAAAATTATCAAAACTCCTCTCAATCCAGACACTACCTTTTCTGACGACCCACTAAGAATGATGAGAGCTATTCGTTTTGCGACACAACTAAACTTTAATATTGAAGAAAATTGTTATAATTCTATTTGTAATAACACTAAACGAATTTCAATTATCTCCAAAGAAAGAATTACAGAAGAATTAAATAAAATACTTCTTTCAGAAAAACCTTCTCTAGGACTAAAATTATTATTTAACACCAAATTATTACATGAATTCTTACCGGAAATAGTAAAATTAGAAGGTGTAGAAAAAAGAGAGGGTTTTGCACACAAAGATAACTTCTACCATACACTTGAAGTAATAGACAATATTAGAAAAAAGACCAATAACTTATGGCTTATCTGGGCAGCTTTATTACATGATATAGCAAAGCCTCAAACCAAACGCTTCGAAAAAGGACATGGTTGGACCTTTCATTCACATGAATTTCTTGGAGGTAAAATGGTCCCAAGAATTTTTAGAAAACTAAAACTTCCTTTAAACGAAAAAATGAAGTATGTAAAGAAATTAGTCACACTTCACTTGAGACCAATTGTTCTGGCACAAGATATTGTTTCCGACTCCGCTATCAGAAGACTTCTTTTTGATGCTGGAGACGATGTTGATGATTTAATGACTTTATGTGAAGCAGACATTACATCAAAAAATCCACTTAAAGTTGCAAAATATATCAATAATTTTAAATTAGTTCGAAAAAAACTGAAAGAAGTAGAAGAAAAAGACCATATCCGAAATTGGGAACCTCCAATTAAAGGACAAGAGATTATGGAAATATTTAAAATACAAGCTGGCAAAGAAGTTGGAATTCTAAAAAATTCCTTAAAAGAAGCAATATTAGAAGGAGAAGTAGAAAACAATAGAGAATCTGCATTAGAATTCATGAAAAATAAAGCAAAAGAAATAAACTTAAAAACTAATGATTAAAATTAGAGCTACATTAGAAAGCAATGAAGTCGTAATTAGAGAATTGATTATTGATGAAAATTTAACCCTTGAAGACTTACACAGATTAATTACTAAAAATTTTAACTTGGGTGATTTTGAAATGGCTTCCTTTTTTCAAACTGATTGTGATTTAAATCTGGGATGTGAAATCTCTTTGTTTGATACTTCTCAAACAATAGGAGAATCACTTGTAATGAATCAAGTAATTATTTCGACATTACTATACTCATCTGAAACACAACTAATATATGTTTATGACTTTCTTAAAATGTGGAGGTTTCATATTCAGTATGTTGAAAAAGTAGTTTCTTTAGAAAATACTAATTTATACTCTATAGGAAAAATGCCTAGTGAAGCACCAAAATTTACCTTTGAATCCGATAAGAAAAAAGGAGAATATGACAGTTTTAGGGAAGAATTTGATGATTTTGATGAATTTAAGGGCTATGAATACTAAAACACTTGTTGTTGTTTTAGGACCTACTGCTATTGGAAAAACCAGCCTTAGCATAAATCTTGCTAAACATTATAATACTGAAATTATTTCTGCAGATTCTCGACAATTCTACAAGGAATTATTAATAGGATCTGCTCCTCCATCAAAAGATGAACTACAAGAGGTACAACATCATTTTATTCAGCACCTTTCTGTATCAGAAGATTATAATGTCGGAAATTTTGAAGAAGATGCAATCCAAAAAATTGAAGAATTATTTCATAGAAAAGATAAAGTAATTTTAGTTGGTGGATCGGGACTGTACATAGATGCAGTATGTAAAGGTTTAGACAAGATGCCAGAGATATCTTCTGAAATGAGAAAAAATATTATAAAAATCTATAATGAAAAGGGAATTGAATTTCTACAACAAGAATTAAAATTAAAAGATCCTATATACTTCAGTGAAGTTGATAAAAACAATCCTCAACGATTAATGAGAGCACTAGAAATAATTTATTCAACAAACAAACCATTTTCAAATTTCAAAACAAAAATTCCTAAAAAAAGAAATTTTAACATTGTAAAAGTAGGTCTTCAAATCGAAAGAGAGATATTATACGATAGAATCAATAACAGAGTAGAGGAAATGATATCAAATGGACTACTCAATGAAGTGGAATCTCTCCAAATTTATAGATACAAAAACTCATTACAAACAGTAGGATACAAAGAGTTATTCGATTATTTTGATGGTATTACAACACTCACAGAGGCTATTGATAAAATAAAACAAAATACTAGGAGGTTCGCAAAGCGACAAATCACATGGTTTAAGAAAGATAAATCAACAACTTATTTTTCACCCGAAAACATCAATAGAATTATAGATTTTATCGGATAATAGAAACTGTTCCTTTAATTTTTTCATATTCATCTCCCAAATCAATTATATAAAAGTAAGAACCATCCATAACATCATTTCCTGTTTCATTCTTTCCATCCCAAGGTGAGTCATAACCAATAGACTTAAATACTAATTTTCCATATCTATTATAAACTCTTACTTCTGAATCGGAATAAAAGAAAGCGTCCTCTAACAACCAAACATCATTTACTTCATCTCCATTTGGAGTAAATACATTAGGAACACAATCCTCTGTAAATGCGGCAATCCTAAATGCTGTATCAATAATACACATATTTTCATCTGTAATTTGAACAGAATAAATTCCAGGATTTAGATTTAAATTTATAGGGTTTTCAGTTTCTCCAGAGCTCCATAAATAAGTATAATCTCCAGTACCACCAGTTACATCTACTCGCAACTCTACATCTAAATTAGTTATTTCACACTCAACAATAAAATCTGAGGGATCTAATGTTAATATAAAATCTTCAACAATTACATCTTCAACCACTTCACATCCATTTACATCCGTAACCCAGACCCTATGAAATCCAGGACAAATATTTCCATGTGCAGATACATCACCATTGTCCCACAAATAAGTATATGGGCCAGAACCCCACAAATCACTATCTTCATATACAGTTGTCGTAGATATATCTACAATACCTCCTAGTGGAAAATAAAGTTCTGCATAAACACTATCCAAAACCTCACAATTATTTACATCAGTTGTAGTAACAAAATACCATGCCTCACACAAATCTTCTATTAACGGATTTGTTTCTCCAGCTATCTGATCCATATTCTCATCATACCACTGATAGTTAAATGGAGGACCAACTGTTGAATTAACGACTTCAACTTCGGCAAAATTTTGAGGATTATTTGTATGATAAATACTAGTTTCTAATATATAATCAATCACAGTAAATTCATACATTGATGTATCTCCACAAGAATCTGTCACAAGTACCCAATGATCTCCTTCTGTAAATCCAGAAGCTGAAGAAGTAACTTCTCCATTACTCCATATAAATGAAACTGGATCAGTACCTCCGTAATGAGTTACGGAAGCAGACGCCCCTTGATTACAAGTAGCAGGGACAAAACTTCCAATCACAAATAATTCTTCAGGTTCAATTATAGTAATACTATTTGTAGCTGAACAAGCGTTTACATCTGTAATATCTACCGTATAAGTACCCGCACCTACTACTATTTGGCTTGTCACCTCAGAATTAGACCATAAAATACTATAAGGGGCTGTTCCTCCAGAAATTATTGAATTTATAATTGTTTGACTTCCATTACATGTTAATGGATTTATAAACCCACCAAAACTAACATTTAAATCGTCGGGGTCATTCACTTTAACACTATCAATAAATACACAAGATAAACTATCAGAAGTCTCTACATAATAAGTACCCTCTGATAGTGAATACACTGAATCAGGACTTCCAGAAGCATTAATCCAGAAATAATTTAAAGAACCCGTTCCTCCTGAAATATCAATAGAAATACTTGCGTTAGCATCTCCATTACATAATGGAGGATAAACTATTTCATTTAAATCTACATCTGGATTCTCTTCTACAACAAAATCTTCCATATAAACACAACCTAAAGAGTCCGTAATAAATAAAGTATAGGTTCCTGCAAATAAAGAGTCTGTATTTACACCACCCCATTGAATAGAGTAAGGAGGAACACCTCCATAAATAGTATCAACAATCAATTTTCCTGTATTGGTACCAAAACATGGAGCAACTATAGAGGTAACATCACAATATATAGTATTAGGAGCATTTAATGTATAATCTAATGTATCAATACAATTATAATCAAGATCTAAAATAATAGCGGAATAAACCCCCGAATTAACATAAATAGAATCTCCTGGAAAAAAATTAATCCAATTGAATTCTAAATTAGAGTGTCCCCCAGAAATACTATCTAATTTTAGCCATGTACTATCTTGTTCACAAATTATAGTAGGGTTTATAGATACATGTAATTCATAATCATTTGGTTCTGTCACAGAAATTAATGAATCCAAAGCACATCCAAAAGAATCAACAACATTTAAAGTATAATTCCCAACACTTAAGCTATCAAAACTAACATAATAAGGAGTTGTATCAGATAAAATATTTGAAGATTGACCAATTCTATTTATATATCTTATAGTATCATTATTTGTGTTAGTTAAATAAAAATCATAATAATTTCCAGAATCAAATCTTTTCCCGTCTTTTATATTTACTAATATTGAACCTGTATTTGTTCCTTTACAATGGACAGTACTCTGAATAAGAGAATCTATTCTAAGTAAATTTGGCTGAAAAACATTAGCGGTGTCTTCTAATATACACCCTATACTATCTGTTATTTTAACAATATATTGACCAGCTACTAAATTTGTAAGAAGAGTATCATTTGATGACTGAAAAGGAACACCATTTTTAAACCACTCATATAAATAAGGGGTAACACCTCCAAAAGCTACTCTTCCAACAGAACCAGTAGAATCCCCAAAACATTGTATGTTATTATGATTGTTTGGATTTACCCCTAAAGGACATGGAATAAAATATATTTTTGAATCAGTAATTGATCCTGTAGAACCATAAATAAGGACTCTATATTTTCCACATTCAATAGTAGATAAAGAATCTGAATAAAAATTAACTTGAGTAGAATCTCCAGAATCATCAAAATGATACCAGGATATGAACGTTGGACTTATATCAGTTGTTAAGGAAATATAACCAGAGGAATTATTACAGTCGATTCCTTGAATATTTGCATTTAAAATAGTTTGAGAATTCACCTGAATAATAGCAGAAAACAGGAATAATAAAAGTAAAACTCTTTTCATTTAAGTTGAATTATTTTTTCAATAGCGCAAATATACCGAAATAAAAATAAATTGTAAGTCCTAGAGATCAGAAAAGTTAATTGTTTGACCTTGTTTTGCAAGTAAAGTATTCTTAAAAACACTCTTTGACTCTTCTAACAATAGATTTTCATCTCTATATCTTTGCGAAAAATGACCAATTAACAAATGGCTTACTTCTGCAAGTTTTGCTATTGTAGCAGCATCTATAGTTGTAGAGTGGTTGGTTTCTTTTGCTCTATTTTTTCTGTCATTCATAAAAGTTGCTTCATGATATAATAAACTAACTCCTTTTATTTTTTTAATTATAGATTCACAATATTTAGTATCTGAACAAAAAGCATAAGAAGACGGTTTCTTATTTTCAATTGTTAATTCACTATTGAAAATAACTCTACCATCTTCTGAAATAAAATTCTTTCCATTTTTGATAGTTTTTATCTGTTCAACAGGAATATTATATTGTTTTACTTTCTCTGAGATAATTTTTCTTGGTGATCTTTTTTCTTCAAATAGAAATCCATTACAATCTATTCCATGACTTAAAGGAAATGTAGAAATCTTAATCTTTTTATCTTCAAATAGAACTTCGTCAGTTTCAGGGTTAATTATATGAAAGAATAATGGATAACATAATTCTGTATTAGACGCTTCTAATTGTACATCTATAATTTGTTTGAGTTTCACATGAGCATAAATATGTAGTTCTTTCTCTCGACCAAGAAGGTGCATACTACTAAGTAGTCCAATTAAACCAAAATAGTGATCTCCATGTAAGTGTGATATAAATATCCTACTTATTTTCTGAAACTTAAATTTATACTTTCTTAACTGAATCTGAGTCCCTTCTGCACAATCAATCAAAAAAAACCGCTCGTTCGCATTTAGCAATTGAGCGGTGGGATTTTTTTTAAGAGAAGGAATAGCAGAACTACATCCTAATATTGTTAATTCATAAGACATTTATTCAGATACAACAATCCTTTTAGATAAGATCTTTTCATCATTCTGTATAGAATAATTATAAATCCCTGATTTTAAATTTAAGTCTAAATTCAACTCATTCATACCAACAACAGATAAAATAGTTTCAGAATAAACAACTTTTCCTAACATGTCTGTAATCAATAAAGTAATTATATCTGAAGTTGGAGTATTAAACTTTATAGTTGTTTTTTCTTTTGTTGGGTTTGGAATATTCTGTAATAATACAAATTCATTTGAATTAATTATCTCTAATGAATTAGCGGAAGTGACTATTATTTTATATCCATTTACGCTTTCATAAGAACCTGTTGCTTCGTATAAGGAAGTAGATAGAGGGTATTGAATAAGTCCTAAATCCAAAGTTCCATGAGTAAACACATCAACCCATATAGTAACTGGGTAAACACCCACAGGATCTGTAGTAATTCCATCAACAGATGCACAAGTTAAAATGTTACCTGGAAGGATACAATTAGAATAAGCGCAACTAAGTGATAATCCATTAGGCAATCCATCTATTGATACAAGACTCATACTATCAACAGGCCAACCAGCTAATTGGAAACTATAAGAGGTTCCAAATATAGTTGTATCAAGTTGAGTAAATGAAGAATCACCTGCAGCCGCTTCAATTAAAGTTTCTGGAGTTTTAATATTTAACACAGATTGATATGATATACCCTGAGAAACTGCTGGAAGGTTTATAATAGTATCAGGCCAAATATTATATGTGGAGTCTTGATAAATAGGGTCAGGAGTACATTGAGAATATGAGTATACATATCCTAAAATTAAAGTTAAAGTAAGTAAAGTTTTCTTCATAATATATTGTTTAGTTTATAATTCTAATTGTCTTTCAATTTCCTCCATTTCTATAAAATCAAAGGCTTCTTGCATTGTTGGTACTATATTAAGACTATCATCAAAAGATATCTTTGAAACAATAACAAAAGATCCTTTTCTTTTGTAAATGGATTCGCCAAATTTAATTAAATTATTTTTAATTAAATGTATTACTTCAGTATTTACATCTAACATATCTGCGACAAAGTTAACAACCTCCCCTTCTACATTTAAATCTCCTATTTCTCCATTCTCTGAAACCTTAAAAACTAAAGTATTACCATTTAATAATTCTATACTCATTCTTATTTTTTTAAATTTGCAGCTAATAAATATATGACAGCCATCCTAATCGCAACCCCATTTTCCACCTGATCTAGAATTATGGAATGGTCAGAGTCAGCAACATCAGAACTTAATTCCACCCCTCTGTTAATAGGTCCAGGATGCATCACAACAATTTGTTTTTCTAGTGAATCTAACAATTTTTTGTTTACACCATAAATCATAGCGTATTCTCGTAAAGAAGGGAAGTAATTCACATCTTGTCTTTCCAATTGTATCCTCAATACATTTGCAACATCACACCAAGACATAGCTTCTTTTATATCTGTAAAATGCTTTACATTTAATGAATCTAAATATTTAGGCATCAAAGTTGAAGGTCCACATACTCTAACTTCTGCCCCTAACTTTTGTAGACAATGAAAATTAGACAACGCTACTCTAGAGTGAAGAATGTCTCCTATAATTACAACTTTCTTTCCTTCTACCTTTCCTAATTTATCTCTAATTGAAAAAGAATCTAATAATGCTTGAGTAGGATGCTCATGAGCACCGTCACCAGCGTTTACAATTGAAGCATTTACATTTCTTGAAAGAAATTCTGCTGCACCAGGATTTGGGTGTCTCATAACTACCATATCTACTTTCATAGAAAGTATATTATTTACTGTATCAATAAGGGTTTCTCCTTTTACAACAGATGAGGAGGATGAAGAGAAATTTACCACATCTGCTGATAATCTTTTTTCTGCAAGCTCAAAAGATAATCTGGTTCTTGTAGAGTTTTCAAAGAATAAATTTGCAATTGTAATATCTCTAAGAGTAGGAACCTTTTTAATTGGTTGATTTATAATTCTTTTAAAGTTATCTGCAGTCTTAAAAATTAATTCAATATCTTTCTTTTTAAGATTTTCAATACTTAACAAGTGATCTACTGATAATTTACTCATTCTCTTATTTTAATAATATAATTTCATCTCCAGTATTTTCAGAATTCCATTTAACTATCACTTTTTCTGAAAAAATGGAATCTACTGTTTTCCCAACATAATTTGGTTGTATTGGCAGGTGTCTTTTAAGCCTTCTGTCTATCAATACCATTAATTCTACATGCTTAGGTCGACCAAAATTCATTAAGGCGTCCAATGCAGATCTAATAGATCTACCAGTAAACAAAACATCATCAATCAAAACTACATTTTTACCCTCTACGGAAACATTCATATCCAATTCCTGAGCTTCAATTGGAGACTCTCTTCTACCAAAATCATCTCTGAAAAATGTAATATCCAAACTGCCAGATTGTATATTTTTATTATTTGTTATCTCCGTTAATTTATCTAAAATTCTATTAGCAAACTCTACTCCTCTTGGTTGTACACCAACTAAAATAGTCTCAGAAAAATCAGAATGATTCTCAATTAGTTGATGAGCCAATCTTTCAATCATAAGACCAAATTGTTTGCTACTTACTATTTGTTTTTTAATTTTCATTTTATAATCACAAAAATAGTATAAAAAAAAGTCCTAATAAAAATTAGGACTTTTTTTTAATTATTCACCTTTAACTTCAAGATCTTTCTTCAAATTTGATAACTCATCTAGATCACCTAAGGTTGATTTTTGTTGAGTTTTTTGAATCTGTTTCACAGCCCTGTCTGTATCAGCTTTTTCTTGTTTTTTATTTTTTATTTCCTGGTCTCTAAAAGTAGATGTATGAGAAACCAAAATTCTTCTATTTTCCTTAGAGAATTCTAATACTCTGAACATTGTTGACTCTCCTACAGTTAACTTACTACCATCTACTTTTTCAATGTGTCTAAGAGGAGAGAATGCCTCCACTGTATCCGAGAGTCTAATTAAGGCGCCTTTTCCAAATACCTCTGATACAGTTCCTTCAAAATCAGTTCCTATAACATAAGTTGCCTTATAGTTATCCCAAGGGTCTAATTCAGTCTGCTTATGTCCTAAACTTATTCTTCTATTATCTATATCTACTTCAAGAACAATAACTTCCATAGACTCTCCAACCTTTGTAAATTCTGCAGGGTGTTTAATCTTTTTAGTCCAAGATAAGTCTGAAATATGAACTAATCCATCAATACCTTCTTCTAACTCAACAAACACTCCAAAATTCGTAAAGTTTCTGACCTTTACAGTGTGTCTTGAATCCACAGAATACTTTGTATCAATATTAGACCAAGGGTCTTCTGAAAGTTGCTTTACTCCTAAAGACATCTTTCTTTCCTCTCTATCTAATGTTAATATTTTTGCTTCAATCTCATCGCCTACTTTGTAAAAATCTCCTGCGCTTTTGAGATGAGTAGACCATGACATCTCTGACACATGGATTAATGCCTCAACTCCCGTTTGCAACTCGACAAAAACACCATAATCTGCTACTACCACAACTTTTCCTTTTACAGTGTCTCCTTCTTTAATGTTTTTATCTAATGAATCCCAAGGATGATCTCCTAACTGTTTTAATCCTAATTGAATTCTCTTCTTCTCTTGATCAAATTCTAAAATAACAACATTAATTGTTTCGTCTAACTTAACTATCTCTTCTGGGTGAGATACTCTCCCCCAGGAAAGGTCTGTAATATGAATTAGTCCATCAACACCTCCTAAATCAACAAAGACTCCGTATGAAGTAATGTTTTTAACTACACCCTCAATTACTTGTCCTTTCTCTAATTTAGACATGATTTCTTCCTTCTGACCTTCTAAGTCTGCTTCAATTAAGGCTTTATGAGAAACAACAATGTTTCTAAAAACTTCATTTACTTTCACCACTTTAAACTCCATGTCTCTTCCAACATACTCATCATAATCTCTAATTGGTTTCACATCAATTTGTGAGCCTGGTAGGAAAGCTTCAATTCCAAAGACTTCAGCTATCATTCCACCTTTAGTTCTACTTTTAATCTTACCTTGGACTACCTCTCCTGATTCAAGGGCAAGATTAACTTTTTCCCAAGCCCTTAACACTCTAGCTCTTCTATGAGATAAAACGAGTTGACCATTCTTATCTTCTTGCTTTTCAACTAAGATCTCAACCTCATCACCAACCTTAAGATCTGCATTATATTTAAATTCAGAACTGGAAATTATACCATCAGATTTAAAGTTGATGTCTACAATTACTTCTCGATCAGAAATACTTACAACTTTTCCGTCTAGTACTTGTTTTTCTTCAATAAAAGGCATTGTAGAAGAATACATAGATTCTTCATCTTTATTTAAAACTTCAGAAGAGTCTGAGTCTGTAATAGTTGACCAATCAAAATCTTCTACATTAGGTTTTACTTTTTCTTTTTTAATTTCTTGTAAATCATTATCGTTCACATATTCAGCTTTTTGATCAGGTGTCATAGCTAACTTCTCTTCAATCATTTTAGCTTGTGTATCTTCTTTAGATTTAACTTCTTTAGTCTTTTTAGTAGATTTTTTAGCTGTCTTTTTTATAGTTGTTTTCGCAGCTTTTTTTTCTGGAGTTTTAGACTCTTTTTTAACTTCTTTTTTTGACATTTCGTCATTTTGCTTGTATCTCGAAACCATTTAAGGTTAATGTTTGGAATTTCGAGAGAGATTAATTTATATTTTTTATCCCTTTTTTTACCTTAAATTAACAAATCTAAAAGGTTTGCAAACATACAATAAATAAGAGAAGTATAAGTGTTTTATTTAATTTATTTCTGAAATAAACTTAGAAACATCTTCCATCAACCATAATGGAGTAGAAGTTGCGCCGCAAATCCCTACAGATTGGGCTGAAGAAAACCATTCCTTTTTTATCTCATCTACATCTGAAATAAAGTATGAGTTAGGATTTTCATCTTTACAAGATTCATACAGCATTTTTCCATTAGAACTCTTCGTACCACTAACAAAAACGATAACATCATGTTTTTCAGAAAATCTCTTTAATTGAGGCTCTCTTCCTGAAACTTGTCTACATAAAGTATCATTAACAACAAATTGTAATGGGTCAACTATTCCTAATTTTTTTCTTCTTTTTTCAATCTCTTTCTTAATTTCTGAGTATGCTTTTGGACTCTTTGTAGTTTGGGAATACATGAAAATTGGTTTAGAAAAATCTAAATGATCTAAATCTTCAATACTAGAAACTAAAATTGCGTCTCCTTGAATTTGACCCAATAAACCTATAATTTCAGCATGGCCTTTCTTTCCATAAACTACTATCTGTCCATCAATATCCTTAACAGTTTTATAACCTTCTTTTATCTGATTTTGCAACTTTAATACAACAGGACAAGATGCGTCTAACAACTCTATGTTGTTTTCCATAGCAATTTTATAAGTTTCTGGTGGCTCTCCATGAGCTCTTATTAAAACCTTACAATTTTTATAATTTTTTAGTTCTTCATGGTTTATAATTTTTAATCCTAAATTATTTAACCTTTCAACCTCTTTATTATTATGAACAATGTCTCCTAAACAATACAAATTATTATTCTTCTTTAGCTCTTCTTCTGCCATTTCGATGGCATACACTACACCAAAACAAAAACCTGAGTATTTATCTATTTCAATATTCATGTTTTAAAAATTTTATCTATCAGAGAAAATATAAAATCATTTTGATTTTCTACTGATATATTAGAATTATCTATTTTAATTGCATCCGTTGCCATTTTTAATGGATTCATCCTTCTATTTATATCATTGTCATCTCTCATTTTAAGATTACTCAAAACCTCTTCATAACTAACATTTTCTCCACTTTGCCTTAGCTCTTTCCATCTTCTATTAGCTCTTATTTCAGGTTTTGCAGTAACAAAAAACTTCAGTTCTGCATCAGGAAAAACTTTAGTACCAATATCTCGACCATCCATTACAATATTTTTATTCTTTCCTATTTGTTGTTGCAAAAGAACTAATTTTTGTCTTACTACAGGAATTTTAGCTATCAAACTAACTGATTTAGATACATCTAATGTTCTTATAAGACTCTCTACATTCTTATCATTCAAATAGGTTTCTGATATTTTCTTTTCTGAATTGTATTTAAATTCCACAAAAATATCTGGTAGATAAGCTTCCAATAATCTTTCATCAATTTTATCCTTAGAGATTAAATTCTTTTGTAATGAAAATAAGCAAATAGCTCTGTACATAGCTCCCGTATCGATATATCTCATCTTATATCTTTTTGAAATTGCTTTAGCAATCGTACTTTTACCACAAGACGAATGGCCGTCAATTGCTATATTTATTTTCTTGCTCATAAGGGGACAAAGTTAGACAAATTAGCAACAATGGAAAAACTATTCAACATGCTAGAAGAATGAAATGCAGATCTTGAATAATTAACTTGCAATTTTATAATTGAAAATCCTAAACCCCAAGAAAATCCACTCATATTAAAAGATGAATCTAATTTTAAATCCTCTCTTCTTTGGAAGTTAAAACCAGCTCTTAAAAATAAATTTTTCCTAAACGGATTCAATTCCGTACCTAAAACAACATGTCTTAGCAACTTCTTAGCAACTGTTTCTTCTCTAACAATCAGTTCATTAGTAGCGGGATCAAAAATTGTTATTGGATTATAACTGTTAGACAGGTCATAAACATTTAAATGATGAAACACAAAAGAATATCTAAACGGAAGATGTTTTAAAGACTTTGATAATCCCATCTGTATTTCAAATGGTAAATCTTCTTGATTTGATGTATAATTCTTAATTGGCTTCCCAAAATTTTTCACAAGTAATGTTGAAGTAAATCTAGAATCTTTATCATGATATGTAGCCGAAATATTTGAAGATAATGCTATTGAATGATAACTCTCTAATTTAGAGTTCATCAATCTAATGTTAGAACCAAAAGTAAAATTATTTCCAAGATATTTTGACACCCCTATTGTAGCAATCTGTTGTGAAGCACTAAATTTAGAAATTATATTTCCGATCTCATCTGTTTCATCAAATTGACCATAGTTTATCGCGTCAATACCAGAAAAAAACATCAGATTATTATTAAATTTCTTTGCAAAGTGAAAAGATATAAAATTGATATCTGATACATAATCAACAAAATTAAAAGCTATTTGGTTATCCATCTCCTCATTCAACAATGAGGGAACGAAAAGAGACAAGCTAATATCGCCATCAACTATTGAATTTATATCACCACCCATAGACAAGACCCTAGAAGAAGAATGGAGATTTAGAGAATTATAAGAAGAATTGTGTAATTGAGAAAATAAAATGTTCGGGAATAAAACACAAAATATTATAAAATATTTTCTAAACATGCTTATTATAATTTTACACCAACATTAAAACCAATTTTTGGTATTACTCCAGTGTAAAATCTGAATCCTGAACCTCCGTGATTTACCGGATTTCTATTTCCTTTCTCTATAGAATATTGAATTCCACCACCTAGATAAAGGTCGAGTAAAATAACATTAGAAAAAATATATTGAGTTCCCATGAGAATACCAGCCTGAATAATTTTAGAACTTGCATCAACTTTTGTTTCTTCTCTCCAATTAATGTAATTCCCAAATTCATCATATTCATAATACCAATTGTAATAAGTCTCGGACATTCTGTAATACGATAGATTTCCAAAAGGAGCTATATAAACTCCACTCAATGATGATTCCGAACTTTTGAATCCCATTACATATTTTCTAATTTGTAGCTCACAAGCGATGCCTCTAGCTAAATCATCGTTCCAACCATCTTCCACTAAATGTATAGCTCCACTTAAGTTTACAGATTTATTATCTGAAAGTTCTTTTTCAACACTCATTTTAAATGTTGCATCTACAAAATGGAAAGGACTATTCTTTAACAATAAATCCTGAGATTTACTAGTAAAAAAAACAAAAAATACAATTGTCAATAAGAAAAATCTTTTCATTTTTTGATCTTTTAATTATTACTTTATTTGTTTAACGATTTTTACTATGTTTTTGTTACTTGAAAAATAAGTTCCTTTATTTTATGTAAGGATTACTTACTTTAGACTTTAAAAGTGACAAGTCAATAACTTCACTCATTTTTTCTATATAATGAAACTTTAGCCCCTTCAGATATTTTTCATTAATATCAAGGACATCTTTTTTATTTTCACTACTAAGAATAATTTCTTTGATACCAGATCTTTTAGCAGCTAATATTTTTTCCTTGATTCCTCCAACAGGCAATACTTTTCCTCTTAATGTTATTTCTCCTGTCATAGCTATGTTGTTTTTTACTTTTCTTCCAGTAAAAGAAGAAACTAAAGAGGTAAACATTGTAATTCCAGCCGAAGGACCATCTTTTGGAGTAGCTCCCTCTGGAACATGTACATGAGTATTCCATTTAGCAAAAACATCATTTTGAATACCATATTCTAAAGAATTGGACTTTAAATATTCAAGAGCTATAGTAGCAGATTCTTTCATTACCTTTCCTAAATTACCTGTAATACTCAACTGTCCTTTTCCCTTACTCAAGGAGGATTCAATAAATAAAATATCACCTCCAACTGATGTCCAAGCTAATCCCGTTACAACTCCAGGTACATTGCTATCGATTGTTTTATCTCTACTAAACATTATAGGACCTAATATTTCTTGCAGAGTATCAATACTAATATTCACATCATATTCTTCTTCAAGAGCTACAGATTTCGCGGCATACCTAACAACTTTGGCTAACTTTTTATCTAAACCTCTAACTCCAGACTCTCTTGTATAACCATCTACTATTCTTTCTATTACTTCTTTTGATAGAGATATATCTTTCTTTTTTAAACCATGTTCTTTTATCTGTTTTGGAAGTAAATGCCTTTTAGCTATTTCTATTTTTTCTTCAATAGTATATCCATTTATCTCTATTATCTCCATTCTATCTCTAAGAGCGGGCTGAATAGTAGATAAAGAATTAGCTGTAGCGACAAATAAAACTTTGGATAAATCATAGCCTAACTCTAAATAATTATCATGGAAACTATCGTTTTGTTCTGGATCTAAAACCTCTAATAATGCTGAAGAAGGATCTCCGTGCATATCTCTAGTAACCTTATCAATCTCATCTAAAACAAAAACAGGATTTGAAGAAGTAGCCTTCTTAACAGACTTAATGATTCTTCCTGGCATTGCTCCAATATATGTTTTTCTATGTCCTCTAATTTCCGCCTCATCTCTCAATCCTCCAAGACTTACTCTGACATACTTTCTTCCTAAACTTTCAGCTACTGATTTTCCTAAGGAGGTTTTCCCAACTCCTGGAGGACCATATAAACATAAAATTGGAGATTTCATATCTCCTTTTAATTTTAATACTGCTAGGTGTTCAATGATTCTTTCTTTTACTTTTTCTAATCCAAAATGATCTCTATCTAAAATTGATTTAGCTTTCTTCAAATCAAATTTATCTTCTGTAAATTCATTCCAAGGTAATTCTAGAATCAATTCAAGATAACTTCTTTGTACAGAATAATCCGCCATACTAGGATTCATTCGTTGAAGTTTCTTTAAACCTTTTTCAAATTCTAACTTAACTTCATTAGTCCACTTTTTTTCAGAAGCTATTTTTCTCATTTCATCTATCTCTTTCTCTGATCCCGCACCTCCTAGCTCCTCTTGAATAGCTTTCATTTGTTGGTGTAAATAATATTCTCTTTGTTGTTTGTCCAAATCTGTTTTTACTTTGGATTGAATTTCATTCTTCATTTCCAACATCTGAAGTTCCTTTGTTAGTAGAGACAAAGCCTTTCTTGCTCGGTCATTTAAATCTGTATTTTCTAATAATTCTTGTTTCTCTTTTAAAGAAATATTCATATTTGAAGCAACAAAATTAATAACAAATGAAGGGCTCTCAATGTTTTTTATTGCAATACTAGCTTCTGTAGGAATATTTGGAGAAAGTTCTATAATATCTAAAGACATATCTTTTACAGAATCAACTAGGGCTTCAAATTCATTATCTGAGGAATCGGGTTTTGCCTCTACTAATTCTGTAACATTTGCTTTAAAGAAGGGGTCTGATTGAACTATGTCTCCAATCTCAAATCTTTTTCTTCCTTGAATAATAGCTGTAATATTACCATCAGGCATACGGAGCATCTTAAGGATATGAGCCACGGTACCTACATTATTTAAATCTTCTAATTTAGGAGCCTCTATAGAAGGATCTTTTTGAGATAGGACACCTATAATTTTATCTCCTTTATAGGTCTCCTTTATTAATTTTATTGATCTATCTCTTCCAATAGTAATAGGTATGATAACACCTGGAAATAACACTGTGTTTCTTAAAGGTAAAATAGGTAAACATTTAGGAGTTCTCTCCTTATTTATCTTCTCCTCGTCTTCATTGCTCATTAAAGGAAACATCTCAGTTTCTTCATCATACACATTAGAAAATGAAAATTCAAAATTGTTTTTATATCTATTCATCTATTATCCTCTTCTGTTGTTAAACGCATCAAATAACTTTTGCTTTATATCTTCTTCTATCTGCTCTTCTGCTTGTTTAAAACCAAAATACTTTCCACACATTAAAGCGATTAAGGTAGCTTCTCTTACATTATGTCCCTGTTGTAATATTTTCATAACACTATCATATACAGAATCTGTTTCTTGATAAATCTTTTCTGCATTATCTATCAAGATCTCCAACTGAGAGGATGTGCATTCTAATAAATTACAAAGTTTTTCTTTTTCAAATTTTTTTAATTCATTATTGAAATCAGTCATTGTATTATAATTTTATAATTAAATATACAAATAATATACCAAACGCAAAAAACAGGAAATATTGTCAGTTTTTTAATAGTTACGGTATTTTGATGTCAGTTCAAAAACCTTATTCAGAATCTTTTTATCTAAATCGGAAAATTCTAAATTTCTTCTTTTCATGACTATTTCTGCCACTTCAAATACCTTATTCGTTTTATAAGTTGTAAATCCAGAGGATCCTCCCCAACTAAATGAAGGAATAAAATTTCTAGGGAAACCGCTTCCAAATATGTTAGCACTAACTCCAACAACTGTACCAGTATTAAACATAGTATTAATTCCACATTTAGAGTGATCCGACATTATCAATCCACAAAACTGTAGTCCAGTTTTCTTAAATCGTTCTGTTTTATAATTCCACAATTTTACTTCATCATAATTATTCTTTAGATTAGAGTTATTTGTATCCGCTCCTAAGTTACACCACTCTCCTATTACTGAATTTCCTAAGAATCCCTCATGGGCCTTAGATGAATATCCAAAAAAAACAGAGTTATTTACTTCTCCACCAACCTTACAATAAGGTCCAAGAGTTGTGCCTTCATAGATCCTAGCCATAATTTTTAAAACAGAATTATTAGACATAGCAAAAGGCCCTCTAATAAAACACCCTTCCATAACCTCTGCATCAACACCTATGTATACGGGTCCGTTTGTACAATTGATAAAACTATATTCTATTTTTGCTCCTCTTTCAATAAAAAGAGGGTAATTTCCAACCTTCATATTTGTTTCTGCAAGCTTCTGAGACTTCCTACCTTTTGTAAGGATATTAAAATCAGATTTAATTTCTTCAGAATTTAAAGTGAAAATATCGCACAAATCATTTACTTTGTTAAAGACAGAATGACTCTCAATTTCATCTAAATTTTCTGTAGAGAATTCATGATTATTAATAGCAATTACTTCAGAATATTTTTTCAGAACTTCACCCTTTCTTAAAGAATTAATTTCTGTTAATAAATCATCATTAGGAAGAACAGAAGCATTAATCCATAAGTTTTCCTTTTTTATTTTACAAGGAAACTTTTCTGATAAATAATCCTCTGTCAATACAGATGTAGACTTGTAATAAAATTCCCATTTTTCTTTTATCGTAAGTATACCTACTCTAAAATCAGAAATTGGTCGTGTTAAACTTAATGGATATAGGTTTTCTCTATCAGTGTCAAACAATATTACATTCATTGGGAAAATTTAATGTACAAATTTAAATAAAAAAGCCCACACTATTAGTATGGGCTTACTATATTATCATAATAACTTAAATTACTTTTTTAGGTTATTATATCTATTTTTAAATTTATCTATTCGACCAGCAGTATCCACCAATTTAGTTTTACCAGTATAAAATGGGTGGGAATCTGAAGAGATTTCCATTTTTATTAAAGGATATTCATTTCCATCAGTATATTTAATTGTTTCGTTAGATGGGGCACAAGATTTTGTTAAAATCATATAATCTGTTGACATATCTTTAAATACGCATAATCTATAATCTTCTGGATGTATTCCGGTTTTCATGTTTTTAAAATTTTATTTCTCAAAATTTGGGTGGCAAAAATAATAATTTATTAAAAAAAAACAACTTTGTTTTGTTTTATTTTATATTGTTACTCAAATCAAAAAACAAACAAATACCACAATTTCTAAAATTTTCCGTCTAATATTATATTTAAAGTTAGTTTTGCAAAATTATTATAGAATTAAATGAAACTAAGAAATATTGCAATAATTGCACATGTTGACCATGGAAAAACAACTCTAGTTGATAAAATGTTATTATCCTCTGAAATGTTTAAAGATCATGAAAGTCCTGGTGAATTAATTATGGATTCTAATCCTTTAGAGAAAGAAAGAGGCATTACAATATTAGCAAAAAATGTTTCTGTAAATTATAATGATTGTAAGATTAATATTCTAGACACGCCTGGTCACTCGGATTTTGGAGGAGAAGTAGAAAGAGTATTAAATATGGCTGATGGTGTTGTTTTATTAGTAGACGCTTTTGAAGGACCTATGCCGCAAACTAGATTCGTTCTTTCAAAAGCACTTCATTTAGGATTGAAACCTATTGTTGTAATAAATAAAGTTGACAAACTTAACTGTAATCCAGAAGAGGTAAATGAAATGGTATTTGAACTGATGTTTAACCTAGACGCCACAGAAGAGCAGTTAGATTTTCCAACAATTTATGGTTCTAGCAAAAATGGATGGATGGGGCCAGACTGGAAAACTCCTACCAATGATATTTCCTATTTAATGGACAAGATACTAGAAAGCATTCCAGCTCCCTCAGTAAATTTAGGTAGTACACAAATGTTAATTACCTCTTTGGACTACTCTTCTTTTATTGGAAGAATTGCAATTGGAAGAGTCCATAGAGGAAGTGTAAAAGAAAATCAAAACATAATGTTATGTAAAAGAAATGGAGGTAAGTTAAAAACAAAAATTAAGGAAGTATTTGTTTTTGATGGATTTGAAAAAAGAAAAGTAAAAGAGGTGAATTCTGGAGAAATTTGTGCCATTACTGGTATTGAAGATTTTGATATTGGAGATAGTATAGCTGATTTTGAAAATCCAGAAGCTCTGCCAACTATTAAGATTGATGCGCCTACTATGAGTATGACATTTACCATTAATGACTCTCCATTCTTTGGACAGGATGGTAAATTTGTAACCTCAAGACAGATAAAAGAAAGACTAGAAAAAGAAGAAGAAAAGAATCTTGCACTAAGAGTAGATCAAACAGATTCAGCAGATACTTTTAGAGTTTTTGGTAGAGGAGTTTTACATCTATCTGTATTGATTGAGACAATGAGAAGGGAAGGATACGAACTACAAATAGGTCAACCACAGGTAATTATTAAGAATATAGATGGAGTAAAACACGAACCTATTGAAGAGTTAACTATAGATTTACCGGAACATCTAAGTGGAAAAGCTATTGAGATGGTTACCATTAGAAAAGGAGAAATGACAATTATGGAGCCTAAAGGAGATTTAATGCATTTAGAGTTCACTATACCATCAAGAGGAATTATAGGATTAAGAAATTATCTTCTTACAACAACTTCTGGAGAAGCAACTATATCTCACAGATTTAAGGAATTCCAACCATTTAAAGGTGAAATTCCTGGAAGAATAAATGGATCTCTAATTTCTATGGAACAGGGGAACGCAATTCCTTATTCATTAAATAATATGCAAGAAAGAGGAACCTTTTTTATTGAACCAAATCAAGCTATTTATGAAGGGCAGATTATCGGTAAAAATACGAGAGCAGAGGATTTGATCATAAATGTAACTAAAACAAAAAAGATGAGCAACATGCGTTCTGCCGGAGCAGATGATAAAATTAAAATATCCCCTCCTCTTGTATTTAGTTTAGAAGAATCTTTGGAATACATACAAGCAGATGAGTATGTTGAAGTTACTCCAAATAACATAAGGTTGAGAAAAATTTTACTAAAAGAACACGAAAGAAAAAGAGCTAAATAAAAAGCCCCCCTTTTTTAATCTCTTGAACTTAATTTTGCTAGTAATCGAAGAATTTCTAAATACAACCACACTAAAGTTACCAGTAATCCAAACGCACCATACCATTCCATATATTTTGGAGCTCCTTGTTCAGCTGCCTCTTCAATAAAATCAAAGTCCATTACAAGGTTTAAAGAAGCTATTATCACAACAAACAAAGAGAATCCTAAACTTAACATAGAAGAGTTAGTGGGGTCCATAATCTTTAAACCTCCACTATTACCAAAAAAACTCATTATCAAACTAACTAAATATACTATAGCAATACCTCCGGTTGCTGCAAACACACCAAGTTTAAAGTTTT
>MDTA01196957.1_pt1 | contig 28030 bp, 22 predicted proteins | sample 811151 | NCBI WGS metagenome assembly MDTA01 (sample SAMN05326648, study PRJNA326480) | marine metagenome | isolation source: seawater | place: Indian Ocean: South | collected 2010 | reverse complement strand
GGAGAGCTTTTAAAAGAGCTAAATGAGTCCCCGAAACTAATGTTTCATAAAATTGGGACAAATCAGTCTGAAGATAAGCTTATTTATGAAAATCCTCAAAATCCTAGATGGGGCTTTGGTATAACTGTTATTAAAGATAGCGATATGAAATTATTATCAATCTCTGAGGGAACTGATGATAGAAATAAAGTTTATTTAAAAATTAGTGAAAACAGTATAAAGATATCTCCGTCGAAAAATATTATACCAAAAAATGTTATTACAGATGTGTACCCTGGTTTTCCAACAGATTTACAGGCGCAGTGGATGGTTATGATGGCGCTATCTAATGGCACCTCAGAACTTACTGATACAGTTTATCATGATCGTTTCAACCACGTTCCTGAGTTAAATAGACTTGGAGCAGATATAAAAATAGAAAAAAATATGGCTATTATAAAAGGGGTCTCGAATCTAATTGGTGCTCCAGTAATGTCAACAGATATAAGAGCAAGCGCCTCTTTAATATTGGGTGGGCTTTTTGCTGAAGGCTTGACTGAGGTAAATAGGGTATATCACATAGACCGGGGTTATGAGAATATTGAAGAGAAGTTTTCAAAGCTTGGTGCAAATATTCAAAGAGTTTCATCATAGCAATTATTTACTTCTTTTTTTACCAAAATAATGTAACTTTTTCATATAGAATTTATTTATAGAGTAGAATGAAAGTAGTGATAATCGGAGGTGGTGAAGTAGGGTTTCATGTCGCTAGAGCCCTGAGTGAAGAGGATTATGATATCACAGTAATCGATATTGATCCTTCTAAATGTAAAAGGGCTTCTGAAAGTATTGATGTAATTGTCGTAAATGGAAATGGAGCGAGTCCAGAAACTCTTCTGAAGGCCGATATAGGTAACGCAAACTACGTAGTTTGTTGCACCCGAATTGATGAAGTTAATTTAATTGCTGCTCAACAAGCACACGAACTTGGCGCGGGAAAAATAATTGCCAGGTTACGAAACCAACAATATACTTCGAAAGGTTCAATTATTCGTCCAGAAAAATTTGGTGTTGATATTGTAATTCATCCAGAAAAAGCTGCTGCTACGGAAATAGCAAGATTAGTTCATCATCCTTATGCAGTTCAAGCAATGGAATTTGAGGCAGGGAGGTTGAAAATGTTGGGAATTAACATTACAAAAAATTCACTTAACATTATGGATAAGACAATTTCTCAAATTTGTGTAGAAAATGAACATTTTCGTTTTGCTGTAATCGCTGTATTGCGAGGCCAAAAAACCATAATTCCAAAGGCTAGTTTTTGTTTCGAAGAAGGAGATATAGCCTATTTTGTTATCAAGTCATCTCAACTAAAAGATTTATTGAACTTACTTGAAAAAAAAATCACTTCTGTAAAGAAGGTGATGGTTGTCGGGGGATCAAAGATGGGTAGGGCGTTATCAAAAGAATTACATGCCGAAGATATTCAAGTTCGTCTTGTCGATTATGATCGTCCAAAAGCTGGACATATTTCACACCAAATTGAAGATGTTATGGTAATTTATGGAGATGGAACTGATATAGAATTTTTAAAATCAGAAAATATTCAAGAAGTTGATAGTTTTATCGCAGTCACTGAAAATGAAAAAACTAATTTAATTTCCGGCCTTTTAGCAAAGCATTTGGGCGCAAAACAAAGTATTATTCACGTTGTAACTACTGAGTTCATACCTACAATTCAAGAAATAGGTGCAGGTGCTGTCATAAGTAAAAATTTATCCACAGTTAACGCAATTCTTCAACAATTGCATAGTGACGAATCTGAAGTACCAATTGCAACTTTTGATGAAATTGATGTAGATGTGATGGAATTCCAGCCTGAATATGGAAGTCCTATTACAAAAAAGCCTATTCGAGATTTACCAATACCTGAAGACAGTATTATTGGCATGATTAATCATCATGGTAAAATTAAAATTGCAAGTGGTGAGTCCATACTTTCAGACGACGACATAGCTCTTGTTTTTGCAAAAGCACACACGATACCAAAACTAAAGAAACTATTCATGGCATGAACTTTAGGGCCCTTTTAAATATTCTTGGGGCGCTCCTTACCATTTTAGGATTAACAATGATTTTTCCAATCGTTGTTTCCTTAATATTTGGTGAGAGTGATTGGCGGGCTTTTAGTGTCTCTTCAGCCATGTGTATTTTTATTGGCTTTCCTTCTTGGTACATAACGCGCAATAATCGTTCACTTACTAATAGAGATGGATTTGTCATAGTCACCTTTTCTTGGTTATGTACTGCAATTATTGGAACCTTACCATTTTATATATCCGGAGTAATTCCAAACATAACTGATGCGTTCTTTGAAGCAATGTCAGGTGTTACAACAACTGGAGCAACAATTATTGGGAATTCGCAAACCTTACCAAATTTACCAAATGGAATAGAGAGCCTTCCTCATGGAATTTTGTTTTGGAGATCTTTTCTTCAATGGATTGGTGGTATGGGTATTGTGGTATTTTATATAGCCATATTACCTCTATTGGGTGTTGGCGGAGTTCAATTATTTAAGGCTGAGGTTCCTGGACCAGTGGCGGACAAAATTACTCCAAGAGTAAGAGAGACAGCTAAATTATTATGGATGGTATATTTTGGTTTTACTGCGGTACAATTTATATGTTTATATGTTAGCGGAATGCCACTATTTGACTCTATATGTCACTCCTTTACCACAATGCCAACAGGGGGATTTTCAACTAAAAATGCATCTGTAGGATTTTACAATAGCTTTTCTACCCAATACATAATTATTTTTTTTATGTTTTTAGCAGGTATCAATTTTTCTTTACATTTTCACGCCCTGAGAGGTAATGTAAAATCATATTTTCAAGATAAAGAATTTTTGACTTTTCTGGGGATAATATTTTTTGTTTCAACTCTTATTTTTGTAAATATTTCAATTAATGGTAATGCGTGGACAGAAAAACACTTTCGGGAATCACTTTTTCAGACCTTAGCAATTTTAACTGGCACAGGTTATACAACTGCAGATTATGAGCGTTGGTCATTTTTTGCCCAATTTATATTATTCTTCATGATGTTTATTGGCGGAATGGGAGGATCTACAACGGGAGGTATGAAAATTGTACGCATAATGCTTCTATTTAAATTTGCTCTAACAGAAATCCGCCGTATGCTTCATACACGGGCATTAATCCCAATAAGAATTGGTAAGAAATATATAGATGATGATATCATACGAAACACAATTGGTTTTTTCTTCTTTTATGTAAGTGCTTTTGGGATTGCGGCGTTATTACTTTCAGCAACAGGATTAGATATGGTAAGTGCATTAGGAGCAGCAGCTTCAGGTATGGGAAACATTGGTCCTGGGCTAGGTGATTTTGGGCCAACTGATAATTATGCATTACTTTCATCACCTGGTAAGTGGGTAATGATTTTTTGTATGTTATTGGGAAGGCTTGAGATATTTACGATTTTAATATTATTTAGCCGGACCTTCTGGAAGTAACTATTAATGATTAAAAGAAAAATAATTGAACAAAATATTGGAGTAATAACCATAAAAGGTCCTAAATCTCTAAATTTCTTGAATCCACAACTATTAAAAGACATAAATACCGTCATCAATAATTTTTTTTTTGATGAAAAAATAAGGGTAATAATTATTACTGGAGGAGGAGAGAAATCATTCATTGCTGGCGCAGATATAAAGTATATGCAAAATTTAGACTCCAAAAGTGCATTCAAGTTTGGACAGTTAGGTCAAAAGCTAACCAACAATATTGAAAACGCACCAAAACCAATCATTGCGGCTGTAAATGGATTCGCCTTGGGCGGAGGATGCGAAATTGCAATGTCATGTCAAATAAGATTTGCAAGTCAAAATGCAAAGTTTGCTCAACCGGAAGTTAAACTGGGTATTATCCCAGGTTGGGGTGGTACACAGCGATTAAGAAAGATTGTTGGTATCGGCATTGCAAACGAAATAATAATTTCAGGAGAAATGATTGACTCTGAGAAAGCATTAAAAATCGGATTAGTAAACAAAGTTTTTCCATCAAACATATTACTGGATGAGACAATTAAATTTGCAAAAATTATTTTGAAAAACTCGCCTTCAGCCATTGAGAAATCAATAAAAAGTATAAATAATTCTTTTAACCTTGACCCCGAAAATGGGTTAAAAGAAGAACTTAAACTTTTCAGTAAATTATTTGACACTGTTGAAACAAAAGAAGGAATATCTGCTTTCGCTCAAAGGAGGAAACCGGATTTTAGTATCTAGTACTTAAATGTGTATTTGTTCGCAAAAAATTTTTGTTTTAATAAAAATATAGTTTGATGTCTTTACTAGGTAAATACTATCTTTACTGATGGAAATAAAATATGCCAAATACCGTATTCGATTGAAACATTCTTTTGGAATATCAAGAAGTGCAAATAAATGGTATGACATATTATATGTATTTTTAGTTGATGGTGACATAATTGGTCGAGGCGAAGCCGCGCCATCGTCCAGATACCAAGAGTCAATATCGCAAATTGAAACTATTATAAAAAAAGGTATTACTTTGCCTGAAGATTTGTCTAGCAAAGATAAAATATGGGAACATATATCTTCACAAGTTAGCGGAATTGTTTCATTAAAAGCTGCTTTTAATATGGCAATTTGGGATTGGTGGGGAAAAAAACAGAAACTACCTCTCCACGCTTTACTAAAAACAAATGTCGAAATTACACCTTACACTAGCTTTACAATTGCTATTGGAGATTTAGACGAGATTGGAGAAAAAGTTGAACAAGCTGAACCCTACAGAATTTTAAAAGTGAAACTTGGCACCCCTAACCATGACAAGGAAATAATGAATGAAATCAGGAGGCATACAGACAAACTAATTAGAGTAGACGCAAATGAGGGGTGGCATTTGGAAAATGCAATAAGTTTCAGTAAATGGCTCGCTGACCAGAATGTAGAACTTATCGAACAGCCGTTTCCTTCAGATAAATTAAATCAAACTGCAAAATTGAAAAAGGCTTCTCCCCTTGAAATTTATGCAGATGAAAATTCTATAAAATCAAGCGATATTAATCACATTTCTCATGCCTTTGATGGAATTAATATTAAGTTGATGAAGTGTGGCTCTCTAGATGAAGCTAAACGCATGATTGAAGTAGCCAAAGTATATAAATTGAAGATAATGATGGGTTGCATGGTTGAATCTTCGGTATCGATAACTGCAGCTGCACATCTTTCAGGTCATGTTGATAAAGTTGATTTAGATGGTAACCTTCTTATTGAAAACGACCCATACAGCGGGCTGAAAGTAATAAATGGGAAATTAGTACTTCCTGATGGTTATGGATCAGGAACTAATATTTTAATTCACAACCCTGAGTTGCTATAAACTAAAATATAATTAAAAAAAATAAAATTTTTGATCAAAACTTTGATAAAGAGATATGGAGCATTTACTAAAAGAAAAAATTGTGCAAGTCCCAACTGCACCTGGAGTATACCAATTTTTTAATAAAAATGGTGATATTTTATACATTGGTAAAGCAAAAAATCTTCGTAACAGAATAAGAAGCTATTTCCAAAATTCAGATAAACAAACATCAAAAAATACAACAATGATTAATCATGTTTGTAATTTTGAGTGGATCGTTTTGAGAAGCGAAGTAGAAGCATTGTTAACGGAAGCTAATTTGATAAAAGTTAATTCTCCTAGATACAATATTTTGATGAAAGATGATAAGACTTTTCCTTACATCAGAATAACTAATGAGCCTTACCCCCAAGTTCTTTTAACTCGAAAAGTAATTAAAGATGGTTCTAAATATTTCGGTCCCTTTACAGACGCCCGCAGTTTAAGAATAATTTTAAAAGTATTGCATAAAGTTTTTCCTATCCGTAGTTGCAGTTACTTCATAGATGAAAATGCAATTAAAAATAAAACGATAAAAATTTGTCTAGATTATCACATAAAGAAATGTGAAGGTCCCTGCGAAGGATTAGTCACAAAAGTAAAGTATAATGATATGATTAAACAGGTAATTCAATTTATAAAGGGAGATACGGCAGAAATAAAAAGAAACATAGAAAAAGCAATAAATATTTTATCGAAAAAATTACGGTTTGAAGAAGCCATCATTTATCGCGACCAATTAAATGCAATAAATTCATTTAAGGAAAGACAGGTAAAAATAACCTCCGATTTTACAAACAGAGATGTAATTGCATTTGCAACAAAAAATCATATTGGCATAGCGATAATTTTCAGGATTAGAATGGGTAGGATATTGAGCAGAGAAAAAATTACATTAAAAAATGCTGACTATAGAAAATCACAAATTATGAAATCAGTCATAACAAATTTTTACATGAACAGTGATTTAATGCCAGATGAAATATCACTTTCTGTTATTCCTTCAGATGAACAAGATTTGAAAATATGGCTGAAAGATAAAAATAACAGAGTCATAAAATTACAGTACCCTAAAAAAGGAGATAAGGCAAAAGAAATTAGAATTGTTGAGCAGAATGCAGAGTTGTTACTTGGGGAGTGGATTATCAGGAGAAAAAAACGAAAAGAACAAGTACCTAAAATTCTTAATAAATTACAAAATGACTTAAATTTAGATATTCCTCCAAGACGAATCGAAGCATTCGACGTTTCCCATTTAGGAGGTACAAACACGGTTTGTGCGATGGTGCATTTTTTTGATGGTAAACCAGTAAAAAAACAATATAGAAAATTTAAGATAAAAACTGTTTCGGGAATCGACGACTTTTCCTCAATCCGTGAAATAGTAAAACGTCGTTACTTAAGATTAAAAAATGAAAATCAAACTTTCCCAGATTTAATTTTAATTGATGGTGGAAAGGGGCAGTTAAATATGGCATTCTCAGCACTTAGGGAACTTGGTTTAGATTATATACCAATCATCGGATTAGCAAAAAGATTAGAAGAAGTTTTTGTTCTTGGTAATTCGCAGCCTCAAAATATTGATAAGCAGAGCCCTGGTCTTCTCTTGCTAAGAAAAATTCGAGATGAAGTGCACCGCTTTGCAATTAAATATCAGAGACAAAAAAGAATAAAAAAAACTATGAACTCAGAATTTTTAAACATTCCTGGTATGGGACAAAAGAGATTACAATTATTATTTAATAATTTTGATGGTCCTCAAACTATTTCAAAGAATAATCCTGAACAAATTAGAGACGCAACTGGTATTCCTCTAGATATTTGTGAAAAAATATTTTTAGTTTCAAAATCAATTTGACGATTTATTCATTCTGGTATTTCCTTAAATAATTGATGTGTGACATTGGATACCGACAGTATTAATATGTAAATTAGCCAATATGGCAGATTTTAAAATAGAATCAGATTTCACCCCAAAAGTCGATCAGCCAAAAGCAATTAATGATTTGGTTGCTGGACTAAATAAGGGAGAACAGTACCAAACTCTATTAGGTGTAACGGGATCAGGAAAAAAATTTACAATGGCAAATGTAATTGAGCAGGTAAACAGACCTACTCTAGTGATGTCTCACAACAAAACTCTTGCTGCTCAGCTCTACGGGGAGTTTAAACAGTTGTTTCCAAAAAATGCTGTGGAATATTTTATTAGCTATTATGATTATTATCAACCAGAGGCATATTTACCTGTAACTGATACTTTTATTGAAAAGGACGCTTCAATAAATGAGGATATTGATAAATTAAGACTTAATACCACTAGTTCTCTTATGGCTAGAAAAGATGTAATTGTAATTAGTTCGGTTTCTTGCATTTATGGTATTGGCTCTCCAGATGAGTATCAAAAAGGAACGGTTGTGCTAAAAAAGGGAGAAATTATAAACAGGAGAGAACTGCTTTTTAAATTAATAAACATTCATTACTTACGTAATGATCAAGTTTTAGAAAGAGGAAATTTTAGGGTGAGAGGAGATATTGTTGAAATTTATCCTGCGTATGATGATAATTGTATTCGCATAGATCTCTTTGGATCCGAAATTGAGTCCATAGAAAGATTTAACTCCATAAGTGGGGTGGTAAAAGGGTCAGTAGATTCAATAGCGATATTCCCTGCAAAACATTTCATAACAGACAAAGAAACAATTTTACAAGTTGTAAATGAAATTCGCGATGAACTGACTAATAGGCTAGAAGAATTAAGGAAAAATAACAAATTATTAGAGGCACAAAGACTAGAGCAACGAACTAATTTTGATATTGAGATGATGATTGAATTGGGTTATTGTTCTGGTATTGAAAATTATTCTCGTATTTTTTCTGCTCGAAAACCTGGAGAAAAGCCCTTTACTTTGATTGATTTTTTCCCAGAAAACTTTCTTACAATCTTAGATGAAAGCCATGTAACACTTCCGCAAATTCAAGCAATGTATAATGGAGACAGAGCAAGGAAAAAAACTTTAGTTGAGCATGGATTTAGATTACCATCCGCTTTGGATAATCGGCCACTCAAATATGATGAATTTTTTAATTCGCAGAACCAAATCATTTTTACCTCAGCCACACCTTCTTTTCGAGAATTAGAACTATCAGGAGGAAGTATTATTGAACAAATAATACGACCAACAGGATTACTAGATCCTTTAGTTAAAATACGTAAAACAGTAGGCCAAATTGATAATTTAGTTGAAGAAATAAGAATGAGGTCAAATAAAAACGAAAGGACGCTTGTAACTACTCTAACAAAGCGTATGGCGGAAGATTTGACAGATTACTTGAAAGGACTGCAAATTAAAGTCCGTTATTTACATTCTGATATTGATACTCTTGAAAGAGTAAAGATCTTGAGAGGCTTAAGGTTGGGCGAATTTGATGTCCTTGTTGGAATTAATTTATTAAGAGAGGGGTTGGACTTACCAGAAGTGAGTCTAGTGGCTGTGTTAGATGCTGATAAAGAGGGCTTCCTACGTTCAAAAAGTTCACTCATGCAGGTTGCAGGCAGGGCTGCTCGTAATGTTGATGGTTTAGTAATTCTTTACGGAGATAGAACCACAGAATCAATGACTTATTTAATGAAAGAATCAGATAGAAGGAGAAACATACAGAGCTCTTATAATAAAGATAATAAAATAAGGCCGACTAGTGTTCAAAAGTCATTAGATGAAATTATGGTTTCAACGTCTGTAGCTGATTCTGCAGAGGATAAAAAAATAAAACACGCACCTAATTATAACTTAGAAGAAATGTCAAAAATTGATAATAAAACTATACTGTCAGAATTGAAAAATTCCATGAAAAAACATGCCGAAAATATGGAATTTGAAATAGCTGCTAGTATTCGCGATGAAATTTTACAATTTGAAGAAGCTTTAGGTCGGAACTCTAAATGAATATTCTCGTTATTGGTGGCGCAGGATATATAGGATCCCATGTTGTGCATGAGTTAATTGACTATGGTAATAATGTAACTATCTTTGATGATATGTCTAGTGGTAACGAGAAAAACATTGATTCAAGAGCCGAATTTTTTAAGGGGAGTACCTTAGTAGAAAACGATCTAAATCAAATCATGAAAAATAGTTTTGATGGTGTGATTCATTTGGCTGCCAGCAAGGCTGCGGGTGAATCAATGTTACATCCAGAAAAATATATAAAAAACAATCTCATTGGCTCGTACAATTTGTTGCTTGCATGCTGTAGGAATAATATAAATAATTTTGTCTTTTCATCAAGTGCGGCAGTTTATGGCTCGCCACAATATATTCCTTTAGATGAGCAGCATCCTACTAATCCTATAAATTATTACGGTGAGACAAAACTACAAATAGAAAGAAATTTATTTTGGTTTAAACGCTTGAGGAATATTAACTATGCCTCATTAAGGTATTTTAATGCTGCGGGATATGATATAAATGGTAGAATTAAAGGTAAAGAAAATAGCCCTCAAAATCTAATTCCAATTGTTATGGAAACAGCAGTAGGAATTAGAAAAAAAATGTTTGTATTTGGTAATGATTATGAAACAAAAGATGGGACAGGAGTGCGTGATTATATCCATGTAAATGACTTAGCTACTGCACATTTGAATGCTTTAAATTATTTAAATGTATCCAACAGAAGTGTGATCACAAACCTGGCGACAGGCATAGGACATTCTGTTCTGGATGTAATAAAAGAAACTGAAAAAATTTCAAAAAATAGAATTAGATATATTTTCACAGAACGTCGAGAAGGAGATGCCGATATAATTATTTCCAAGTCTTTAAGATCACAAAAAGTGTTGAAATGGGAACCAAAAAACTCTGATCTAGAAACCTTGGTAAAAACAACTTGGGATATTTACAAAAAATAAATTAGCGAGGAAATTTTATGTCGATTGAAATAGATAAATTGCAAAGGCAGTCAGGTATAATTGGCTCTTCTAGTGGTATTAGACGGATACTTGAAATGATTTTACAGGTTGCTAGTGTAGATATTTCTGTTTTTATAAGTGGTGAATCAGGATCTGGAAAAGAAATCGTGGCCAAAGCAATTCAAAAAGCCAGCAAAAGAAACCATAAGCAGATGGTTATAGTAAATTGTGGTGCAATACCTGAGGGCATCATTGAAAGTGAACTTTTTGGTCACAAAAAAGGGTCATTCACAGGCGCAATAGATAACAGGAAAGGATACTTCGAAGAGGCAAATTTAGGAACTATTTTTCTTGATGAGATTGGTGAGACTCCATTAGAAATTCAGGTTAAATTGCTAAGAGTTCTAGAAAGTGGTGAATACATGAGGGTGGGCGAAGCCCAAACAAGGTACACAGATGTAAGAATTATTGCAGCTACGAACAAAAATCTTGAAGATTTAGTCAGAAAGGGGGTTTTTCGTGAAGACCTTTATTATAGATTAAAAACAGTTTCAATAGATATACCCGCATTAAGAGAACGAAAAGAAGATATTTCATTACTCGTTGAGCGATTTGCTCTAGAGTTTACGAGGTCAAATGATTTGGTTTATCGCGGTTTTGTTCCTGATGCTATAAGAAAATTAAAACAATACAGTTGGCCTGGAAATGTAAGAGAATTAAAAAATTTCATAGAGAAAATTTTAGTTCTTGAAAAGGGTCAAAGAATAGATTCTGACATGATTGAGAAGCAATTAGTTGGTAATATTATCAACGAAAAGGAGAACGCAGCCTTACCTGTGTTAGTTAATAAAAATACAGATAAAGCAGAAATTGAATTGATCCTTAGACAATTATTCTTTCTAAAACAAGATACGGAAATTATACAAAAATTAATTATTGGGGATTCGAAGCCTGGGGTGTTGGGGAGTTCATTTCCCATAATGAGTGATGTATCACCAAAAATAAATATACCAGAAAAATCCATGGAAATAACAGAGGACGGACAAAGATTAATTAGAGATGATGCCATCGGTGATATGCGAATTAGCAATCTTGAAGAAGAAGCAATAAGAAGAACGCTAAGATTTTTTAATAATAATAGGAGGAAAACTGCAAAGTCACTTGGCATGAGTGAGCGCACGTTATATCGCAAGATTGAAGAGTTTGGTATTGAGCCAAAAATAAAAAGATCGGTTTGATATGAGAACAATAGCTAGACAGATACAGTTTCTTTTTATATTATTTATTTTATGTTCCTGCAGTTTTTATTCGATGTCAGGTTCAATACCGCCGCATATTAAGACTATTGCAATACCATTAATTGAAAATGAAACTTCAGAGTTTGGTATTGCGGAAGATATCACGGACGGTTTGTTAAAAAGTTTTAACGAGGAAGGATTCCTAAAAATAACAGATGAATCTAATGCTCATTCTGTTTTAAAAGGTACAGTAAAAAAGGTTCACGAGGGACCTTATACCTACAGTAAAGCGGAGTCGGTTTCAGAGTACCGATTTAAAATTGACATCAGATTCAAATGGTATGATGTTAAAAATGAAAAGAATTTAATTGATGGAAATTACTCAGGTTTTGGAGCATATGGAATTAGCGGAGATATAAGTTCAGATGGAATCGACAATGATAATGATGGTAAAATTGATGATGCCGATGATGATGAGTTTGGTGAACCTAGGGCTTTTGCAACTAAGGTAGCAGTTCGTAAAATTGCACAAGATATTTTAAATGATATTTTGACTACATGGTAAAAAGGGAAATTTGAAGATGGAAACTGTAAACATTCAGAACATTGAAAAGTATGAAGGTAAAATTATAACAATTAAGGGTTGGGTATATTCGGTTCGCTCTATAGGCAAAGTATGGTTTCTAATTATCCGTGATGGGACTGGTTTGTTACAGGGGGTCGTAGTAAAAAATGAGGTAGATTCCAAAATATTTGAGCTTGAGCAAAAGATTAATCAAGAGGATTCTGTAATAATATCAGGTTTGGTACGTAAAGAGGATAGATCTGTGGGTGGGTTTGAAGTTTCAATTGATGATATTAGTATTGTTAATTCCGTAATTGAAGAATATCCAATTTCGCCTAAAGAACATGGTACTGATTTTTTAATGACGAATAGACATTTGTGGTTGAGGTCGAAAAGGCAAAATGCAATAATGAGAATAAGACACAGAGTCATACGAGCTATAAGAGATTTTTTTGATCACAATGAGTTTACATTAATTGATTCACCGATTTTTACAGGAAATGCAGTAGAAGGAACCACTACACTTTTTGAAGTTGACTATTTTGAACGATCTGCATACCTGACCCAGAGCGGTCAATTATATCAAGAGGCAGCGGCAATGGCTTTCGGTAAAACTTATTGTTTTGGTCCAACATTCAGAGCAGAAAAATCAAAAACCAGGAGACATTTAACCGAATTTTGGATGGTAGAGCCTGAAATTGCCTATTGTGATCTAAATCAAAACATGGATTGGGCAGAAAAGCTAGTATGCTACATAATTTCGAATGTTCTAGAAAATAATAAATCTGATTTAGACACTTTAAAAAGGGATACTTCCATCCTTCAAAATATTAAACCTCCTTTTCCACGAATAACATACGATGAGGCATTTAAAATATTGGATGAAAAAGGCTCTGATTTTAATTACGGATCTGATTTTGGTGCCGCAGAGGAGACTATTATCTCAGAGGAACACCAAAAGCCTGTATTCATTCATCATTGGCCTGCTGAGATAAAGGCTTTTTACATGAAAAGAGATTCAAGCAATGCAAACTTAGCTATGGGGATGGACATGATTGCCCCAGAAGGTTACGGAGAATTAATTGGAGGTGGTCAACGTGAGGATAATTTAGATTTGTTAATTAAACGTATTAGACACCATGATCTACCTATTAAACCATTTCAATGGTATCTAGACCTAAGGAAATACGGCTCTGTACCTCATTCGGGATTTGGATTAGGTCTTGAACGCACTGTTGCTTGGATTTGTGGCACTACTCACATAAGAGAGACAATACCTTTCCCCCGAACATTATCACGCTTGGAACCTTAAGTGGAGTTTAATTCAAGGATATCTGTATTTGGTGGTAGAGTGATACAAGATTCATTATATGAAAAAATAATTAAAATTGGCGAAATGTTAGCGAAGGAAAATTATTTGACGTTTTGTGGAGGAGGGAAAGGGGTAATGGAAGCTATTGCAAAGGGTGTAACAAACAAAAAAGGAGTTGTAATTGGAATATTGTCCGAACAAGATTATTGTAAAGGTAATAAATTTCTTTCAATTCCGATTGCAACCGGAATTGGAATGGCAAGAAATGCCTTATTAGCGTATAATTGTGATGCTGCAATTGCTATTGCGGGCGGTGATGGAACCCTGAGCGAAATTGCGTTTGCAAAGCAATTAAATAAACCGGTCATAGGTTACAATACCTTCAATTTGAAAGGCCTTATAAATGCAGAAAATTGTGGGCAAATTAAGAGCATACTAGAAAAAGTATGTTTGCAAAAAAAAGATTGATATGTTTTCTACTGATTATGAAACTTATATATCAAAATTTAAGATTAAGGCTGAGTCCAATCATCTCATATAATAAGTATTCAATTATTTTAATAAATTGAGCTAGTTTATTAATTAAATCACACAATAGGTTAAAAAACTTCGTCAATGAAACTAGGTTTATGTCAAATTAATGCAACTGTTGGTTCTTTCGAGGCTAATAAAAATCTCATCCTTGAATACTATGAAAAATGTATTTACAATGGACTTGACCTCGCAGTTTTTCCAGAGCTTATAATAACTGGTTACCCACCTCAAGACCTATTATGGGAAGATGGTTTTATAAGTGAAAATCTTAGAATATTAAATGAAATTTCCTTGGTGTCAACAATTCCAATTATCCTTGGATTTGTTAGAGAAGAAAAAGGTAAAATATTTAACTCTGCGGCCCTGTGTTATAATGGTAAACTTCAGCAAGTTACTGATAAAATTCTTTTGCCTACTTATGATGTTTTTGATTAGGATAGATATTTTACCCCAGGAGAAAATCCAAGTGTTTGGGAAATTCCTATTAATAATTCTTACATAAAAGCTGGAATTCAAATTTGTGAAGACCTCTGGGACTTCAATTACGAAAAAAATGTTAGTGAAATTCAAAAAAAATGTGGCGCTGAAATGATAATTAATATTTCAGCATCACCATTCAGCATTGGTCGGATAAACGATAGAGTCAAATTAATTAAAAAAAAGGTTCATGAGACAGGTCTACCCTTTGTTTATTGTAATCTTGTTGGAGGCCAAGACGAATTGATTTTCGATGGTGAGTCTCTTTGCTTTGATAATAAAGGAAATTTAATTAATCAAGGAGAGGCTTTCAGTGAACAATTATTAATTGCTGATTTTAATAAAAAATCTAGTTTTGACTTTTTTGAGTGTGATAGTAATGAAAAAATTTACAAAGCCCTATGTTTGGGGGTAAAAGACTATTTTAATAAGACTGACACTAAGGAGGCGGTTGTTGGTCTCTCCGGAGGAATTGATAGTACTTTAACTGCATGTATAGCTGCGGATGCTTTAGGATCTGAACATGTGCATGGTATTTCTATGCCTTCGAAATACTCAAGCAAACATAGTCTAGATGATGCGCAAAAATTAGCTAAAAATTTGAACATAGATTTTCGTATCATTCCTATTAATAGTCTAGTTGAATCGTACGACAATCAATTGCGGGAACATTTTTTAGGAACAAAAAAAAATGTAGCAGAGGAAAATATTCAAGCACGTATAAGAGGTAACATTTTAATGGCAATGTCAAATAAATTTGGATGGATGGTTTTGGCCACAGGCAATAAAACAGAGTTAGCTCTTGGCTATTGTACGCTTTATGGAGATATGAGCGGTGGTTTATCAGTATTATCTGATATAAGTAAATCACATGTTTACTCTTTATCAAAATTTGCCAATAAAATAAGTCCTGGAAGGATACCATTGAATTGTATTGAAAAATTACCATCAGCAGAATTAGATGAAGGTCAGTATGATCCTTTCGATTATAAATTAATTAGCCCTTTGGTTGATTCAATCATCGAGAATAAAAAATCACCCTTTTCTTTAATAAATGAGGGATTCGATTCTAACTTAGTAAATGATCTTTATCAGCGAATTCGTTTTCATGAGTACAAAAGAAGACAGTCTGCCATCGGGTTAAGAGTCAGTGTGAAAGCATTTGGCGTAGGGCGCAGAATACCCATTGTCAATCATTTTAAAGGTAAATTTAGATAATGATAAAAAAACCTCTATTGTATTTGTTAATTCTAGGCACCTACCTTGATGCGCAAACACCGGTCAAATTCTGGGAAAATCAAACGATAGAAGAAAAAATTTCCTTTGTAAATGGAGCATTTGCAGCTATCTCTAAAATCAAAAACCATCACCAAATTGAGGTTCAAAAACAATATGTTCATGATAACAATTGGATTGAGCCATATTACATCAAGAGATTTTACGATATAACCGATGAGTACCTATGCTCTGAAATTGGATATAATTTAAAAATAATTGTAATGCATATGGATGCCTTTTACACGAACTCAGACAATTATAATATTCCGATAATGGAGGCACTGAGAATAGTGTCGCTCATTCAAGATGGAGATAATCAAAAGGCTAACTTGCGTTTGTTGAATGCTCAAAGAACTTATTCGAAATAATCTTTAATTTTGTTTTTTATTTTTAAAATTTTAATTAAAAACAGTAACGAAACGTAGGTCGCTTGATGAAGATATCTTTCATAAGAAATTTTTGTATTATTGCACATATTGATCACGGGAAGTCTACTTTAGCAGACAGACTACTTGAAGAGACTAATACTCTTTCGAAAAAAATTATGAAAGATCAAGTATTAGATAGTATGGAATTGGAGCGAGAGAGAGGTATAACAATTAAAAGCCACCCAATTAGAATGGAATATCTCCACTCTGATAATACTAAATATATTTTAAATTTAATAGATACTCCAGGGCATGTTGATTTTAGCTATGAGGTCTCAAGATCTCTTGCTGCATGCGAAGGTGCTTTGCTCCTCGTTGATGCATCGCAAGGTATTGAAGCTCAAACTGTATCCAATACTTATCTTGCAATTGAGAACAACCTAACAATTATCCCTATTATAAATAAAGTGGATTTAAAATCAGCAAGAGTATCCGAAGTAAAACATCAAATAAAAGAATTAATTGGTTGTGGCGAGGAAGATATTATTGAAGCAAGTGCTAAAACTGGGATTGGGATTAAAGAAATATTTAATTCAATAATAGATACAATTCCTGCACCAATGCAAAATGACAACGCGCCACCAAGAGCTTTAATATTTGATTCAATGTATGATAATTACCGTGGTGCCGTTCCTTATGTAAGGGTTTTCGATGGGGTTATAAAAACTGGAATGAATGCTAGGTTTTTTTCTCATGATAAGGAATACGAGATTACTGAACTAGGTCATTTTGTGATGCAAAAAGTAAAATCAAAGGAACTAAAATCTGGAGATGTAGGATATATTGTTGCTAGCATTCGTGATATGGATCATATTTCTCCCGGAGATACAATAACAGTAAGAGAAAATATTTCTCAAGTCCCATTACCGGGTTATAAAAAAATTAAACCAATGGTTTTTAGCGGCCTTTATCCAGCAGATTCAGATGACTATGATCAACTTAGGCAAGCATTAGAAAAACTTAAGCTAAATGATGCATCTTTAGATTTTCTACCAGAAACTAGTGAAGCATTAGGGTTTGGTTTTAGGTGCGGGTTTTTAGGTCTTCTTCACATGGAGATTATTCAAGAAAGATTGGAGCGTGAATTTGGACTTGATTTAGTAACTACAACTCCTAATGTCATTTATAAAATAATTAAAAATGATGGGAGCGTGATTAAAATTGATACACCAGCAAAAATGCCCAACCTGTCCGATATTAAAGAGATTTTAGAGCCTGTTGTCTCTGCAGAAATAATTGCACCTAAAAAATATATTGGAAGTATCATGACCTTATGCCAAAAAAAGAGGGGTATTTATAAAAATACAAATTACTTATCAACAGAGAAAGCTCAGATGCATTATGAATTACCACTTGGGGAGATTATATTTGATTTTTATGACAAACTAAAATCAATTTCGAGCGGTTATGCTTCATTCGATTACGAGCTAAAAGAGTTCTCTGGGGCGAACCTTCGAAAGCTAGATATCCTTATTCATGGAGAAGCAGTCGATGCTTTATCTTCAATTTGTCACTCTGACGATGCATATAACAGGGGTGTTGCCTTATGCAGCAAATTGAAAGAGTTAATTCCAAAACAAATGTTTGAAGTCGCAATTCAAGCATCTCTTAATAACAGAATAATATCAAGAACCACCGTTAAAGCGCTGAAGAAGAATGTTACCGCCAAATGTTATGGTGGTGATATTACAAGAAAGCGCAAACTATGGGAAAAACAAAAAAAAGGGAAGAAACGGATGAAAATGATTGGGAAAATTGAAATCCCTCAAGAGGCTCTATTAGCAGTCTTACAATTAGATAACAAATAATTAAATTGCAATGAATTATTGGGAATCTAGCCGTTCTCCATTATATAGCTTATTATTTACCGCTCCTCTTTTTATTATTTATGAAATAGGAATTTTCTTGTGTTCTAAAAGTGATTTAGTATTAATGAGGAACGGTGCTGATGCACTTATGAGGCAAATTCTAGAAAATTTTGGTATTTTTGGATTACATGGAATTGGAGTTGTGTTTTTAATTGGATCTATAATTGTACTTATTGTTCAGAAAAAATATTGGCGAAGTATTAAAATCATTGGAGATCACTTATTACTAATGATGTTTGAGAGCTTATTTTGGGGTATTGCCTTATACTACTTCATGGCAAACATAAATCTCTTTTTAATGAACCCTAATGGTAATGCAATCATACAGCAAGTAACTCTTGCAATTGGTGCAGGAATTTATGAAGAATTGTTTTTTAGAGTATTATTATTTTCATGCCTCAATAAGATTTTAGGCTTCATTTTTCAATGGTCCTTATATTTAAAACAATTTACTTCATTGTTACTTGCTGCTGGAATTTTTTCAGCATTTCATTTCATAGGTGAGTATGGAGATTATTTTTATTTTGATTTATTTGTGATAAGATTTTTCGCTGGTATTATTCTTGGGCTAATGTATTTATATAGAGGGTTTGGAGTAGCAGCGTGGTCTCATTCAATTTATGATTTAATAATTTTGACCCAAACTACCAAAAATATTTAAAGCATCTATGTAAATTACAAAATGAAACTAACAAAATATATAATCATCCAAGTGGTATTACTATCTCTATCTAGTGCAATTGATTACGTTAGAATAGCCATAATCCCTGAATATGATAATCCTTGGGTGACAACGTTAATCTCAGGACGAAATTTTTCAGATCCTATTACAACTAAAATACAATTGACTATTCCAGATAAGCCTGATACTGTTTTTAGCATTAACGTTACTAAAGATGGTAACTTAGATTTTAATAAAGAAAAATACTTTTACATTAATGGCACTCCTAGTGTAACCACAAAGGATAATATATCAGAATTTGCTTACATGATAAACAGTGAGGGTTATACTAAACCTGGAGATCGCGAATTTTTATACAATATTAGTTTTTCAGAACCGATAAAACAACTTGAATTGGAAATTCAAGAACCGTTAGGTGGCGAAAATTTTTCATATTCAGGATTTTTTGGGAAGGAAAGTGAAGATTCAGAAGGAATAATATCCCACAAAACAATTTTGAGGGACATACCAGCAAATTTAGAACGAAAAATTAGATTAAGTTATCAAAATAATTCCGGTTTGAATACAAATCAAATTTTAGGAGAAAAAATAATTGAAAAAGGAAAATCTGATAATAAAGCAATTGGTAATAAGAAAAAAATTAAAAGACATAAATTATACACATGGGAACCAATTCTTACTTTAATTGTAATTACTATTATTGCTTATTTCATTGTAAAAATAAATGGGGCTTCAGAATCTGGTTTCAAAAAATTATAAGGTCTTTGAAAATATTATAAAATTAATTGATAAGTTTTGCTCATAAAGCGGTAGGAGTATCGAATGTTCCCAATAATATATGATTTTGGAATTATTAAAATATTTGGACTTGAATTTCACTTGGTAATTTATTCTTTTGGTTTCATTTTAGTTTTAGCATTTTATAGTTGCTACTTTTTTTTAAACTATGATTTAAAGCGTTTAGGTTATGATGAAAAGCTTGCTTCGGATATAGTTTTTTGGGCTGCAGTCGGTGGTATATTTGGAGCAAAACTATATTATTTAATAGAAAACTTTGATCGCGTAATTACTGATCCCAAAGGCATGATTTTTAGTGGCTCAGGCTTAGTGTTTTTGGGCGGACTTCTTGGAGGGTTAATTGCAGTTACCATTTTATTGAAAAAACAAAATTTATCTTGGTTACTTTTTGCAGATCTAGTTGCCCCTGTTCTTATTTTAGGTTCATGCATTGGAAGAATAGGGTGTTTTTTAGTAGGTGATGACTACGGTCTACCTTCAAAATTACCTTGGGCAGTATCATTCATAGATGGGTTGCCACCAACAACTACGCAATCCTTTCAATATTATTACCCGTGGATTGATTTGTCTGGTTTTGAACCTGGGTTGATAACTGTACACCCAACTCAGATTTATGAGGTAATAATTACGTTTATCTTATTTGTTTTTTTATGGAAAAAAAGAAAAAATATTGAAACTACAGGCAACTTATTTTTCATTTATCTTATTCTTTATGGGATTGAAAGATTTATGATAGAATTCCTTCGTACCAACCCTAAATACTTATTTTCATTTTTTTCAGGTGCTCAAATAATATGCCTAATTATGATAATGATTGGAGTATACTTTTATTTAAATCCAGTTCAAAATAGTGCTTCGAATAAGAATAGTTAATAAACTGTTAATTTTATTGTTATTTAATAATATTATTAAAAGTGAAAATCTATTTCATGTTTTAGAATATAGGCCATTTCCTGAGGAAATGAGGGTTCTTAATTTTCAACCAGAAGAATTTTGTTGGTCAATAGCAAATAATTTTATTTTATTAGATAAATCAAAAAATGAAATACTATCCTTAGATCAGTTTGGAAATATATCTTTATCAAGTAGTTTTGGTTTAAGATTACACAGTTATGGTGAACTTGTGTGGGGAGGCATATCCCCCGATGGGATTTTTTTAGTGGATAGATTGAATAATATGATTTATTTACTCGATTATCGTTTAAACATAATTTCAAATACTAGTCTTGAGCCGCGATTTTTCCCGGAGATGGGAGCAATAGACCCTCGTGGCAGAGTATTACTCTATTCAAGTCATTATAATAGTGTATTTTCATATTCAGAAGTATCCCAAATTGATAAATTTATTGATCTAAATCGATTAGTTAATACAAGAGGGTGCATCAAAGATATGGATGTTAATGACGAAGGGGAATTAGCCTTATTGGATTGTAATGAATTTTTACATTTGTTCACCAAATTAGGAAGATTGAAAAATTCGATACCTGTTACCCTTGAAAAACCGCAGTTTATCGCATTCGTACAAGAAAAATGGTTTTTATTCAATAAAAAAGGAAACGGTGTTGATATTGCTTCTCAGGAGAAGCTAGAAATTCCTGAAGTAACTATTCCCATTTTAGACTTAATTAGTTTTAATCGTACTATATCCATACTATCCAATGACCACATTCTAATTTTGGAGGTAAAAAGTCATTAAAAAGTTTGGACTCACATCCATATTTTTCATGGAGGTTTTAATTGCCCTTAATGTAGAGGCCTTTTCTGACACAATTACTTTTTCTGGTAGAAAAAACGATACTCTGCAATTGTCGAAACGATTAATAATTTCTGAATCAGTTAGGGTTTTCATGGATGATAAATTGGTAGTAGTAGAACATATTGATTGGATAAATGGAAAGATAACTATTCCAAAAGGAAGATACTCACATGAAAATAAATTTATTATTCATTATAAATATTATCCAGACACTTTTCCTATTTCCGTAGGGCCAAAATGGAAGTACCTACCGAGTTTAAAAATTAAAAAAAATTCTGATATTAAAATTTCTCCAATCATAAAGCCTAAATTAAATAAGCAATCAAAAAACTCTAAAATTTTTTCCTCTGGAAATATATTTCGTCAACTAAATATGCCGGAAATGGGTAGTTCAGAATTCTCGGGCGGGCTACAGATGCAACTTATTGGAAATATGGGTAATGAAGTAAAAATAAGCGGTGTTCTTAGTGATAGGAATATTCAACTAGATCAAAATGGGACAACGACAAGTATTGAAACTCTAGACCAAATATACCTAAACATATCACACCCGAGTTTCTCTGCAGATGCGGGAAATATCATGTATAATCATGAATATTTGAAAGATCATTCCATAGAAAGAAAACTTGTTGGAATAAAAAATAAATTTTCTGCAAATTCTTGGAATGGATCCAGTGTTTACGCAGGTTCGAGAAGTATCTTCCATACTTTAACAATCCAAGGAGAAGATGGTGTGCAAGGGCCATATGTTCTTTACGGTAAAAATGGAGAAAGAGAAATACTTGTTCTATCTGGTACCGAGAAAGTTTGGGTTGATGGAAAAGAACAAGTTAGAGGTCACAATTATGACTACACTATTAATTATAATTCAGCAGAGGTCTTTTTCACCCCAAATATCCTGATCCATTCCCAAAGCGATATTCTCATAGAATTCCAATATACTAACTTTAATTATTCAAAATTATTTAGAGGAGGAGCTGTTGAAAAAGATTTTAATGCTAATTGAAAATTATCGTTTGGTATATTTCAAGAAAGTGATCAGTGGAATAGCGAAGGTTGGAATAAATCATCCATTGATTTAATAAACAACTCTAAAAACGAATTAATTGAAATAAATACATATTCCTTACACAAAAATGGAGATTACGTTTTTATTGATTCCGTGTTTATTTATGACCCTGATTTCAAAATAAAAAATGAAGAAAGATTTAAAGTTACTTTTTATTACGATAATAACGGTGAATATGAACGATTAATCTCAACCAAAGGATTAGCTTTTTATGCCTTTATTCCAATCGAAGAAAGGAGTCAAACATCCGAATTGTATAGTCCTTATAAACAATTCGAGACACCTAAAAATCATAAATTTGGTTATATTCAATCAAATATCCTTTTTGGTGATAAAGTTTCCATAGAAGGTACCTTGTCGGGCAGTCAATTTGATAAAAATAAATTATCCTCCCAGAAATATAACAATGGAAATGGTTTTTCACGTAAAGTTACAATTAAAGCAGATTCACTTGAATTGGGAGATGCAGTAGTTGGATTTAAAATTTCTAATTGGTTGAAAGATAGAAAATATAAAGCGATCGGAACAGAAAGTAACTTACGACAACAGATTTATTGGAATGAAAGAAATATATATGAAAATGGCATCTCTGAAACAGACTTTAAGACAGAAATTAAAATAAGAGGGTTCGGATCAACTATTTTTGAAAAATCCTTGCTGGGTACAGAGCAAAAGAGTTACGAGGCCACTTATTTTAAACAAAAAGTGACAAGAACGTTATTTGAAGAATCATATATAGATGTTAAACACATAAAAAAAGAAAATGGAGTTTTTAAAAAAGCAAACAGTCGTTTTAATGCTCAATTAAAAAAATACAGTCCTTTCGTTACGTATATGTATGAGTTTAATCCACAAGACTTTGAATTAATTACCTATGGTATTGGGTTAAATTATGGTAACAAATATAAATTATTAGAATCTGGTATAAACCTCAGAGCCAACAAGACTTACAATGAGAAACTTGATAAAAAATGGGAACTCGAATCGGAAGATTTAATTGGCTTTATAAATTATAAAACTAAAAATAAAAATGGATGGAAAAACGATGTCGTATATAAAAAAAGGATGAAAATATATAATTCAAATTCAAAATTTTTCAATTATTCATTGTCAAGAATTAGGCTAAATTATAAAAACAGTATTTCACCATTTAAATGGGATTTTTTCTTTAAAACTGAAAAGTCTTTTTCCAGACAAAGGGCTGTAGTTTTTGATTCACTCGGTTTAGGTTTAGGAAATTATAGATATGATTCAAACTACAACACATACGTTTCAGACCCTAATGGATCCTATCAATCATACATACTTAATGTTGGTGAAAGACAAGCCATCTCAAATGCTGAATTAAAAAATCGTTTTATTATCGATTTTAGAGGAAGGAATGGGTACCCCAAAATTCTGCTTCGATCTAATACTAAAATAGATTTCGAAGGCCCAAAATTAGAGCTAAATAAAGCTTTAAAACCTTCGTTAATAGATACGTCTTTAATCAGAACACTCTTTACATCCAGATTAGAATTGGAGTATTACGCTAAAGATAGAGTTTTAACCTGGATTGAAATCCAACATTTATTAAATGGATATAATCCATCTGGAAACGAGCTCAATAAAGGTTGGAACGTGGGTGTTGAGTTGATCAAACATTATGATAGTATTATTACTATTCAAAATAAATCGAAATATAAATCTAAAATAGTAAGTTCTTCATTAACAATTAATCGAAATCGTGTGATTAATGGATGGTGGAATGAATCCCATTTTCTCATAGAAAAAGACAAAATGTTAGATATGGATATTGGGATTATAATTGGTAGAGATTATGGTTTTATTTCTGATGATTCTTTTGTTGCCAAAGCAAAAGGATTATCAATGGATAGTAGAATTTTTATTAATAAAAATTTACGATTGCAGTCCAGATTGGAGTTTTTTAATGTTGCTGTAGCTGATAATATTAAATATTTACCTCCTGAAGCTCTAAATGGATACCCAATAAACAATAGTATTCGTACAAATACCAGATTGAATTATTTTATAAACAAAACATTTTCAATGTCCTTATCCATTAATACCATCAATGATAATAGATATAAAAATTTAAAATCAATTATGGGGGAGGCTCGTGCGCATTTTTAGTACCTTAAGTACTTATTTGTTCCTATCAAGCATCCTATTAATTGGGCAAGATAAATATTCAATTACAACATTTCACGATAGCTTGAATATTAGATAGTATCTTGAGTTGATGCTTGAAAATGAGTTAGATTTAACTACCCAGTATAAGTTAGACGAAATTTTATCTAATGATGGCACAGTGATTTACAAAAAAACTCATGAGGAAAAATATCTTGACACGATATTTATAGAATCTGCTGTGCCTCTGCCAAAAAATATCTCATACCATTTGACCTCCTCCTTACAAAAAACCAATATCGACATACAATTTGATAAAAAAGTAAAACAGTTGCGTCAAAAATATAATTTTATCCAAGCACCAATTGATTATAAGCTCGGGTTAATTGGACCTAACTCAGTTGTAGGTATTCTAAATATTCAACCTCATTTCGAAAATCAAATTTCAGCAATAGTGGGTTTAAATCAACCTGAAAACAAACCTTCTTTAACGGGGAAAGTCTTCATACATTTAGAAAATATTTTTGAAAATGCAGGATCATACGAAATAAATTGGGATAGAATTGATTCGTTAACCCAAAAATTGGATTTTTCTTTTTATCAGCCTCATATTTTTAAATTAAATATGGGTATTAGAATGAATTATTCCCAAGAAGTATTTAACGCATTATACTCTATCGCCGAACTTGAAAATCAGTTGCAGTTTTCTACTTATTATGTTCCCTCCTTATTTCTAGGCATATCGCAAGGAGTTTCAAGACCAACATTGAGAGGTAAGCAAGAAGGTTATTCCAAGGTATATTATAAATCTTTTTCTTTATCGATTCAAAGTGATAAAACAAATCACCGAATATATCCCACGATGGGTTATAAATATAAATTGCAAATTGATCTTGGAATTCAAAACCAATCTAGATTTTTAGAATCGGATTATGAAATAAAATCCTTTTTTCCTGCTAAAAGTAGTTTTTTTGTCATGCTTGGAGTAAAGGGAAAATTTTTAAATAGTAACAACCGCGCTATTCCAAAATCAAGACTATTTTATTTTGGCGGGAATTCTACTTTAAGAGGATTTCCAGAAAAATATTTTATTTCAAATAATTATCAAGTGACAACACTCGAAGTGGGACATTTTTCCGATTCGCAGTTAATGGGGTTGATATTTTTTGATGTGGCTACAATAATGCCTAATACATTCGACTTTTTTAAGGTTGGATATGGTGTTGGGGTGTCCCAGTACAATAAAAATTCAATTATAAGTTTATATTTCGGAGTGCCAGGAAATTTTAGTATGGGTAATGGTAAACTTCATATTAAATGGATAGCTAGGCTTTAATTTTAATAAGTAACGAGTTTGGAAAGATGAGAACTTCTAGTAGAATGGCACTAATAATACCTCTATTAACCATTGCCATTTTTAATTCATGTGATAAAAGGAGGGAGGCTCTTGGAGCTGACAATGAAATAAGAGTACTATGCTCGGAGATAGATAAAGAAAAAATAAAAAATAATTTATCTATTATTTTCAATGATACAATTTATACACCACAAGCTGAACCATATTATTATCTAAGATTTACTAAACCAGAAACATATAAAGATTTAAAGGGGCAAAATAATTTAATTATTGCCGCAATTAACCAAGACAAGGAAAATTCAGGTCGCCAACTGATAAGGAAATTATTACCAAAGAAACAATTTTCTTACAATGGTAATAACAATTTAATATTTTTTGGTAGAGATATAAATGCTTTTAATCAAACACTAATGATCATAAATGCAAATTCTGAAAAACAACTTAAAGCTTCAATAAATGAAAAAAAAGATTGGATACGGAAACAGTATCAGGATCAGTTTTTTCTTAGACAAGAAAGGTTTTTGTTCAATGATAATCGAAATTATAAAATAGAAAATGATATTAAAGATGATCATGGAATTGATATTAAAATACCTTGGGGATGGGAAATTATTTTAAGCTCATCAGATTCTAATTTTGTTTGGATTGGTAGAGAATATCCTTTTCAATGGATAAGTATAAGTTGGACAAAAGGAATAATTGCTGAGGATGAACTAAGTGCTGGGTCTTACTTTTGGGAGTGGCCTAAAAAATATTATGGAACAATAAAATTCAATGATTACAAATTTCATACAAAAAAAAAGAAGTTTAAAAATAATATTGCATGGAGCGCTGAGGGTGTTTGGGAAACTATTAATAAAGAAGACGCAAAAGGGGGTCCTTTTCGGTCTTATTTATTTTACAATGAAATTTACGATTTGACTTATCACTTAAACATGATTGTTTTTAATCCAGGAAAGGATAAGTCAATTTATATTAGACAGATGGATATGATATTGAAAACTCTAAAAATATCAAAATAATATGGAAAAAAATATTTTAATCACTGGTGCCTATGGTCAGTTGGGAAACGCACTATCGAAAAAAATTATACCGGGTTATAAGATTATTCTTTCAGGCAGGAAGAATCCCTACAAGGAAGAATCTGTTAAATTAGATATTCAAGATTTAAGTGCCTTAAAAAATATTATAAGGGAAAAAAAACCTGAGATAATTATTCATTTAGCTGCCTTAACCTCGGTAGATGAATGTGAGTTGTATCCGCATCGAGCTGAGCAAATTAATGTTACAGCAGTAAAGAATTTATGTGATAATTTTTCTGGGAAATTCGTTTATTTATCTACTGATTACGTTTTTGACGGCAGTAATGGACCGTACACTGAGTTTGATAAGCCCTGCCCCATAAATGTTTATGGGGATACTAAGCTTAGAGCCGAGGAGATGATAATGAAAAGAAATTTAGAAAGTTTAATTCTTCGATGTAACGTGCTTTACGATTACAATCAGAATACAAATGCCAGTTTCTTAAATTGGGTAATAAAATCTCTTAAAAAAAAACAAATAATAGAAGTAGTTTACGATCAAGTTAATAACCCCACTTGGACAGAATCATTAGCAAAAATTATATGTATCTGTATTAAAAATAGTGTAAGTGGAGTAGCGCATTGGGGGGACGCTGATTTCATTAATAGGTTTGAATTTGCTAGAAGAATTGCGGAGAAATTTGAATTAGATAAAAGTTTAATTAAACCAATTTCAACATTTGAACTAGATCAACCAGCAAAAAGACCTCTTAAATCTGGCCTAATATCAGACAACTTAAGCAAAGTACTGGGGCAGAGTCCTCCTTCAATTGACTTTTGCTTAGATGAGATAAAGAAAAAAATAAAACAATGAAAACGCTGATTATTTCCCCAACTTATAACGAAAAGAAAAATATACAATCTCTAGTAAAAAAAGTATTGAAGCCAAACAAAAATTATGATTTATTAATTATTGATGATAATTCTCCTGATGGAACCTCAGATATGGTACAAGAGCTACAAAAAGACTATGATAATCTTTATCTTGAGAAGCGAGAAAAAAAAGCAGGACTTGGCACTGCCTACATTTTCGGATTTAAGTGGGCACTAAAAAGAAATTATGAGGCAATAGTACAAATTGATGCAGACTTATCTCACGATCCAGCTGACAT
>MDTA01035611.1_pt1 | contig 28030 bp, 25 predicted proteins | sample 811151 | NCBI WGS metagenome assembly MDTA01 (sample SAMN05326648, study PRJNA326480) | marine metagenome | isolation source: seawater | place: Indian Ocean: South | collected 2010 | reverse complement strand
TAATCTCGTTAAAAAAATTAAGAGTTTCCTCCCAGATGTTGGAATATCTACCGATATCATTGTTGGGTTTCCTGGGGAGACGCAACAAGATTTTGTTCAGACACTAGATTTGATGTCTGAGGTTAAGTTTGATTCGGCTTTTATGTTTAAATACTCACCTAGGCGAGGAACGAAAGCAACAGAATATATAGATCAATTAGATGAGAAAGAAAAACAAGCCAGGCTCGAGAAAGTAATAAAATTGCAAAAAAAACATACCCTTGAAAAAAATGAAAATTTGATTGGTACTGAAGTAATAGTCATGGTTGAAAAAGAGTCAAAGAAATCACCAAACAGGTGGGCGGGAAGAACAGACTCAAACAAATGGGTTATCTTTGATAAAGGTGATTTGCAAATCAAGGATTTAGTTAAAATTAAAGTTACAGATACCAAAGGAATTAGTTTGCAAGGAAATGTTATGTCGGAGATGGTAAGGGCTAGCTAAATGAAATTAATAAAAATTTTTGGAGCAATTATAATTGTACTAGGACTTGTTTATTTTTTAACGGAAAATAGTTCGAAAGTAGAATTAGATTTATTATTTATTGAATATTATGATAATCCAGACACTCAAAAGGATGAACGTATTTCAGTTTCGATGATTATCCTTGGTACTCTAACCATTGGGATTTTCGTTGGCTATATTCTAGCTATTTTTTCAATAATTTCCGCTAAATCAGATATTCGTAGCTTGCAGACAAAAAACCGACGTTTAAGTGAAGAATTGAATGACCTCCGCAATGTGGCGATTGACGAGGGTATATATGATAATGATGGTGGGTGACATCAACTTCAGTTTGCTGCATATTTTTGTTTTAATTGTATTTATTTTATTTGTCATAATACTCGTAATAATTTTTTACAAACCAAAAAAGAATCCTCAAACCCACACACTTTACACAGATGCACTAAATGCTATGGTAAAAGCTGATAAAACTACGGCTCTTCGTCTTCTCAGAGATGTTGTAAAACAAGACTCAGATCATGTAAATGCCTATTTACAATTGGGTAATATTCTTCGAGATGAAAACCCGGAACAAGCTGCTAAAATTCACCAATCTTTAACTGTACGTCCAAATTTGTCATTGCAAGTACAATTAGATATACATCAATCCTTAGCAAGAGATTATGAAGAGCTTGGCAAACTAGATTTAGCAAAGATGGAGGGAGAACAAATTCTTCGTTTAGATAAAAAAAATATATGGGCTGTGGAATTTTTGTTGAAACTTGCAGAAGGGAATAAAGATTGGGCCTCTGCCTCAGAGTTTGCTAAAAAACTTCAACGGCTTAGAAATTACAAAGACTTGAAATACTCTGCCCAATTTGATCTTTATAAAGGTTTGCAATTCATTAAAGAAAATAATAATAAAGATGCATTAGTTCATCTCAACAAAGCTGTAAAAATAGCACCCGATTTTGGATTGCCTTATAAACATATTGGAGATATTTATGAAATCTCAAGGGATTTATTAAAAGCAGTGGATAATTGGGAACTTTACGCAATTAAAGCACCAGAGGATGCTCCAAAGGTTTTTTCTAAAATAGAATCTGCACTGTTTGATTTGGGTTTATACAGTGAAGTTGAAAATTTCTATAGACGAATATTAGATAATGATCCTAAAAACTTTGATGCTATTATTCATTTAGCAAATGTTCTTGAAGAAAAGGGTGAGGCAAATGCAGCACTTAATTTAGTCGAAGAAACTTTGAAATTTGATAAGTTAGATCTCAGAAGTTCTCTGATGAAGCTGAAATTATCCTTAACCACCTCAACGCCAATCGAATTATCTAGACAAATAGATCATATTATTGATAATCTATACAAAAATGAAAAGTCTTAAAAATATTATCCTCTTTATTCCTATGTTTTGCTTTAGCCAGAATATAGATCTTTATATTTCGTTACTTCATGAGGGAAATTCCTCTGGGGTAAGAGATCAACTACCAGAGCTTGTTTCAAAATTCCCTAATGATCCTGATGTATTGTATTTGAAAGCCCTAATGACAACAGATGGAATGGAAGCCCTTCAGTTATATGGAGATTTATTAGATAAATTCCCAAAAGCAAAATATGCTCCAGATGCATCAGTAAAAATTGGTGAATATTTTTATGCTAGAGGACTCTATTCACAAGCAAGTAGCTATTTAAGTGGTGTTCTGACTAAATATCCAAATTATCCTAATGTTGAACGAGTTATTGACCTTATGGTTAGCAGTTTCCAAGCTATTGGTGAGGAAGATTCAGCAAAATACTATGTTTATCTGTATAAAAGTATGTTCCCGCAATTAGATGTTTCTGATTTTGGTTATGGTGATTCTGATCGAAAAAAAATTGACTTGAATCTTAATTCGCCAATATCTAGACAGAGGAATTATGTAGTACAGATTGGTGCATTTGGAAGTGCATCTAATGCAAATAGATTAAAACTCCAAGTTTCGCAAATAGGGTATGAAGTCAAGGTAACTCCTATTGAAACAAATGGTAGAAAACTCCATGCTGTTAGATTGACTGGTTATTCTTCAAAAAAAGTTGCTGAGCAAGCTGGATTAAATATAAAAAAGAAACTTGGCATTGATTATAGGGTGTTGTTTAAGCCCCAATGATGGTGATATTATTAAAAAACTTTGGGAGTGATTGAGCAGCTGGTGCTCTCCTCGGCCTTCAAAGCCGCTGGGATCTGCTAGGCAGATTCGGTGAGTTCGATTCTCACGCATTCCCGCAAAAATTCCAGTCATATCAGGTAAAATATTTATCTGCTGGTCAAGGCAAAAGAGGTAAGAATGGCTATACCCATATTACCGAAAGCTCCTTTTTCTTGCGATGCTTGATCAGATGTTGTGCCAGGACCAGGAATTATATGTCCATTTGCAAAAAGTCGTATGCCTAATGGTCTTCCTTCGAACCAATAATCTAATGTGCCTCCAAAAATAACACCAGCTCCTGTATAGGGAACATTCCATCCAATGTGGTAAGAGAAACCTAAAAATGCATCAATTCTTAAATTGGATGGAATAAAATTTAATATTGGTGATATACCAAAATTTGAATATATTGCAGCCTGTATTGCTTTAACAGAGACTGTTTCCTTGTTCTCGGCCATGAACCCCATTGTCATTAGTTGTCCTCCAAAACCACTAATTGGTCCTATTTTGAATGGTATAGTTCCTGCTGCACCTATATTCGGTAAAGTTAAACCGTCGCTTCTAGTGGTTAGATATTTTAATGAGGTTGACTGATAGATTGGAAATCCTCCATAAAAAGCAATAGATCCATATGTACTACTTTTTACTAATGGTACCCTTGTGTTTACAGTGGCTCTATTTTGAGAGCTAGCTAAACTTGCTAAACCTGAGTTGTCATATGGTTGGGGCATATTATACACATATCGTGGATCATCAAATTCAATTTGGTTATCCAAATTTTCTTCTTGAGACTTTTTTCTGTAATCTCCATAACTCTTGGAATAATAATCCTTCAACCCGCTTTCAAAAAAGTATTGATCGCTCTTCCATGGATCTTGAAAACTATAATCTTCAAGAATAATGAACTTATCATCCTTAAATCCTTGTATTGCGGTACTGTTTTCGACGATAATAAAACCATTTTCCAGGATTAAAGTTGCAATATATTCAGTTAATATTTCCTCAGGCAGTGGAAGTCCTGTTGGTATAACATAAACATACAGTGGATCAACACTTACAATCTCTCCTTCGAATGAAGTACCATCATAAAATATTACAGTACCATTTACTCCTAGGAGCAATGATGAGAATATTAAATTTATGTAGATTTTCCGCATCTTGAATAGTCTAGCTTGCATTACAAATTAAGATAAACATGTTAAAAGTCAAAGTAAACTAAATGTATTGGATTCGTGCAAAAGTTTTATCGATGTTAAGTGATTTAATTTATAATTTACCAAGCACCAAATGAATCATGATAGCATGTACTAAACTAAAATTTTTAGAAACTGTTTTTCAATTTTAACAGATATAGAATTCTGAATTTCATTAATTCTCAAAATGAGTCGATCATGGTTATCCATTCTCACAATCTCACCATGAATGCCTTTAAGGGGTCCTTGATTAACTATAACTTTATCGCCCCTCATAAAATAATCAGTGTTTTGAGGCTTATATCCACCATTTAAAATAAGTTTGATGTCTGAAATATGTTTGTCATTTATTACAGCGGGCTTTTCTCCAAACGAAATTATTCTTACGACTCCAGGGGTTTCAAGAACTGGTAGGATTTCATTTAAATATATTCTAACAAAAACATATGATCGAAACATCGGAAATTCAACCCATTTCTTCCTATCACTCCACTTCCTTCGTTCGCGAAGAAGTGGCAAATATGTTTCAAAGCCTTTCTTCATAAATTCTTCTTTTACTATTTTTTCATGTCGTGCTTTGGTATACACTGCAATCCAACTTTTTTGTTTATTTGGTAGTATGTTTTTCAACTTCTTTTTATAAATTTGATAAAGCTATTTTTGTTTGGGAAATAGCTCATTTGTGCATAAAATATAGTTTTAATTTGATAAAAATTTCTTTTTGAGTTGACAATTTAATGATAATAAGTTGATAAAACATAAAGTAGAATGTTAAGATGAAAGCAGAAACGCAAATTCAAAGTTTTATACTTAATAATCTTTCAAAGCATCAGCGCGATATCATCAAAGCAGCAATCGGAAAATTTGGTATATCTAGACAAGCTGTATTAAAGCATATGAACACTTTAATCCGTGAAAAGAAAGTTGTTGCCTATGGAAAGACAAAAGACCGTTACTATGAGCTTGAGCCAATATTAAATTACTCAAGACTATTTGAGCTTGAAAAAGACACTAAGGTTGACCATTTTTTACAAAATGAAATAATTCCAAATTTAAAAAAGTTACCAAAAAATATTTTTGAGTTATGTGAATTTGCATTGAATGCATTATTGACAAATGTATATGATCATTCTGGAGCAACGCATTTTTCCGTAAAAATTTTTTCAACCCAAAAAGAAACCCATGTCGTGGTGATGGATAATGGATCTGGTATTTTTCAGCATATCAGAGATGGCTTAGGTCTGGAGGGTAAAACAATATCTGCAATAGAGCTAGCAAAAGGTTCCTCCTTGGGCATACAAACAGATAATCATGCGGGAGATGATTTACATGCTGTGATAATGCTTTTTGATATAATCACTATCGACTCATCAGAAATTTCTCTATGCTATGAGAAAAAATTGGATTGCTGGTCTTTAGAGGATTCAAAACAAGCAAAAGGAACAAAAATACACTTAAGGGTTTCAACAAAAAGTAATGTCAGTTGCGATGATACTTTTGCGAAAATATTTGGCAAAGAAAATACGAACTTACGCATACCAGTTAATCTGGCGCGTACAAATGGAGAACTGCTTGCGTCAAGGTATCAGGCTCAAAAACTGATGCACAACATCGAACTATCAAAAGGAATTACTTTTGATTTTAAAGGTATTAAAATGATCGGCCCTGCTTTTGCGCATGAGCTTGTTTGGATTATCAGAAAAAAAAATTTATCGTTAGATATTGATTGGATCAATGCAGAAAAAACAGTAGATCTTTTGATGTCTCGTGCAAAAAAACGTCTAATTAATAATTAGCGCCAAAATTTTGGTTTTAATTTTTGATCAGGTTACTCCTATCATTTTGGGACTGACAAGGCGGAGCTTTGTAAAAATCAAATAAATATATTCATTTATGAGAAAAAATATTATAAAATCTGTAATTAGTATAATTAAATGATTGATTTTCATAACCACATATTGCCAAATCAAGATGACGGTTCAAATTCTTTAGAAGTATCTCTCAGTATGCTGAAACATGCTGCAAATCAAGGGATTACGGATGTTGTGAACACTGTTCATTTTCAACATCCAAAAGTTGAACTCTTAGAAATAAATAATTCTTCAATATCATTAGCTATCCGTTGTCTACAGGAAGAGTTGGACAAGAGAAAAATTCCAATAACACTTCATTTTGGTGCTGAAGTTTTCTTTCTACCAAACCTTTTAGAGATAATAAACAACCCACTAGTTACTTTTGGAAAAAGGAAGTATATACTAATTGAATTTAATGTGTATGATATTCCTCAAGCACAAAAACAGGTTCTCTATGATTTAAAAATCCAAGGAGTCACTCCTATAATTGCACATCCCGAGCGTTATAAACAGGTACAAGAAAATATATTTTTAGTTTATGAATGGTTAAACTCGGGTTGTTTAATTCAAGTAGATGCTGGAAGCTTAATTGGGACATTAGGCAAGAAATCAAAAATTGCCGCAGAAAAAATAATCAATAATCAATGGTGTCAGATACTTGGCTCAGATGCTCACGATAATATGAAAAGAAACTTTTGTTTAAAAGAAGCATATGAAATAGTGCAAAAAATGGTAGGTGAAAATTATGCTAACCCTCTAGTTTACAATAATCCTAGATTAGTAATTGAAGGTAAATCAATTGATGTTGATTTTGAGCCGATTGAGCTAGAATCTGAAACATTTTGGCAAAAATTAGTTAGACGCATTAACAATTAATTATGAAATTGAAGAAAATCTTTAAAACCTTTATTATTGTTTTAACTTTATGTTCAGCTAAAAGTGAAAATAATACGAAAGCAGATGATAAATTTGCGGATTATCAAATTTCAAGTGAGCGTTATTTGACCAGCTCTAATGGGAATATAATGATGAATGTCAATATATGGGGCCATGTTCGTTCACCGGGAAGTCAAATAGTTTATGATGGTATCGACTTTGCATCTTTATTATCAACAGTTGGTGGACCAATGGATGGTGCTAATTTAAAAATGGTCAGACTTTATCGAGAAATTCCAGATTTAAATGGAAAAATAATGTACAATATAAATTTGAATAATTTTATTGAAACAGGTGATAGATCAAACTTTATTCAAATTAAACCAAACGACACTATTATTATCCCCCAAAAATTATCAAACTTTTTATATGAACAAATTGGAACTCTCAATGCTATTTTCACCCTTACAAACATTGTCATACAACTAATAAATTTCTCTAATTAGTCTTGAAAAAAAATATTCAATTAGTAGAAAAAAACAACAATTATGATAACCCTGTGGATGAGTTAAGTCTAATAGAGTATATCTCAATTTTACGCATTCACTTAAAAAAAATTATTTTTCTTGGTTTTATTGGTCTTTGCTACTCTACCTACTACTCCTACACAATAGCTCCAACATATGAGGCAACTGCTACGGTTATGGTCAGAAATAAACCCGGTGCTGAATTAGTTATGAGTTTCGGAGAGAATAGAAATAAAAATCGCATGGAAAATGAAATGCAACTGATCAAGTCAAGAGCATTAGCTAAAGAGGTAGTAAAAGAATTTTGGAGCTCGGACCGGAGGAATAACCTCCATGTATTTGGAACAAGGGTGTTTTATCCAAGAGGGCAAAGACCAAGAAAAATATTGAAAGAACTATTAACCCTCGGATTGTATGATCCCAGCTCAAACACTCCTGCGAGTTATGATGAACCATATACCGAAGAAATAGGCGAACGTTTTGCAGACAAAGTTTTAAATGGTATTTCTGTAGGGAGGAGAAAGAACACAGATATCCTAGAAATAAGTTATTTAAGTATAAATGCTGACGAAGCAACTCGAATAGCAAATAGTGTTGCCTCTAATTATGTTCGACTAGATAAGCAATGGAGTAGCGAGGATGCTGTCCAAGCCGTGGACTTTTTGGAGTCGCTTGCCGTAATGCAAGAAGAACAATTAAATGAGACAGAGCAGAATATAAAAAATTTCAAACTAGAGAATAATATGTTCAGTCTGGATGGTAATGTTTCATCCATTACGCTTGAATTATCAAATTTGGAAACCGAACATTACAACGCATTAGCTGATATTAATATTCGAACAGAAAAAATGAATATTTTAAAATCAAAACTATCAGAAGAAGAAAAGAATTTGACAAGTCAATTGCTTAATAACATCAACGCACAACTTGTTTCCTTAAGGTCGGAGATTGGAAATATGGAGTCCCAATTGTTACAAAATATTGCATTGTATGGTGAAGATCACGGGGCCGTAGAGGGATTAAAACTAAAAATAAACACATTGAAACAAGAACTGAATAAAAAGGTAAACGATCTTATTAAAAAAGGGACAACCGTAAAAGATCCTTTAGCTGCAAGGCAAGAAACTGTTTCTAATTTGCTATCGTTAGAATCTGAAATTATTAGCTTAAGATTGAAATTAACAGAGACAAAAAAACTTCAAAATATATTTAAAAATAAGCTTTATAAATTACCCCAAAAACAATTAGAGCTAGCAAAATTAGAGAGAGGGTTAAACATTCTTAACGACCAATACTCGTTCATGAGACAAAAATTAGAAGAAGCAAAGTTGAATGTTGCAATACAAGTTGGTAACGCCCAATTTGTTGATTCAGCAAGAAAACCTAAAATGCCTATTAGTCCTGATCATAAGAAAAATATTCTTTCGGGGTTAAGTTTAGGTTTAGGTTTAGGAATTTTATTATCACTCCTAATTGAGTTTTTGGATAATACTCTAAAGACTGTGGATGACTTAGAAAAATATAATTTGACCATATTGGGAATTATTCCTTCAATAGGTGGAGAAAAAACCAGAAAAAAGAAGAGCTTGATTTTTAAAAAGAATCCGCTTGGTTCTTTTTCTGCTAGCAGTGGTGCTGTTAGGAGAAGATTAATAACTAAGGAAGATCCAAAATCACCTGTCTCAGAGGCTTATCGCAGCTTGCGCACAAGTATGCTTTACTCCACTACAAATAAGAATATAAAATCGATCTTAGTATCTAGTGCAGGCCCGGGTGAGGGGAAAACTACAACGGTTGCAAATTTAGCTATTACCTATGCTAATCTTGGAAAAAAAACACTTTTAGTAGATACTGACCTTAGACGACCTGTTGTGCATAAAGTTTTTGATATTGATCGAGAGCCAGGAATAACAACTTACTTATCCCATGGCGTAGATGACTACAGAAGCTTAATTAGAAATAGTGAAATTGATAATTTGAGTATTATTACTGCCGGAATAATACCTCCTAATCCTTCTGAACTGTTAGGTTCTCCCAGAATGGCAGAATTGGTGAAAAAACTTGAAAAAGACTGGGATATGGTTTTATTCGACAGCCCTCCAATGGTAGCTGTAACAGATGCTACAATGATATCAAAAGAAATAGACCAAATTGTTTTAATTGTAAAGGTTGGGCAGACTGATAAAAAGGCTTTTCGCCATACAATCTCAAATTTAAATAATATTGAAGCCCCATTAGGGGGTATTATCATGAATGCAGTTACACATAAAAGTAGCTATGGTTCTTATTATTATTACTATTATTATCAATATTACCATTATTACGGAAGTGATAGAGATTAAGATCAAAAGGAAAAATAAAAGTTATCAAAAGTAAAAATGGACTCAAATGCATTACATCTAATAAACAGATCATCTTTTGGTCCAAAGTTAGATTGGATAGAAGTTGGCAATAATTCCCATATTATTCAAAATTTGAATGTGGCCCAAAAGTGGTTATTTGATTCTTTAGAGGTCTATGAACCATTGGTAGATTCCGATTGTTTAGATTTATCTGCTGAACAAAAAAAAGAATATTTTCGATTGAAAAACCAAGATCCAACAGAGGCAATGGTTGCAGATTGGCTAGCTAAAATGGTTGGAGACAATAATAACCTGAGAGAAGTATCTGCCTTATTTTGGCACCATCACATTCCATGTACAAAAGGAAATGACCGATTTAGACATTCCAGATTGTTACTTGAATTATATAGGAAATATAGTTTGGAAGATTTAAGAACTTTATTAATAAAAGTCTCTGAAAATCCTGCAATGATGTATATGCTAGACGGGCATCACTCCCATAAGAGTAATCCAAATGAAAACTTTCCAAGAGAGTTACTAGAACTCTATACTCTGGGATCCAACAATTTTTCAACAAAAGATGTCAAAGAAGTAGCTAGAGCATATACAGGTAGAAGATTTGATCATTACAATTATCCCTATAAAATGTTCGTTGATATGGCAGCATTTGATAATGGAGAAAAGATAATTTTCGGTAAAAAGGGTAAATGGAGTGGAAATGATGTGATTGATTTAATTTTAGATCAGCCCGATACATCCAAGCATATTACGAAATCAGCTTTGATATTTTTTCTTGGAAAGATTCCTAAAAGGGATGTTTTAGATAAATGCTCAAAAATATATTTTGAATCAGGATATAATTTCAAAGAATTATTAAAGAGCATTTTTTTGTCTTCATGGTTTTATGAAGATGAGTATAAAATGAATAAAGTAAAAACACCTGTGGAATTATTAGTTGGATTTCAAAGAAAGACTGGTTTGAGGTGTAATGGTATTAAGACCACAAACTATTTTCTAAAAAGCTGCGGGCAGAGATTATTTTATCCACCAAATATTTCAGGTTGGCCTTATGGCAATGGATGGCTTTATGGAGAAGCACTGGTGAATAGAGTATTTCTTCCAGGAGCATATTTACAGATAGCAAACAGGAACCACAGCCGATCCACTCTTATTTATAAATTAACAAGCAGAGTGAATAGAAATGATTTACGCGGTATAAGATACATAGCTGATTGTACCTTTGATAAAAATCATTTTTTGAAAGTTATCGCAGATTCTGGAGTTTATGCCAGTTATTGGATAAATGGTCTCAATAAAGATGGTAATGATCTAGTTTCTATTTTCAGAAATCCAAAACACCAATATTCATAATTTTATGAGGAGGCGAAAATTCCTATTTTTTTTAACGTCAGGGATTGGCATTGGCCTTATTTGTTCCAAAACGATTTTTAATCTTAGAAATAGTAAAAAAAGAAAGCGTTTTTTTGGAAGGAGATTAATAATTATTCATTTAGATGGTGGTAATGATGGGCTTTTCAGTTTTGCCCCAAAAAATGAAGATATTATACTTAAAAATCGACCAAAATTGATGAAAGCACTTAATAAAGGTATTCTGTGGGATAGTGAAATTATTATGAACGAAAATTTAACTGATTTCATTAAACTTAAATCAAAAGGTTGGTTTAATCTTTTACCTAATGTTGGTTATGAGAATCCAAACACATCTCATTTTATATCAAATTATATCTGGGAAACTGGATCAAAGCCAACAAAAAATAATCATGAAGTAGGATGGATAGGTCAACACCTTCAGAAAAAAATTGATAATTATGATAAAATAACTAAAAATTCACTTAGTTTTGAAAAGGGGAATCAGCTACTTTTCAAGTACGGAAATAAAAATTTTGGGAGTTCATTTCCAAGTCAAAATAGTATTAGGATTTGGAATAAAGAGTTAAATGACCAAATAAAAAATAATCGGTCCGATTACTTAGGTTACGAAGAAATATTTAAAGAATTGAACCATTGTCAGGAACAGTATTACATGCTCAAAAATCTAAAAGCGACAAATGGATATCCCAAATCAGAATTAGGTAATAAACTATCAACAATTAGCGCAATAATTAAAAGTGAAAAGCCGATTAATATTTTTCACTTAAAGCATAAAGGTTACGATACACATTCAGGTCAAAATAAACGTCTAAACTTTCTTTATAGAGATCTTAGTAAGTGTCTAAGCACCTTAGCGTACGATTTAAATAATATGGGGGAATGGAATAATACGCAAATATTAGTATTTTCAGAGTTTGGCCGTACGATTAATGAAAATTCAACAGGTGGAACGGACCATGGCACCGCTGGACCAGTTTTTGTTTTAGGAGGTAAAGACCTATATGATGAGTTACTGACAATTAAACCCTCTTATAATACTTACAATATAATGGGGAATCCATATTTGCGGTTTCAGATAGATCATCGAGATATTTTTAAAAAATTGAAAAAAAACTGGTTAGTCTGAAATAAACTTTATAAAAAACTGATTAATTTTAAAATTCATGAATACTAGAAAAAAATGAAAATAAAAACTAAAATGCAAGACCTGATGATTAAAAATGAAGAAAGAAAATTGATTGAGCCTGAGTTTTTTAAATACCCCAGTTTAAAACTTAGCTTTCGTCAATTATGCGATATAGAACTTCTTCTTAATGGTGCATTTTACCCACTAAACGGTTTTATGAATCAAAATGACTATAATTCAGTTGTCAATAATATGAGGCTGATAGATGGAACCCTGTGGCCGATACCAATAACACTTGATGTGACCCATGAAGTAGCAAAATCAATTAATATTAAGGACAAAATAATACTTAGAGATCAAGAAAACTTTCCAATTGCTATTTTTATAGTATCGGATATCTGGGAACCAGAACTGGAAAAAGAAGCGATGTCCATATATGGAACGACTGATGATTTCCATCCCGGAGTAAATTACTTATTAAATAAAGTGAATAAATTCTATCTAGGTGGCGAACTGAAAGGTTTGTCACTACCTCGTCACTTTGATTACTTGAATGAGCGACATACCCCAGCTCAGTTGAAACAAAAATTTCATGAAAATAAGTGGGACAAAATAATTGCCTTTCAGACCAGAAATCCGCTTCACAGAGCTCATGTTGAAATGATAAAAATTGCATTGAAAGACCTAAGTGCAAATTTATTAATTCATGCTGTTGTGGGTATTACAAAGCCAGGAGATATTGATCACTTCACAAGAGTAAGATGCTATATGCATGTATTGGAAAAATTTCCAAAAAAAAATGTTATGTTGAGTCTTATTCCATTAGCTATGCGCATGGCAGGCCCTCTTGAAACCCTTTGGCATGCGATAATAAGAAAAAATTATGGCTGCACACATTTAATTGTTGGAAGAGATCATGCCGGTCCTGGTTTAGATAAAAATGGTCTTCAATTTTATGAACCATATGAAGCTCAGGATCTATTAATAAAGTACAAAGATGAAATTAATATTGATATTGTTCCATTTAAGTTCATGGTATATTTGCCTAGCACTGACAGATACTCAGCTATTGATGAATTAGGAAAACGGGAAGATTACAAAACCCTATCAGGAACTGAGCTTCGCCAATTGTTAGATAACGGTAATGGAATACCCCACTGGTTTACATATAGAGAAGTGTCACGTGAATTAGAAAAAGCTCGACCGCCACTCACTAGAAGAGGTCTCACAATATTTTTCACTGGGCTTTCTGGTGCAGGTAAATCAACTTTAGCGAATGGCTTATTAATAAAACTGCTTGAAGAAGGAAGTAGACCTGTAACTCTGCTTGATGGTGATATTGTTAGAACTCATCTTTCAAGTGAATTAGGATTTAGTAAAAAGGATAGATCTATTAACATTCAAAGGATTGGGTTTGTCGCCAGTGAGATTACCAAGAATGGAGGTATTGCCATCTGTGCACCTATTGCACCTTACAGTAGAGATCGCGATATAAATAGAAAATTAATTTCAAGCTTGGGTGGTTACATCGAAGTCTATGTAAGTACATCCTTAGAAATATGTGAGGAAAGAGATGCAAAAGGACTATACAAAAAAGCTAGGAAGGGAATAATAGGAAAATTCACAGGTGTCTCCGATCCTTACGAGGTTCCAGATAGTCCTGAAATAGTTATCGATTCTTCAGATTCATCTCCCGATGAACTTGTCAATGAGTTATATCTTAAAATCTGTGATAAAGGATATATTAAAAAAAATAATGGCCCGCAAAAGAATTTTTAATTGTGCTTTTGATTAATCTGAAGATTTAATGGGGATAATTAAGATCATTAATCAAGAAATTTAGACAAAAGCAATATTTAAATTTGCAGATATACAGCCTAATAATGTGAAAACTCTTTTGCAGATATTGAATATTCAAAAGAAAAAATAAATTCTAAAGTTAAGACTTCAATTTCTGATGAGAACTTAAAACTCATTAATTAGTCATTAAATTTAAAGATGAATAATAAGAAAATTTGTGTTGTAGGCGCTGGAAAGTGGGGTAAAAACCATATTGCTACCCTTGATGAGCTTAACTCATTGGGTGGTGTTGTTGACAATGACCGAGGTATTTTATGCAAATTAAAAAAAAAATATCCTGGGATAAAATTATTTGATAATATTAAAAGTGCAATGAAACATGACTTTGATGGTTTTATAGTAGCAACCCAGGCAGAAACACATTTTAACTTGGGCTACAAATTGCTATCTTCAAATTTTCCTGTTTTAATCGAAAAACCACTTGCTTTAAATACAAAAGATGCTGAAGGCCTTGTTAAAATAAAGGAAGAAAAAGATGTTACCTTGATGGTTGGTCATCTTCTCTTGTTTCATCCCGCAATACAAAAAATTAAAGAACTGCTGATATCTGGTAGAATAGGGAAATTACAGTATTTATATAGTAACCGACTTAATTTGGGCACTGTAAGAACAGAGGAAAATGTTTTTTGGAGTTTTGCCCCGCATGATATCTCTGTATTTCAATATTTAATTGAGTCAGAGCCAATCAACATATCTTCTCAAGGAGCCGCCTATTTGCAGAGTAATTTATTTGACACAACAATGACATGTTTAACCTATGAAAATAATATTCAAGGGCACATTTATGTAAGTTGGTTACACCCATTCAAAGAACATCGTCTCGTAGTTGTTGGAGATAGAGGTATGATACATTTTAACGATTCTGCTGAAAATAAACCTTTAGTAATCTATGAAAAAGGCATTGATTGGGATAAGGGAAAACCAATAAAAAGAGATGGGCCGAAGGAGCTAATTAATTACGATAGCGGTCTTCCTCTTACACTTGAACTGCAATATTTTATCCGTCATTTGTCCAAACCTCCATCTATTGCTAGTGGAGAAAATGGCCTTTCTGTTGTGAAAATTTTAGAGAAAGCGACAAGGTCTATGTCACAATGAAAAAAGGTCAGATGCAAAATAAAAATGGATTTTTTATTCATGATTCTAGTTACAATGATAAAGGGTCCAAAATTGGAAAAGGAACAAAAATTTGGCATTTTTCCCACATTCAGGGCAATTCCATAATTGGAGAAAATTGTACTTTGGGGCAAAATGTAAATGTTGCAAAAAATGTTATTATCGGTAATAATGTGAAAATTCAAAATAATGTTTCAGTTTATGAGGGGGTAGAGCTTGAGGATTTTGTTTTTTGTGGTCCATCAATGGTTTTTACAAATATCAAAGTACCGCGATCTGAATTTCCCCAACGCGGATCTAAACATTATATGAAAACTTTAATAAAGAAATCTGCCTCTATCGGAGCGAATGCAACAATAATTTGTGGATTAACAGTAGGTAAGTATTCGCTCATAGGCTCAGGAGCAGTGGTTACCAAAAATGTTCCAAATTATGCTCTTGTCATTGGCAATCCAGGACGCATAGTAGGCTGGGTTGATAAGATGGGTAAACGAATCAAATTTGATATCAACAATGTAAGTTTATGTGGGAATTTCAAACTAACCAAAAATACGCTTTCAGAAAAATAGGTTATGCTAACTATTATAAAAAAAAATACTTGTTATTTTTCAGACAATAAAGTGAATTGAATAAACTAAATTTTTTAGATAGTTTTCTTATCATAGAATTTTTAAGATAAAAAATTAACTCTCCTTGAAAAAGTTTAACAAGAGCACAAATTGGGATTTAATTATTACACCTGAAAAAGGATGGATTAATCTTGATCTTAAATCCATTTGGCAATATCGAGACTTAATAGGCTTGTTTGCTCGAAGAAACATAACCGCTGAGTATAAACAAACAGTACTGGGTCCGCTATATTTCGTTATTGTTCCAATAATTCACACCTTGATAAACATGTTCATTTTTGGAAAAATTGCAAAGTTATCTACCGATGGGATTCCCCAATTTTTATTTTATATGTCAGGGACATTGTTTTGGAGTTATTTTTCTGTATGTTTGAGTGCAGGGAAGTCAGTATTTCAATCAAATATTAGCCTCTTTTCTCAAGTATATTTTCCTCGGCTAACAGTTCCAATAGCTCAAAATATTAGTGCGATGCTAAGGCTTTTGATTCAATTTATGATATTTTTTATTTTTTATGCATTTTATTCTTTCCAAGGTATAGAACTAAATCTATCGACTTTTATTTTTTTAATTCCCTTACTGTTTTTTCAATGCAGCTTACTTGGATTAGGAACAGGGATTTTACTATCGTCCTTTACAACAAAATACAAAGATTTGAATTTTATATATACCTTTCTTATTTCGATATGGATGTATTTGAGTCCTGTAGTTTATCCGTTATCTATTATACCAGATAGATTTAAATACATAGCCAGTTTCAATCCAATGGTTGGGATAATTGAAACTGGGAGGGAAATATTATTTGGTACTAGCTCTTTCAATAGTATTTATATTTTAAATGGATTAATTGTGACATTTATATTACTTTTTTTTGGATTAATAATTTTTACCAGAGTTGAGAAAACTTTCATAGATACTGTTTAAAAAATGGATACAGTTATAAAAGTAGATAATTTATTTAAAGAATATCGGCTTGGTAATTTTGGATATGGTACAGTTTCAGAAGATATTCAAAGTTGGTGGGCTAAAATAAATGGTAGGCCAGATCCAAATTCAATTATCAAATTAAATTCTAATCAGGATGAAGATAAAAAACATATTCTGGCGCTAAATGACATTACATTTGAAGTAAAACAAGGTGATCGGGTTGGTATAATTGGAAAGAATGGTGCAGGTAAAACCACCCTTCTTAAAATATTATCAAGAATTTCATCACCTTCAAAGGGCAGTGTTAAGATTCAAGGCAAAATAGCTAGTTTGTTAGCTGTTGGAGCTGGTTTTCACCCAGAACTTACGGGCAGGGAAAATATTTACTTAAATGGAGCAATACTTGGGCTCCAAAAAAACCAAATTGAAGATAGGTTAGATGCAATTGTGGAATTTTCTGGTATTGAAAAATTTATCGATACTCCTGTAAAAAGATACTCCTCTGGAATGCACGTTAGATTAGGTTTTGCAGTTGCGGCGCACTTAAATCCTGATATTTTAATAGTAGATGAGGTTCTTGCAGTAGGAGATCATGAATTTCAAAAAAAATGCTTGGAGAAAATGGAGGACGAATCCGATAAAGGCAGGACAATTCTTTTTGTGAGCCATAACATGCATGCTGTTAGAAAGTTATGTCGTACTGCAATTCTACTCGACCACGGGAGAAAAGTAGAAAGTGGTCCCGTAGATCAGGTAATAGAATCATACTTAAAAGGTATTAATCCCGAAAAACCAATAATTAACTTTCCTATTAATGAAAATAATAATGGTGCACATCCAAAAAGACTGATAATAAAAGATGAAAAAGGGAAATTAAGTACAAATATTTTTATAAAAGACGTTTGGACAATTAGACTGGAGTTTGAAGTCTTTCAAAAGTTACCTCATGTAATTGTTGCCGTTGGTCTAATTACAAATACTGAGATTCCAATTATTACCTATTGGAGTCAACCATCAGATTTAAATCCAGGCAATTATTTTTCTGAATATGTTGTTGATAAGAAATTATCTGCATGTGATTTAACATTTGTTATTGGTATAACTAGCAGAGAGACAACGGTTTTTTACCAAGAGAATATTGGTCAATTGAAAATATTAGAAATTGCCAGGTTAAATCAACCTTATCAAGTATCCGGAAGTGGATTTCTTCTTAGTCAAACTAGACCAAAAATAAATAAACTATAGCCAGAATTATTTTTTTAAATGACTTATCTTTTAATTAAAATGAAGAAAAATAATATTTGATGGAACCCAACTTTTTACTCATTTACTCGCCACAAGTGTTCGATCCAAAATTTGGTGTTGTTAAGCCTGAGGGTTCTTTGGGACTTATTTACCTCGCATCAGCGTTGAGAGATAATGATTTTAATGTAGAGGTGCTTGATGCTACTGTCGGAAATGAAAATTATACCCTCGAGGAAACTTTTTATAAAGAGCAGAAACAACCTAATGGTCTGGTTCGCGTTGGTATGGACATCAAGGATATTTTAAATGAGTCTAAGCCATTTGATGTAATTGGGTTAACATCTATTTTTACAGCTCAAACAAGGATGGTAGAAGAAGTTATTTCTTCGATCAAAAGCAAATATCCAGAAAAGATTATTTTATTAGGCGGCGTTAATGCGCGAAATCAGATGGAACGATTTTTTGGCATAGGTGCTGATCTAATTTGTCTATCTGAAGCAGAGGAGACAATAGTAGAGATTGGAAATATTCTAAGAGCAGGAAGTAAAGATTTCTCAAAAGTTTCTGGATTAGCTGGGAAAAGTGGATTTGAAAATCCTCAAACAAAAGTAATACAAAATTTAGATAATCTACCAATTCCTGCATGGGATATGCAGCCTTTGGAAAAATACTGGAAAATCGCCCGTCCGCACGGCAGTGGATTCAGTGAGAGTAAGGCGTATGCCTCAGTTTTATTTTCAAGAGGTTGCCCATTTAAGTGTGATTATTGCCATATCTCAAAAGAATTGAACGGTTCGAACTCTGGTAATATTAGAAGTGTGCGTATGAAATCAATACCCAGAATTTTAGAAGAATTAAACATTCTTAAGGATATGGGGATAAAATATGTTTTTATTGAGGACGATAGCTTGTTAGCAAAAAAGAAAAGAGCAAAAGAAATATTTAACCACTTGATATCAATGAATCTTGAATTAGCAGACGTAAATGGAATCAACCTATCTCATCTTTGCACAAAAGTAAATGGATCATTTGAAGTTGATGATGAATTAATCGAACTTATGGCTGCTGCTGGCTTTAAAAAACTAGTTTTTCCCGTAGAGTCTGGATCTCAAAGGATTTTAAATAAGTATGCATCTGGTAAATTAAATTTAAAAAACCACAATGTAATTGGTTTAATAAAAAAAGCAAAAAATTTAAATATGGAAGTCGCAGGTAATTATACATTTGGTTATCCAGATGAAAGTATTTTTGAGATGATTAAAACATTCAATCTTGCAAAAAGACATATGGAAGCAGGTCTTGATTATACACATTTTATGTACATAACTCCATTCCCTGGAACTCGATTTTATGATCAGGCAGTGAGTGAGGGTTTACTATTACCAAATTTAGATCCTGCTGATATGGATTGGGTTCGACCAAGTATCAAAACTAAAGTCCCATCCTGGTTTATAGATATTATTATTACAAAGGGTTGGAGATATGTAAATAGTTCCAAGAGAACAAATTTTATAAAGAGTATGAAACCAAAAATCAACTAAACTGATTTATTCAGGAATTTTATGAAGAATATCATTGTTACAGGTGCATCTGGTTACGTGGGGTCAATATTGATAAATGATTTAGTGATGAATAAGTATAATGTTTCATGCTACGACGATATGAGATACGGATTCAATCCAGTTATCGCTCAATTATACAATTACAGTAACTTTCAATTTGATTTATTTGACTTAACTAGATTTGATGATGTAACTAAATGGAAAAAAATTGAGAGCAAAATTGAAGAAGCTGATATTCTTATTCATTTAGCTGCCCTTGTAGGCTACCCAATATGTGAAAAAAATCCAGAATTGACTAAAATAGTTAATGTTGATCTCTCTAAAAAATTAACTGATTTATGTAAAAAACATAATGTGAAAATGTTATACTCCTCTACTGGAAGTAATTATGGAAAATTAGATGAAATATGCACGGAGAAAAGCCCAGTGAATCCACTAACCCTGTATGCGAAAACTAAATTAGAGGCAGAATCATATATTTTAGATCATTGTAATTCAATAGCATTTAGGTTCGCAACCGCCTTTGGGCTTTCGCCTAGGTTAAGGTTAGATTTGTTCATAAACGATATGGTATACAGAGCAATAAGTGATGGAAGCGTTATAATTTATCAACCCAACCATAAAAGGTCATTCATTAATGTGACAGATATTTCTAGATTAATACTTCACGGGATAGAAAAATTATCAGATGATCATGGGATTTATAATGCAGGCGATGAAACAATGAATTACACAAAAGAAGAGGTGTTATTAGCAATTAAAGACTTTATTCCAAAATTTTACATTGCAAAAGCCGAATATGACTCAGATAGAGATCAAAGAGACTATATTGTTTCATATGAAAAACTAAAAAGCACAGGATTTAAATGTAATGTGAACCTTAAGGATGGCATTCAACAACTAATTAATTTTCTTCGATTATTGGATTTAAAACAAATTGCTATTATTGGTTTTAATAATCAAAAATAAATAATGGATAAAAAACTAAAAGATCTTTTAGAAAATAGTTTTCCTGAAAACATATACAATCCTAGCAAACCAACTATAAGGTTGCAAGAGGTTAATTATGACACTCAAGAGGTCGAGGAAGCTTTAAAGTCGCTATTAAGCACATATGTTGTGATGGGGGAAAAAACTAAATTGTTTGAGCAATTGTGGAGCAGATGGATTGGTAGAAAGCACTCTGTTTTTGTAAATAGCGGGACCTCCGGACTTTTATTGGCTATGATGTGGATAAAATTTAAAAAATCCACGTCAATTAAAAATGAAATATTGATTCCTGCTGTGACATGGAGTACGAGTATTTTTCCAGCAATAATTGTTGGATTAAAGCCGGTATTAGTAGATGTTGATCTATCAAATCTTTGCACTAATTCATTTGCAGAGCATATTTCAGATAATACAGTTGCAATTTTGCCAGTGCATCTTATGGGTCATGCCTGCAATATGGAAGTCATAATGGAGGAAGCAAAGAAGCATAATTTAGTTGTAGTTGAAGATTGTTGTGAGGCGCATGGTGCTAAATATAACAGGAAAAAAGTTGGTACCTTTGGGGATGTTGGTGTTTGGAGTTCCATGTTTGCCCATCATATTTCAACTATTGAAGGTGGTCTTATTTCGTCAGATAGAGTTGAATTAGATGATTTATTTAGAATGTTTAGAGCTCATGGTTGGGTTCGCGATATTTCAAAGGATAAAAAAAATGAAATCATTAATAATAATGTTAATATTGATCCAAGCTTTTTATTTCCGGAATTAGGTTTAAATGTGCGACCAACAGAAATTAATGCAGCATTTGGTATTCATCAGGTCCAAAAAATTGATAGTTTTATAGAAAAAAGGAGAAGTGCTTTTCAAAATATTCATGATCAGTTGAAAGATTTTGAAAAATACTTTACATTTTTCCCTGAACAAAAGAATGAATATTTTAGTCCATTTGCTTTTCCAATATTGTTAAAAAACAATGCTCCTTTTTCTAGAAAGGAAATTATTAATCACTTAACTAAAAGTAGAATTGAACACCGTCCCATTGCTGGTTCAAATATGGCACAGCAACCATTTATGAAAAACTATGGTCAATTATTAGAGATTTCTGATAACCTTCCTAATGCAAAAAAAATTCATGAAAATGGCTTTTTCATTGGAGTTAATCATCAAACCAATGACCTAAGGATTGAATATATTGTCAAGTCTTTCAAATCATTTCTAAAAAAATATTAAAACAATTTTTGATTTTTTCTGAAAAACTTTCCAAACTATAGAAAATTTATAATTTCAATATGCAAATAAATGGTTCAAATGTTTTGGTAACAGGAGGAAACGGATTTCTTGGAAGGAATTTAGTTTCTAGACTAATTGAATCAAAAGTCTCAAAAATAAGAGTTGTAGATAATCTTGAGAGAGATAGTAACAAATCCTTTGTGAACGATGGGAAAATAGAATTTTTTGAGGATGATTTATGTGATTTAAATGCCTGCTTGAGAGCTTGTAACAATATTGACATTGTTTTTCATTGTGCTTCAAAAGTGGGAAGTATAAGTTTTTATAAAAATAATGCTTCAAAAGTTCTTTCCCATAATATTTTACTGGATACACAGATATTATCGGCCGCACAAGATACGGGGGTTTCTTGTTTCATTTACATTAGTAGTGCCTATGTTTACCCAATTGAGCGTATGCAAGATTCATTCGGATCGGCAATCAAGGAGTCAGAAGCGATCCCGGCTAACCCTGCAATAACTTATGGTTGGGCTAAGTTAATGGGTGAGATAGCGTTACAGCATGTAGTTGAAAATGGGAATAAACTAAATGGAATGATTTTACGTTTATCTAATTTTTACGGTCCCCACCAAAGTATAGATTTAGATAGAGGATCAATTATTCCAGTTCTGATTCGAAGAGCATTAGAATATTCTAAATCATCTCCATTTTATATTAGAGGATCAGGCAACGAAACTAGAACGTATTGCTATATATCAGATATTGTAGATGCAATTTTGTTAGCAGTTAAAGCAGCAACAGAAAAAAATGTTAAATACCCACTTAATATTGGTTCAGAAACACCAATAACGATTAAAAACTTAGCAAAGAAAGTAATTGACATATCAGGAAAAAACATAGTTTTAGAAACGCATCCTGCACCTGCACCCTTAATTATGAGTCAAACCTTAGATTGTTCAAAAGCGAAAATACTGTTGGATGATTGGAGTTGTAAAGTTTCATTAGAGGACGGTTTAAAAAAAATGTTTTCATACGTAAGTAAAAAAATTGGTTAGTAAATTATTTCATTGTAGAAGCTCATTCCAAACAAATATTCATTTAAACAATGTACAATTCAATCGATGAAGCCATCAAAATACTGGAACCAAAAGGTTTTGAAATTAACGATCCATGGGATATTGTTGATGCTTTTGAAACTTTAATTGCTATGTATTCTGGCAGTAAGTATGCAGTATCTTGCGATAGTTGTACAAATGCAATGTTCATGTGTTTAAAATACCTAAACGCTAAAGGAGAGATAAGTATACCTAATAAAACTTATGTTTCTGTTCCTGCTTTGATTATACATAGTGGGTGTCGAATAAAGTTTGAAAACTACGAATGGAGCGGAACCTATCGATTAGAACCCTATCCTATAATTGATGGTGCTACAAGATTTAGAAAAGGTATGTATGAGAAGGACACTTTTCATTGCCTGTCATTCCATTTCAAGAAAATATTACCTATTTGTAAGGGTGGAATGATACTAACGGATGACAAGGATGCTGTAACCTGGTTTCGACTTGCAAGATACGAGGGAAGAGATAATCGTATTCCCCATGTCAACATCGATGATATAAAAATTATCGGTTGGAATTTTTATATGCCACCTGAGCAAGCAGCTAGAGGTATTATCCTTTTAGAGTCAGCAGAGGATATGAATGAGGATTGTGGTGGTTCCTGGTCTTATTCAGATATTTCAAATTATGAAGCGTGGAAAAATCATATTGCATGAAAAAATGTATTTGTTATGGCGATATTTTTTATTTTTTTGCATATGAGCATTAAAAAAAATGATAGATAAATCAAAAAATAAATTATCTGCCTTGGTTTGTGGAGCTGGTGGATTTATTGGTTCTCACTTGGTAAAAAAATTAAAAAAGGAAGGTTTTTGGGTAAGATGTATTGACCTTAAAAAGCCAGATTTTTCAGATAGCCAGGGAGATGAGTTTTTTATTGGGGATCTACGTGATCCGATAAATGTCAAAAATGCCTTAGATTTTCCCTTTGATCATGTTTATCAATTAGCTGCAGATATGGGTGGTGCCGGATATATATTTTCTGGGGAAAATGATGCAGATATTATGCATAATTCTGCATTAATTAATTTAAATGTAGTTGAAGCGGGTGTTAAAGCGAAGGTAAAGAAAATTTTTTATTCATCCTCCGCATGTATGTATCCTGAGCATAACCAACTTGATCCAAATAATCCCGAATGCTCAGAAGAATCGGCATATCCTGCTAATCCAGATAGCGAATACGGTTGGGAAAAACTTTTTAGTGAACGTTTCTATCTTGCCGCACAAAGAAATTATGATGTGCATGTCAGGATTGCCCGTTTTCATAACATATTTGGTCCGGAGGGTACCTGGACTGGTGGTAAAGAGAAGGCTCCAGCTGCTTTGTGTAGAAAAATAGCTGAAGAATCTTCAGGAGGTCAAATTAAAATATGGGGAGATGGGAACCAAACTCGATCATTTTTATATATCGATGAGTGTGTTGAAGGAATTCAAAGGTTAATGAATTCAAAATTTACTGGTCCTGTCAATCTCGGTTCTGATGAAATAATTACAATAAATAATTTAGCAAAATTGATTATGAAGATTGCAGATAAGGATTTAAAACTAAAGCATATTCCTGGTCCTCTAGGGGTGCGAGGAAGAAACTCTGATAATAAACTTATTCTTGAAAAATTAGGTTGGAAACCAACGCAAAAACTAAAGCATGGGCTTGAACAGACGTATTATTGGGTCGCACAGCAGGTGAAAGAAAAACCCTAAAATAAAACGTTAAAAAGAACATATAAAGAACATCTAAATAAAATTATTTTCATAAAAAATACAAATGATTACTATGTCAAAACTAGGAAAGTTAGGAGCACTGGGAAATCAATTATTTCAATACGCGACTTTGTTTGGCGTTTCGAAAAAAACAGGCTACGAAATGAAAATACCTGCACCACCAGGATTGGTTGATGGTAATTTGAGAGTGCTTGGTCATGTTGATGATAAATATCCAATTGAAAAATATGATTACTCGCTTGGTTGTTTTAAAATAAAATCTAAATATCTGACAGAAAAAGAATTAGAATCAATTAATACCTCTGGTAAAAAAAAAAATAAGCCACTTTATAGTATTTTTTCAAAAAAAATTAAATATCATTACCTTGAATCTGAATTCCATTTTAATCCCAGTATATTTAAAATAAGGGATAAAACAAATATAATCGGATATTTTCAGTCTGAAAAATATTTTGAACATTGCTCAAAGGAGATAAGAGAACAATTCAAAGTACAGGAAAAATTTTTTGATAAGGCCTCGAAGTTGATGTCAACCTATAGAGATGGTACAAACCAAATAGTATCAATTCATGTAAGAAGGAAAGGCCATGAAAAATTAAAGCATCAAAAAGTACATAAATATAATTTTAATAAATATTATAAAAATGCAATGGGTTTTTTTGAAAATAATTTTCCAAATGTACTTTTCATAATTTTTTCTGATGATATCCAATGGTGTGAATCAAAATTTAGAGGGTCAAATATTTTTTTTTCAAAAAAAAACTCTGCAATTGTTGATTTTGCTATGATGAAATCCTGTGATCATAATATAATAGTACCAAGTAGTTATAGTTGGTGGGCCTCATGGCTAAATAAAAACGATAAAAAAATTGTAACAATGCCAGATGGAGATCTATTTGGTATTGATGGTCCTAGGAAAACAAATGATTACCTTTTCGAGGGCATAAAAAGAATTTCGATAAAATAAACATGATAAATAAATCCTTATATGATAAGAGTTTTTATGAATCTACCCATTCGCATGTCTACTCAGCCCAAAAAATATTTGAAATTATTTTTAAGCATCTTAAGCCAAGGAGTATAATTGATATTGGTTGCGGTTCTGGAAGTTGGTTGAAAGCAGCAAGTGAAATGGGTGTCAAAAATCTTACAGGGATCGAAGGCAATTGGTTAAAACCTGAAATGTTGATTGCTGAAAATATTAATTTACTGATTCATGATATTTCTAGCTCCTTACCCCGTTTATCTAAATATGATTTGGCAATTACATTGGAAGTAGCAGAGCATTTAAGCGAGTCAAGATCAAAGAGCTTTATTGAGGATTTGTGTGGGTTATCTGATGTTGTGTTATTTTCGGCTGCAATACCTCATCAAGGAGGCGACAATCACCTTAATGAGCAATGGCAGTCATATTGGAATGGATTGTTTCGGAAAAATAATTTTGTGGCTCGTGATATAATTAGGCCAATAATCTGGGAGGATGAAAATATAAAGCCATGGTACAAACAAAATTGTATACTTTATATAAATGAGAAAATTGATTCAAAAATAGATAATCTTCGAAATCAAAATCCTTTAGATATTGTGCACCCAGATATTTTTTGGAATAATCCTGATAAGTACAAATTTATGCAAATAATTAAAAATGATCAAAAGATAGAAAAAAATCACCAAAAATATAAACTACTTCTGGTCACTAATTTTATAGTAGTGGCCACAATTTTTTTAATCTTTTTTTTATATAGATAATAATATAATAAATAAATAATTGTAAAAGTTGACTTAAGGCAATTCTATTAAAATAGGTTAAGCTTATCTAGGTACTAAAAATGGACTTATCATTTGTAAAATATTTTGTTGACCCAAAGTGCAAATCTCCTCTTGATTTAGAAATACATGAAAAGGTTGGAAATAGAGTAATAAGTGGTCTGTTCAAAAGTGAAAAATCGGAATTTCCAATAATTAAGGGAGTTCCTAGGTTTGTATCTAAAATTAATTATTCTAATTCATTCGGTTTCCAATGGGGAAAGTGGCCGCTTATTCAGTTTGAGTCAGAAAATATTGGGAAACCAATGCAGGGACATACCAGTGATATGTTTAATAAAATAACTAATAATCATTTTAAAAATTTACATGGCCCAAATCTTCTGCTTGACATTGGATGTGGATCAGGAAGGTTTATTGATTTACTAAGGCCAATGAAAAATATAAAAATTATTGGTATTGACTATAGCAACTCAGTTCAGATGGCTTATTTAAATTTCATAAATGATTCTAATATATGCATAGTTCAAGCAGATGCATTAAATCTTCCTTTCAAGTCAAAGACTTTTCATGGCTCATTTTCCATAGGTGTTTTACATCATACTCCATCCCCAGAAAATGGAGTAAATGAGGCCTTTCGCGTACTAAAAAATGCTGGTAAATATAGTATCTGCGTTTATGCGAAAGGCTCTTATTATGATACAAAAATATTAAAATTTTACAGAAAAATGTTTAACCTATTTATGCCGCTTTTTTCATTTTGGCCTGCAATAATTTATGCTCACTTTATGGTGCAGTTTATTAGTCCATTATTAAATAAATTGAGATTCATCAAACCCTTGGCCATAAAGATTTTTCCATATACGGACTTACCCGATAAAAATTGGGCTATTTTAGATACTTTTGATAGTGTAACACCTAAATATGCATCAGTTCATAGCTCTAAAGAACTTGTGGAATGGATGAAGAGTGCTGGGTTTAAAAAAATCACCTCTACAAAATGGGGTTCTACATCATTTATAGCGAAAAAATAAACTATTTATTTAAAGGTTATTTTACATTCAATAAAATAACTAAATGGATTAGCTACATATTTTTATTATCTAACATTATTCCATTATTTATTTATACCTATCTTGGTAGGTATTCAAGATTATATGCTGATGACTTTTGTTTTTATGTTCAGCTAAAATTAAAGGGATTCTTAGGAGCTTTTGCTTACTTTTATAATGTTGCAACTGGTAGGTTCTCAGATCTAGCTCTAGAATTGGTAACCATTTCGTATCCTAACTATCTGTCAACTTATCTTCTTATTTGGATTTTGATTCTGTCGTATTCAATCCATGTAATTATTAGAGCAGATAAACAATATTATTTCTATTCTTTGTTATTATCTAGCACAATATTAGTTATTAGTTTTGATCTAATTCCAAACACATATTTTAGGAGAGTCATTAGCGATACCAATCATACTTGGGATCCTTATCCAGGCATTTTTGAGATATTATACTGGAGGTCTGGTCGAAATAGACTTATCACACCATTAATTTTGGGAACCATTTTACTAAGCCTAATATTTCTGATAAATAAAAATGGCGTTAGTCCAAAAAAAATTAAAATCTGGACCTTTTTTGGAAGTGGAATTGCATTTGTAGCTGGGGGTTTTGGTGAGACTTATGTTGGTGTACAAATGACTTTAATAACGTTAATATTAATAATCGTTTTGTTATCTCAAAATGAGAAAAAAAAGAAAAATTTTTTTTTACCAATAATCCTTTTTTGGCTTTCAACATTATTTTCTATAATTATAATCATACAATCTCCTAGTAATTTGAATAGAATGGGGTATTTTTTACAACCATCAACCCTTGTTGAACT
>MDTA01150229.1_pt1 | contig 28065 bp, 17 predicted proteins | sample 811151 | NCBI WGS metagenome assembly MDTA01 (sample SAMN05326648, study PRJNA326480) | marine metagenome | isolation source: seawater | place: Indian Ocean: South | collected 2010 | reverse complement strand
CAGAGCCAGAGCCAGAGCCAGAGCCAGAGCCAGAGCCAGAGCCAGAGCCAGAGCCAGAAGCCGCGCCGGAGTTCGTTCCTGCCGATCCGCAGTATTTTGCAGCCATCGACGAAATTCGGGCGCGAGGAGGCTGGACCATACAGCTGGTTGCCGGCAACCTGGAGCAGACCGCATTAAATGTCATATCCAGCTATTCAGACCTTGATGATCTGGTGTATACCCGAGGGGAAAGGCAGGGCCAGCCATGGTTTATGGTATTCTATGGTGAGTTCCCTACCCGGGAGGCGGCGAACGCCGCAGCGTCTGGTTTGCCGGAAGAGCTGGCTTCCCGGTCGCCCTGGGTGCGTCCAGTCGACAATTTATAGCGCCGCTCTTTTCGGCGCTAACTTGTTGTTCCGTAACCTTGTCGATTGGTAATTCCGGTTTCGGCTTCCCACAATAACTTCACGCCGATTTGAGTACGTATTTCTACGTGTGTAAAATAGCCAGCCCCCATTTTCAGTGTCAAAGGGTGGTTGTATGGCTGTGCGCCAATTAACTCTTTGATTGAAAAGCATTTCTACGTGAGAGAACGCTTATGATGACAGGTTTGTATCATCCCGATGAATTCAGGGACAACTGTGGATTCGGTCTGATTGCCCACATGAAGGGCGAGGCCAGTCATAAGTTGTTGCAAACTGCCATCGAGTCTCTGACCTGCATGACCCACCGAGGTGGTATCGCTGCAGACGGAAAGACCGGCGATGGTTGTGGCCTGCTGATCCAAAGCCCGGATGGCTTTCTGAAGAAAGCTGCCAAGGCGGCGTTTGGCAAGGAGCCAGGCGACCTCTTTGCCGTGGGTCAAGTGTTCCTTAACCCCGACGAGAACAAGGCTGCCGCCGGTCGTACAGCGATTGAAAAACGGCTGACCGAACAGGGTCTGGAAATCCTTGGCTGGCGTGAAGTGCCGGTGGATGACAGCTGCCTGGGCCCGATGGCGCTGGATTGCCTGCCCCGTATTGAGCAGGTTTTCGTGGTGCCAGCCGGCAAGGAAGAGCGTGATTTTGCAATCAGTCTGTTCGTGGGTCGCCGGCATGCTGAAAGCGACATGGCCGAAGATCCGGAATTCTATATCTGTAGCCTGTCTCACCGTACTCTGGCCTATAAGGGCCTCATGATGCCGGCGGACCTGGCCAACTTCTACAAGGATCTGGGTGATCCGGATCTTGAGACTGCTATCTGTGTATTCCACCAGCGGTTCTCCACTAACACCATGCCCCGGTGGCCACTGGCACAGCCGTTCCGGTATCTGGCTCATAATGGTGAGATCAACACCATCGACGGCAACCGCAACTGGGCCATCGCCCGGGCCGCCAAATTCAGCTCCCCGGAACTGCCCGATCTGCAGACCCTTCAGCCACTGGTCAATCTCACTGGTTCCGACTCCTCAAGCATGGACAACATGCTGGAAGTCCTGCTTGCCGGTGGTGTAGACCTTTTCCGTGCCGTTCGCATGATGATTCCGCCGGCCTGGCAGAATGTCGATAGCATGGACTCCGAGTTGCGGGCGTTCTATGAGTACAACTCCATGCACATGGAGCCCTGGGATGGTCCTGCAGGTCTGGTGATGTCGGACGGTCGTTATGCGGTCTGTATGCTCGACCGAAACGGGCTGCGTCCCGCCCGGTGGGTTATTACCAAAGATGACTTCATCACGCTGGCTTCAGAGATCGGTACCTACGGGTATCAGCCTGACGACGTGGTTGCCAAAGGCCGTGTCGGGCCGGGGCAGATGCTGGCTATCGACACCGAATCCGGTGAAGTCCTGCATACCAAAGATATTGACCAGCGCCTGAAGACCGCGCAGCCCTACAAGCGCTGGCTGCGCGAGAACGCATTGCGCGTGGAAACCACCCTGAATCAGGATACACCTGACTTCAGGCTGATGGACTCCGACGAGCTTCTGGTGCATCAAAAAATGTTCATGGTCTCCTTCGAAGAGCGTGACCAGGTCTTGCGTCCGCTGGCAGAGAACGGCCAGGAGGCGGTTGGGTCCATGGGTGACGATACCCCGATGGCCGTGCTCTCCAGCAAAGTGCGCCACGTAGCGGATTATTTCCGGCAGAAGTTCGCCCAGGTGACCAACCCGGCGATCGACCCCCTGCGTGAGGCAATCGTTATGTCTCTGGAGACCTGTCTGGGTGCCGAGCGTAACGTGTTCGAGGAAACCGCCGATCACGCGGATCGAATCATCCTGACCACGCCGGTACTTTCTCCGGCCAAGTTCCTGAAGATCGCCAACAACGAGCGTCCCGGGTTCGAGGTGGCGCGTATCTCCATGAGCTACCGCCCGGAGCAGGGTCTGGAGCAGGCGATTCGACAGGTTTGTGAGGAGGCGGAACAGGCTGTCCGGAATGGAAAGGTGCTTCTGATCCTCACAGACAAGGATTTGAAGGAAGGAGAGCTGCCGGTCAACGCCCTGATGGCAACCGGTGCCGTTCACCATCACTTGGTCCAGAAAGGGCTGCGCTGCGATTCCAACATCATTGTTGAAACCGGTTGGGCTCGTGATCCCCACCATTTTGCGGTGCTTTTCGGTTTTGGTGCGACAGCGGTGTATCCTTACCTCGCGTACCAGGTCCTGAACGATCTGATCCGCACCGGCGAATTGCTGATGGATCCGATTGACGCCAAGAACAACTACCGGAAGGGCATCAACAAGGGGCTGCTGAAGATCCTCTCCAAAATGGGGATCTCGACGATCACCTCCTACCGGGGCGCCCAGCTGTTCGAGGCGATCGGGCTGGCTGACGACGTCGTTGACCTGTGTTTCAAAGGTGTGCCGAGCCGGATCCAGGGGGCTGGCTTCTACGACTTCCAGCAGGATCAGGAGCAACTTGCTTCTGTGGCCTGGAAGCCGCGCAAGCCGATTGTCCAGGGTGGCTTGCTGAAGTATGTCCACGGCCAGGAGTACCACGCTTTCAACCCGGATGTCGTCGGAAAGCTGCAAGAAGCAGTAACCAGTGGCGACTACGGCCACTACAAGGAATACGCCGGTCTGGTCAATGAACGGCCGGTGGCAACCCTGCGTGATCTCCTTGGCTTCCGCAAGGACCTCAAACCGATTGATCTCTCGGAAGTTGAGCCGGTCGAGAATATTTTCCCGCGCTTCGATTCCGCGGCCATGTCCCTGGGTGCGCTGTCACCAGAGGCCCACGAGGCCCTGGCGGTCGCCATGAATACACTGGGTGGTCGCTCGAACTCTGGCGAGGGCGGCGAAGATCCTGCCCGGTATGGCACCGAGAAGCGGTCAAAGATCAAGCAGGTGGCTTCCGGACGTTTTGGCGTGACGGCTGAGTATCTGCGTAGCGCTGATGTCATGCAGATCAAGGTGGCTCAGGGCGCGAAGCCCGGTGAGGGTGGCCAGCTGCCCGGTGGCAAGGTCAATGATCTGATTGCACGTTTGCGTTATTCCGTGCCCGGCGTGACCTTGATTTCGCCGCCGCCGCATCATGATATCTACTCTATCGAGGATCTGGCCCAGCTGATTTTTGATCTCAAACAGGTCAATCCCCAGGCCCTGGTGTCAGTGAAGCTGGTTTCAGAGCCGGGTGTGGGTACTATCGCGGCTGGTGTTGCCAAGGCCTACGCCGACCTGATTACCGTCTCGGGTTACGATGGCGGTACGGCAGCAAGTCCGCTGACGTCCATCCGCTACGCGGGCTCTCCCTGGGAGCTCGGTTTGACCGAAACCCAACAGGCCCTGCGGGCCAACGATCTGCGTGGCAAGATTCGCCTGCAGACCGATGGCGGTATCAAGACCGGTCTGGATGTGGTGAAAGGTGCGATTCTGGGTGCGGAGAGTTTCGGTTTCGGTACCACGCCGATGGTGGCTCTGGGCTGTAAATACCTCCGAATCTGCCACCTGAACAACTGCGCGACCGGTGTGGCTACCCAGAATGATCACCTCCGTGAAGAGCACTTCAAAGGCACGGTGGAAATGGCCATGAACTTCTTCCGTTTCGTGGCTGAAGAAACCCGTGAGTGGATGGCGAAGCTGGGCGTGCGCAGTCTGGAAGAACTGGTTGGTCGCGTTGATCTTCTGGAGCGCCTGCCGGGCGATACCGAGCGCCAGAAGAAGCTGGATCTCAGTCGCCTGTTGTCTAATGACCATATTCCGGCGGATAAGCCTCAGACCTGCCAGGTGGAGCGGAACCATCCGTTCGACGAGGGCAAGCTGGCGGAACAGATGGTTCAGGATACCGCTGCAGCCATCAAGGAAAAGAGTGGTGGCGCCTGGTCCTACCGGGTCACCAACTGTGACCGCTCCATCGGTGCCCGTTTGTCTGGCGAAATCGCTCAGCTGCATGGCAATCAGGGCATGGTCGATGCGCCCATTACCCTGGATCTAACCGGTACCGCGGGCCAGAGTTTTGGTGTCTGGAACGTGGGCGGTCTCAACCTGATCCTTGAAGGGGATGCCAACGACTACGTGGGTAAAGGTATGACCGGTGGCAAGCTGGTCGTGAAGCCGCCCCGCGGTAGCGCCTTCAAGACCCAGGAGACGTCCATCGTCGGTAACACCTGCCTCTACGGCGCGACGGGCGGCAAACTCTTCGCTGCTGGTACTGCAGGTGAGCGTTTCGCGGTTCGTAATTCTGGCGCCCACGCGGTTGTGGAAGGCGCTGGCGATCACTGCTGTGAATACATGACCGGCGGCCTGGTGACGGTACTCGGATCAACCGGGCACAACTTCGGTGCGGGTATGACCGGTGGCTTTGCCTACGTCATGGACCTCAACAATACCTTCGTGGACAAGTACAACCACGAGTTGGTCGAGATCCAACGCATTTCCAGCGAAGACATGGAGTCCTACCGCAATCATCTGCGTGGCGTGATTCGGGAGCACATTTCCGAGACCGGCAGTGAGTGGGCTGAGCACATTCTTGAGAATTTCGACGACTACATCGGCCGCTTCTGGCTGGTGAAACCCAAGGCTGCCAACCTGCGCAGTCTACTGGCTAGCACCCGGGCGCGCCCCGAATAAGAAGCAGAGGGTTCGGGGCGAGTGGCCTGGCTGCCGCCCTTGTCGAAATTGAGTTGATGAGAGCATCCAGATGAAAGAACGACTGAGTAACGACTTCCAGTTTGTTGAAGTAGGGCGGGTCGACCCCAAGAAGGTCCCGGCCAAGAAGCGGAAGAAAGAATTTGGCGAGATCTACCACCCCTTCACGGCAGATAGTGCGGCGTCCCAGTCTCACCGTTGTCTTGAGTGTGGTAACCCCTATTGCGAGTGGAAGTGCCCGGTACACAATTACATCCCGAACTGGCTCAAGCTGGTTTCCGAAGGCAATATCATGCGGGCCGTCGAATTGTGTCATCAGACCAACTCCCTTCCAGAGGTCTGCGGTCGAGTGTGTCCGCAGGATCGTCTCTGTGAGGGTGCCTGTACGCTGAACGACGGCTATGGTGCGGTTACCATCGGCTCTGTCGAGAAATACATCACCGACACCGCCTTTGCCCTGGGCTGGAAACCGGATATGTCCGCAGTGAAGTGGACAGACAAGAAGGTTGCCGTCATTGGTGCAGGCCCTGCCGGTTTGGGATGCGCGGACGTGCTGGTTCGCAATGGCGTCAAGCCGGTTGTCTTCGATATCTATCCGGAGATCGGCGGTCTGCTGACCTTCGGTATTCCAGAGTTCAAGCTGGAAAAATCCGTCATGACCCGCCGCCGCAAGGTGTTCGAGGAGATGGGCGTGGAATTCCGCCTATCCACCGAGGTTGGCAAGGACGTTCAACTGCAGGACATCATCGACGAATACGACGCGGTCTTCATGGGCATGGGCACCTACACTTACATGAAGGGTGGCTTCCCGGGTGAGAACCTTCCGGGCGTGTACGATGCACTGCCGTTCCTGGTTTCCAACGTTAACCGCCGCCTTGGCTTTGAGAAAGACGAAGCCGATTTCATCGACATGAAAGGTAAGCGGGTTGTTGTTCTCGGCGGTGGTGACACGGCTATGGACTGTAACCGCACCTCAATCCGTCAACAGGCCGAGAGCGTCACCTGTGCCTACCGCCGGGACGAAGCCAATATGCCGGGTTCCCGCCGTGAAGTGGCCAATGCCAAGGAAGAGGGCGTTAAGTTCCTCTTCAATCGTCAGCCCATCGCCATTATTGGTGAAGACCGGGTTGAGGGTGTGAAGGTGGTTCAGACTCGCCTGGGCGATCCTGATGAAAATGGTCGTCGCCGTCCGGAAGTAGTCCCGGGTAGTGAGGAGGTTATTCCTGCTGACGCGGTTCTGGTCGCCTTCGGTTTCCGCCCGAGCCCGGCCGACTGGTTCGATGAGCTGAAGGTGAATACCGACGATTCGGGCCGGGTAACCGCGCCGGAAGAGTCCGAGTTCATGTTCCAGACCAGCAACGAGAAAATCTTTGCCGGCGGGGACATGGTCCGCGGTTCGGATCTGGTCGTAACCGCTATCTGGGAAGGCCGTCAGGCTGCCGAAGGTATCATGGATTACCTGGATATCTGATTGCAGGATTGATCCTGATCAGAAGGGCGGTTTCCTAAGGGAAAGCCGCCCTTTTTTATTCCCGCAAACCGGGTATTATGGCCTCCATCCAATTTTCCCCTTTGTACAGAACACGCTGGATTGTCTATGACCGAGCTGAAGAATGATCGTTTCCTGCGCGCCCTGATGCGCCAGCCCGTGGACCGCACACCGGTCTGGATGATGCGTCAGGCCGGGCGATACCTGCCGGAGTACCGTGCGACCAGGGCCAAGGCGGGGGATTTTCTGAGCTTGTGCAAGAACACGCCGCTGGCCTGTGAAGTCACACTCCAGCCCCTGGAGCGCTTCCCACTGGATGCGGCCATCCTGTTTTCAGATATTCTGACCATTCCCGATGCATTGGGCCTCGGCTTGTACTTCGAAACCGGCGAAGGTCCGAAATTCCGGAACACGATCCGCTCGGAGGCCGATGTGGCAGCTTTGCCCAAAATTAACGCCGAGGTGGATCTGGACTATGTTATGAACGCGGTTTCCACCATCCGCGGAGCCCTGAACGGCAGCGTTCCCCTGATCGGCTTTTCCGGCAGCCCCTGGACCCTGGCGACTTACATGATTGAGGGTGGCTCCTCCAAGGATTTCCGGGAGGCCAAGAAGCTCATGTACGGCCAGCCGGAGGTTATGCACCGCTTGCTGGACCATCTGGCGGATTCGGTTATTGATTACCTCAACGGCCAGATCAAGGCTGGTGCCCAGGCTGTCCAGATTTTCGATACCTGGGGTGGCGTTTTGAGCAGCTGGGCCTATGAGGAATTCTCGCTTCGCTATATGAAGAAGATCGTCGACGGCCTGATTCGCGAGAACGATGGTCGCAGGGTGCCGGTGATTCTGTTCACCAAGAATGGCGGTCAGTGGCTGGAATCCATTGCCGGTTCCGGTGCCGATGCCGTTGGCCTCGACTGGACCACAGATATTGGCAATGCCCGCGCCCGCATTGGTGACCGGGTTGCCCTACAGGGCAACATGGATCCGGCAATGCTGTATGCGCCGCCTGAGAGGATTCGCCAGGAAGTGGCCGATATCCTCCGGCGCTTTGGTTCCGGTACTGGCCATATCTTCAATCTTGGCCACGGGATTACGCCGGATGTCGATCCGGAGCATGCCAAGGCGTTCATCGAGGCCGTGGTGGAACTTAGCCCCGAGTATCATCGCTGAGTATTAGAGTTCGTTTTTTTCAGCCTGCTGATCATGTTGGCTGGGCCCCACCACGGCCCGAGTCTTACCTCAGGGATATATCCTTTCGAGAGTCCCGTAGGTCGGATTAGGCGCGCAATGCGCACCGTAATCCGACAACCGAAGCTCCCTCAAAAACTCCTCTGGATGCAATCTCCTGTCCGGTCTATAGTCAGGTAAAACAAGACCGGTTAACAGGAGTAACCCGTTGCCCGCTAAAACCCCCGAAAAACGCAGGTTCCACCGAATCGAATTCGATGCGCCCTGTGAACTCCACTGCCAGGAATCCGTCTGGACGACGGAGGTGCTGGATATTTCGCTGAAAGGTGTTCTGGTCAAGCGGCCGGAGGGTTGGCAGGTCCCGTTAAAGCAGCCCTGTGAGGTGATTGTACATTTGGACGACCATGAGGCTGGTATTGTCATGGCCGTTGAGTTGAGGCACGTGGAACCGCACCGGCTGGGCTTCAAATGTCAGTACATTGATCTTGATAGCGCCACCCACCTTAAACGCCTAGTGGAACTGAACCTGGGCGACCAGGCGCTGTTGGAAAGAGAGTTTGCACATCTGATTGATTAAAGCCGTTTGACGTCCGAGTCTTGCAACTTCGTTTGCAGGACAGTCTGTTATCGGTGTTTCCAAAAATGTCGGAGGCCAAGGATGGCCGAGGACAAGCGCACATGGATGTGCTCGTAGCGGTTTTTGGAAATACCGATAACAGACTGGCCGTCGACTCCAGAAAACTCAGGCTTAGAGTTCTTCGAGGGCAGTAAGCGCATCACTCAGTTTGGTAACGGGAATCACCTTCATGCCATCGATGGCCTTCCTTGGTGCATTGGATTTCGGCACTAGTGCCCGGGTAAAGCCGTGCTTCGCAGCTTCGTAGATTCGTTCCTGGCCGCTAGGTACCGGGCGGATCTCGCCGGACAGGCCGACTTCGCCGAAGATGACCAGGTCCTGGGGCAGGGCGCGGTCTCGGAAGGAGGAGACGATGGCGGCCAGCAGTGCCAGGTCGGCACTGGTTTCGTTGACCTTTACGCCGCCAACCACGTTTACGAACACGTCCTGATCGGACACGTGCATGCCTCCATGGCGGTGCAGTACGGCCAAAAGCATGGCTAGCCGGTTCTGGTCCAGGCCAACGGCAACACGCCTTGGGTAGCCGCCCTGGGCCATATCCACCAGTGCCTGGATTTCCACCAGCATGGGGCGGGTGCCTTCCCAGACCACCATCACCACGCTTCCCGGGGCGGCGTCTTCGCCGCGGTTCAGGAAGATCGCGCTGGGGTTCTTCACTTCCTTCAGGCCCTGTTCCAGCATCGCGAACACGCCCAGCTCATTGACTGCGCCAAACCGGTTCTTGATCCCGCGTAGTGTGCGATAGCGACTGTCGCTGGAGCCTTCCAGGAGGATAGAGCAGTCAATCATGTGTTCCAGGACTTTAGGGCCTGCCAGGCTGCCGTCTTTGGTCACATGGCCGACCAGGAACAGGATGGTGCCAGTCTGCTTGGCGAAACGGGTCAGGTAGGCAGCGCTTTCCCGCACTTGGGAGACGCTACCAGGGGCGGACTCGATATCCGCCATGTGCATCACCTGAATACTGTCTACCACAAGAATCCGGGGCTTTTCTGCCTCGGCCACCTGCATGACGCGCTCGACGCTGGTTTCGGACAGCATCTTCAGGTCTTTAGTGGGCAACCCCAGGCGTTTGGCGCGCATTGCGACCTGTTGCAGGGATTCCTCACCAGTCACATACAAGGCGGGGACCGTTGCGGCCAGATGGCAGACCGCCTGGAGTAGAAGGGTGCTCTTGCCTGCACCTGGATGGCCGCCCATCAGAACAGCTGAGCCCTCCACGAGCCCGCCGCCCAGAACCCGATCGAACTCCTGCATGCCGGAGCTGATACGGGGCTGCTCTGCGAGACTGACGTCATCCAGGCTCTGGACCTCCGACAGGCTGCCGGCAAAGCCTTCAAAGCGGGCACCGCGGGCGCCTTTGGCATTGCTGCTGACGCCGCGGACTTCGCTGATGGTGTTCCAGGCCTGGCAGGCGGTGCACTGACCCTGCCATTTGGAGTAGTCTGCACCGCACTCGGTGCAGACGTAGGCGGTCTTGGTTTTCGCCATCAGGCCAGCTTCTTGTACTTCATGCGCTGGGGCTGCATGGCAGAATCGCCTTTGCGCTTCTTGAAGTCCTCATCGTACTCCGTGAAGTTACCTTCGAAGTAAACCACCTCGCCATCATCCTCGAAAGCGAGGATATGGCTGGCTACACGGTCAAGGAACCAGCGGTCGTGCGAGATAACCAGGGCGGAACCCGGGAAGTTCAGAAGGGCTTCTTCCAGGGCGCGGAGGGTTTCCACGTCCAGATCGTTGGTCGGCTCATCCAGCAGCAACACGTTGCCGCCCTGTTTCAGCAGCTTGGCCAGGTGCAGACGGTTGCGCTCACCGCCGGACAGATCGCCAACCCGCTTCTGCTGGTCGCTGCCCTTGAAGTTGAAGCGGCCAACGTAGGCTCGCGAAGGCGTTTCGTAGTTGCCGACCTTGATGATGTCGTTGCCGTCGGAAAGTTCCTCCCAGACGGTTTTGCTGCCGTCCAGATCGCGCATCTGGTCCACGTAGGCCAGTTCCACGGTTTCGCCGACGGTGATGTCGCCAGAATCCGGTTTGTCGAAACCGGCGATCATCTTGAACAGGGTGGATTTACCAGCACCGTTGCCGCCGATGATGCCCACGATGGCACCGGGCGGTACGTTGAAGGACACGTTTTCATACAGCAGTCGGTCACCGAAGGACTTGCTGATGCCGTCCACCTCGATCACCTTGTTGCCCAGCCGTGGACCAGGCGGAATGTAGAGTTCGTTGGTTTCGTTGCGCTTCTGGAACTCCTGGGAGCTCATCTCCTCAAAGCGGGCCAGACGAGCCTTGCTCTTCGACTGGCGCCCTTTCGCGTTGCTGCGCACCCACTCCAGTTCCTGCTTGATGGCTTTCTGGTGAGAGGCTTCCTGCTTGGATTCCATCTCCAGACGCTTTTCCTTGTTCTCCAGCCACTGGCTGTAGTTGCCTTCAAACGGAATGCCATGGCCACGGTCCAGTTCCAGGATCCAGCCTGCGACGTTGTCCAGGAAGTAGCGGTCGTGGGTGATGGCGACCACGGTGCCCTCGTAGTCGTGGAGGAAGCGCTCGAGCCAGGCCACGGATTCGGCATCCAGGTGGTTGGTGGGCTCGTCCAGCAGCAGCATGTCCGGCCCCGACAAGAGCAGGCGGCACAGGGCTACCCGGCGGCGCTCACCACCGGAAAGGACGCTGACTTTCTGGTCCCATGGTGGAAGGCGGAGTGCATCGGCCGCAACTTCCATCTTGCGCTCGATATCGTGGCCGTCGGTAGCCTGGATGTAGGCTTCCAGTTCGCCCTGCTTCTTGGCCAATGCGTCGAAATCGGCGTCCGGTTCAGCATAGGCTGCGTAAACCTGATCCAGTTCGGAAAGGGCGTCGTGGACGCCGGAAACCGCCTCGTCGACGATCTCTTTGACCGTTTTGTCCTCGTCCAGCTCCGGCTCCTGGGGCAGATAGCCCACGTTGATGCCGGGCTGCGGGCGGGCTTCACCGATGTAATCCTGGTCCACGCCCGCCATAATGCGGAGCAGGGTGGATTTACCGGCACCGTTGAGGCCCAGTACGCCGATCTTGGCGCCGGGGAAGAAGCTTAACGAGATGTCTTTCAGAATCTCGCGCTTGGGCGGGACTACTTTGCCCACCCGGTTCATGGTGTATACGTAAGAGCCTGTTTTCCCGATTTTGTCACTTTTCGACATAATCTGTTTCGCCTTTAAGTCAGTTATCATGAGGCTTTGAGGGAGATGATAAGCGCTCAAAGCAGAAAAACAAAAAGTTAAGTTTTTCTTGTGCAAGTCCCTGTTCGTTACTATACTTAAAAAAGTCACGTTTTAAGGAAGAACAATATGGGTCATCAAGTTATCGAGCAAGTGGTGAATGCTGCGCGAAGAAAGCTGCTTGTGCAAGACCTCATTCCCCTCTACTACCCAAATCTGTACGCAACCTTTGAACTGTCAGGCAAGGCCCTCGAAACCACGAAAAAGTATCTTGAGCACTTGGCCGTTTTTGAGGGCTTTCTCGCTTTCTCATCCATCGATTTGATTTCCCGCCTAGAACAGCGTCCCAAGTCAAACTACCTGACGGACAGCGAAATTTCTCGGTTTGTATCAGACGCAGGGTTCCACAAGGAAACCTTGGCTAAGAAGTATGCGGGTATGCGCTTGCATCCAACTGCATACAAATCGGTTGGTAAGGTCCATGCGAAGCAGCGCCTTGAAGCAGTGCGCGATTACCTAGCTTTTTTATACGAAAAGCTGGGTGATGACCTGACGCGATACGAAGCGGTTGACGATGTTAGGAAGCGATTCAACCGCAAGATTAAAGCTGCTAGTCCAGGGTGGAAAAAGACGCGAATCGGTGAGGTGAAAGGGCTGACAGATGGGGAACGAGATCAATTGTTGGAGGTCATGCATCCGGAAAGTCCCGCAAATCCATTTGCAAATGAAGCTATTAAGCTGCGTAACTTCATCATTTTGTTGCTCGGTCTCGATATGGGGTTGCGCCGTTCTGAAATGCTCTTGATTAAGACTAGCGATATTCACTGGCACAATCGTCAGCTCGCGGTGGTCAATATCGAAGATGAAAGCATGGACCCGCGTAGGGTGGCCCCGCAATTTAAAACCCACGAACGCATGCTGGTCATGACCGATGAAGTCTACGACGCGATCATTGAATATGAGTCGAAGTATCGGCGCACAAAGCCCCGTCAAGGTTCATCGCAGGCGAGAAAGCATCCTTTTTTGCTTGTTTCTCATAGAAAAAATGAAGGCGAGGCGATGAGCATTAAAGCGCTGGATGGCGTTTTTGCCCGAGTCGGAGAAGTAGTGCCTGAGCTGGCTCACATCCACCCTCACATTTTGAGGCATGACTCGGTCTACACGATGCTCGAAAGCATGCGCGAGGAGCTTGAAACGCTCACGCCAGAGGACCGCACAACTCAAGTTCAAAAGACGCTTACTTGGATGTTCGGGTGGAGTCCTGAATCGCACATGCCGGGTCTATACGGAGCGAAATTTTGGAAGGAAGAAGCAGATAAAGCGATGAAGAAGCGCTCCGGGAGGCTTAAGGCGATCCGTGAAAATGTTGAGGATAAAGTGCGAAAAGGAGCTACGAAGTGAATATTCCCGTCAGTGCACTCCAAGCGCCAACGCAGGATACCCTCGATGCGTGGTTGAGCGCGCCTCGCCTCGCTAAATGTGGAAAGTTTTTCACGCCCTCTGAACCGATGTGGTGGCCTGACAGAGCAAGTAATTGGGCTGTTAACTGGCAAGCCGCAATAGTCTGTGTCGCGTCCGAATGGCAACGCTGGTTACACGCCGCCTTGGCATACCGCATGGCAGATGTGTCACAGGCAACTATTTCAGGCGTTGCCAGTGTGCTGTCGAGGTCTGCGGAAGCAGGGTTTAATCCCCTCAATGAAGATCACCTGACCGAACTGCGGGAACGCTTTAACACCGGGGAGTTTGCTACTCTGGCCAGTTTCATGGAGTTCTGGCACACCTGTGAGTCTGTTAGACAGCGTCCTTGGCAATCCCTAATAGATGCGTACAAGGGGCTGCCGAGGAAAAAGTGTGTCCAGAAGGATGTCATCCTGAGCTTGGACCCTGAGCAAGGCCCTTTTACGCAGGCGGAGCAGGACGCCCTACACCAGTGGGCGCATGAGCAATTTTGCCACGCTAAGTTAGACCCTGAGCAATACCTCTATTTGCGCTTGCTGATGATTTACGGGCAGCGCAGCGTACAGCTGCGCATGCTGGTTTTTGATGATTTCATCAAAACCGATGAGGGCTACAAGATCAGGCTCTTTTGGGCGAAACAAAGAGACGACGATGCGGGCTGGCGAGCAAAGGCAGAGACGTTTAGCCTGGATGAAGACCTCTACAACACCGTGCAGGCCTATAAGGCGATAATCCTCGCCAGACTCTGGCAAGAATATCCAAGCGGCGCCGATTGGGATAAGGCGATCAAACACGTGCCTCTTTTTCGACGTAAGTTACAAGAGGTGGGCGTCGGATCTTTTAACCCACCAGTTTTGATTGGTCTCCCCAATCAAAAAGCACTGGAAGACGCGCCGAAACCTGAGTTTCATGTCCGAGCAAGCGGGGTAAGATTTTGGCTTTATCGCATAGAGCGTATGGCTGATTTTCCGATTTCGCACCGCACACATCAGCCGCTGAAAATCAGTCGAGGCCATCGGTTCAGACACACCCTCGGCACGGACCTATCCAATGCAGGGCTGGACGAGTGGTCGATGGCAAATGCACTGATGCACAAAGATACTCGTACAGCCCGGAAGTACCGAGCGGTCTCCGTTGAGTTGATGAATTTAATTGATGCGAAGATGAGTGATCATCTCGCGATCGTTGTTGGTGCGTTTACCGGCACTATTGTGACGGATCGTGCCTCAGCGAAGAACGGGAACCTAGTGGATCGGCAGATTGAGGATCTTGCGGTCTGTGGTGCCGATGCTGCCTGCCATCTGGACGCGCCCTTTACCTGTTACGGATGCGGTAAATTCCAACCACTTTTGGAGGCGGATCACGCTGCCGCACTTGAGCGGTTGGAGCGTCGTCGAGCGCAAGCAATTGCCATGGATAAAACCACGGGAGTGCTCTGGGATCGTGCCATTTTAGCCTGCCGCAAAGTTATTCTCGATTGTCGGGACATGCGCCAAGTAATCCAGTCAGAGGGATGTGGCGCATGACTAACTTCGTCGACTTTAAGCCGAAGATTCACCTGGATGCCGAAGCACAATTAAATGCGTTTATTCAATGGGCAAAAGCAATCCTTCCAAAGGGAATTCCGGATCGGGTTTACAGGAGTATTCGCTGGGAAGACAAGAGTTGGCATGCTCACGGTTTTGAGGGTTGTGCCTTCACGGCGATTACATCGACTAGGTCGACTCAAGTGACGATGCCGCCCCCCTTCTCGGACTTCGCCAAGGCATTGATGGTGTACCGCCGTGTCTATCAGACAAAGAAGTCGATGAAGGCTTGGTTAGATGCCGTCAAGGCCCTTGAGGCCGCACTGGTCGAATTGACCTGTACGCGGGATGTGACGAGAGTTTCAGCGGCTGTATGTAATCGAGCCTGCGAATACATGCAAACCCATTGGGTAAAAGGCAATACGGCGTACGTCACCAGCAAGGCTCTTGAGAAGATCATCACCCTGATGAAGGACAAACAGCTGCTCAAGACTAATTTTCGGTGGACTTCTTCGCTCAAAGTTAGACCCGTTGGTACGCTGAAGCAGCAAAAAGCGAATCGTGAGCAGAAACTTCCCAGTACCGAAGCGATAAAGGCTTTGGGGGAGGTGTTTAATAACGATTTGATCACTCCTATGGATATTGTCGTGACATCGGCGAGCGCTTTTTTGCTCAGTGTGCCCAGTCGCATTGGCGAGTTGGCCGATGTTGAGCGCGATTGCGTGGTGTTCAAAGAGGATGATAAAGGCCATCGGCGCATGTTCTTGCGTTGGTACGCCGAAAAGATAAACAAGCCAATGCTGAAACCTGTCGTTAAACCTGAGATGGAGTCGGTCTTAGAGCGTGCCATTACGTTGTTGAAACCGGTTACCGATGACGGGCGGGCCTACGCCGCATGGCTGGAAGATCATCCCGATGAATTTCCACCCCATGAAGGAGTGCCAAAAAAGGGCGCCGATGACCTGCTCACCTATGCAGAAGCATGTGCAGCTTTTGCATTGTCCACCAAAAACGCCAGCCCGCGAGGGGTTTTCAAACAACACATTTTGAGGGGCGTCGAGAAGCGACGGGCGATCAGCCCAGCCGCTAAAGCGATATTGGACGAGATACGCGAGGGTTGGGACACAGGTAAGAGAAAATCAATCTACATGAAGGGCAAGATTGGAGTTCAGGGTTATAAGTTTAACGACAGGGGCGAAATTACGCTGCGCAAACTTAATGTCCTGATGCGTGAAAAATACTTGCCTAAACACTTCCCGTACACAACACCCTATACCGAGGGCAAAGAGCGGGTGAAGTACCGTGATGCGCTGTTCACTGTGCGCACAGGCATTCTGGCAGATGAAACGGCGGGCAACCCCGCTAGGGTAAAAGGTCTCGGCGTAGAGATCGCCGCCAACGCAGACCGTATGAGGGTCCAGTTGGGAGGCGGCCCCGTGCTCAGCATCTTTGAGCGCCATGGCTACCACGGTGTGAAGGTGAGGACGCACGCCTTCCGTCACCAGTTGAACACGGAGATGCACAGAGCAGGCCTGTCACAGTTGCTGATCGACGCATTTTCAGGGCGCACGACTATGGGGTCTGTATACAACCATGAGACCGTCGAGGAGCGCACCCAGACTGTTGCGGCCTATCACCCCAAAACGAAGCATAGCAATGCCGCTCAGCGGTTGGAGAAGGTCAAAACAAATCAACCTTTGAGCCTCAGTGATGTGAGAGATCTGCATGAGGATGATCAGGACCGGGTCATCCATCAGACCCACGTTGGAATCTGTGTACACAACTTTGCCGCCGAACCCTGTCCGAAAATGGGGGCGTGCTTGACCTGCGGAAAGCTCGGTTGTGTAAAAGGTGATGATGTGAAACTTGCCAATCTCAAAGAAGAGGGTGAGGACCTTAAACGCCGCTACAACAAGGCGCTTGATGCGCAGTCTCGCGACATTTTTGGGGCCTCAGAATGGGCTAAAAAAGTGGGTATGGATCTCTATAAGTGTGACGCGCTGATCCAAACCCTGGAGAACCCTGATCTCGAAAACGGCGACATCGTGTGGAATGTCGATAACGGTTGGACACTGACAAACAATGCCGCATCAATGGCAGGGTTGATCGATGCCAAAGTCATTGAGGCAGAAACTGAACAACAGGCGTTGCCATCGTTGGATGAGTTGTCGGCAATGCTAGATGAGATCAAGGTATAGCGATGGGGCACTTAACGGAGAGGGATGTAAAGCGCATCATCAAATTAATTGAGGAATGGCAGGAGCCAAAGTTAACGTGGCCGTTACTCGTAGACGCGTGCAAAGAAAAACTGGGTATCAGTCGCGCTCGGCAGTCCCTAATGAAACTGCCCGCCGTCGATATGGCGATGAAGAACCGCAAAGCCGCATTGAAGGCCCCGATGGAAAAACCGGGATGGATAAGTGACATTCACAAGGCGAATAAGCGCATCGAAGAGCTGACCGAAACCAATCAAAAGCTCAAGGCTATCAATCAGAAGCTCGTTGAACGCTTCCTCATTTGGCAGGCAAACGCTGATATGCATGGGTTGACCCAGTCGATGCTTGATCAACCAGTTTCGCAGCTTCGGAAAAGAACCTGATCGAGTGCACAAAATAGCATTCATAGGGAGTTCAAAGGCAGAATTGTTGTGCAATATTTGGGCACGTGCAGTGGTCCCATGTCCGTCTCGTTAAGCAGGCGTAAAAGCTCAATGGTGCGTTGTGCTTATCCTCTGAAACTCGATGAGTCCGTTTTCATTTAACCCTCAAAGCGAAACAATTATTCACTACAGAAAACGGTCGTTTGTTGGACGCCTAGAGCTCTCCCTTGAAAACCTGCAATTTTCCGTTGTTTTCTGTCCATAAATCACGTACAAAAAACTATGATTAGAAAAGGTGCGTTTAATGATCATAGGCTATGCGCGTGTCAGTACTCAGGATCAGAACTCTGAGTTTCAGGTGGACGCTTTGGAAAAAGCTGGGTGCGAGCAGATCTTCCAGGAAAAGGTTACCGGCAAACTTCGCGAGCGACCCGAGCTGTCGCAGTGCCTTCGTACCCTCCGGAAAGGGGACGTTCTCGTCGTCTGGAAGCTGGATCGGCTGGCACGCTCACTGAAAGACCTGGTTGAGATCGTCCAGGATCTGAATGATCGAGAAGTTGGCTTCAAATCACTTACCGAGGCAATCGACACAACCAACTCAGGCGGACGCCTGGTGTTCCATATCTTCGGCGCATTGGCTGAGTTCGAGCATGATCTGATTAGAGAGCGCACAAAGGCTGGTCTTCAGGCAGCCAGGGCGAGGGGACGTAAAGGTGGGCGTAAACCATCAATGTCCGACTCAGATATCCGTAAAGCAGCGGCCATGCTCTCTGACCCTCAAATCACGAAAACAGAAGTTGCGGCTCACTTCGGTGTAACTCGAACGACGTTGAACGCATCACTAAAAAGAATTGGATTGGCTGCCTGAGATAAGCGCCGCCCGACAACATGCTGTATTGGAGCTCCACGGATGACTGACGACAAAACCAACCACTCCCAAACCGCCGCTTTTATATGGTCGGTTGCCGATCTCCTGCGCGGTGATTTCAAGCAGAGCCAATATGGGCGCGTCATTCTGCCGTTTACTCTGCTGCGTCGTCTGGAGTGTGTGCTGGAGCCAACGAAGGCTCAGGTACTCTCCGCGGCCCAGGAACACCAGACCAAACCGGATGCAGTTCGCGAGAAGCTTTTGCTCCGGGCTGCCGATCAGCAATTCTTCAATGCCTCCCCCTTGAGTCTGGCTACCCTATCTGACAGCCAGACGGCCGACGATCTGATGAGCTATGTTCAGTCGTTCAGCCAGGACGCCCGGGAGATCTTCGAACATTTCCATTTCGAGGACTTCGTTCAGCAGCTCAGCTCCAACAACTTGCTCTATCAAGTCGTTCAGCGGTTTGCCAGTATCGATCTGAGCCCGGCAACCATCAGCAACTTCGGTATGGGGATCATCTTCGAAGAATTGATCCGTAAGTTCGCCGAGAGCTCCAACGAAACTGCCGGGGAGCACTTCACCCCCCGGGACATCGTTCACTTGACCACTTCTCTTGTCCTCACCGGACAGGAGAACCGACTCTCGCCCAACAGCATTGTGACCATCTATGATCCCACGGCGGGTACCGGTGGGTTCTTGTCCGAAGGCGACGAGTACATTCAGCAGATCAGCGAGAATGTCACCGTCTCCCTGCACGGCCAGGAGCTGAACCCTGAGTCTTACGCAATCTGTAAGGCAGATATGCTGATCAAGGGGCAGGAAGTCAGCAATATCAAGCTGGGGAATACCTTGTCTGATGACCAGCTGGCTGCCAACAAGTTTGACCTGATGCTCAGTAACCCGCCATTTGGTGTGGAGTGGAAAAAGGTTCAGAAGCAGGTCACCGACGAGCACAAACACCGTGGTTTCGATGGTCGTTTCGGACCTGGTTTACCCCGCGTTTCAGATGGCTCCCTGCTGTTCCTGATGCACCTGGTCAGCAAGATGCGAGATGCGCGTGATGGCGGGGCCCGGATCGGCATCATTCTCAATGGTAGCCCGCTGTTTACGGGTGGTGCTGGCAGTGGCGAATCTGAAATCCGGCGCTATCTGCTGCAGAACGACATGGTCGAGGCCATCGTGGCCCTGCCCACGGATATGTTCTACAACACCGGCATCTCCACCTATGTGTGGGTGCTCTCCAACAACAAACCGGCCGAACGCAGAGGCAAGGTCCAACTGATCGATGCAACTGACCGGGCGACCAAAATGCGTAAGTCCCTTGGCAGTAAGCGCCAGTTTGTCAGCGAGTCCGACCAGGACGAGATCGTGCGGATGTATGGGGACTTCCAGGAAACCAAGAAAAGTAAAACCTTCCCCATCGAAGCCTTCGGTTACCGACGTATCACGGTGGAGCGTCCGCTGCAGCTGAACTTCCAGACTTCAGAAGAGCGCATCGCTCGGATTGCGGATGAAAAAGCCATCCTGAAAATGGATCAGGAAGACCAGGGCAATATCCACGCTGCCTGTCGTGCTATGGATGCCAAGACGGTCTACCGGAATCGCAAGCAGTTCCAGAAGGCCCTGAAGGCTTCGCTCACCGATCATCAGGTGTACCTGAGTGCGCCTCAACTGAAAGCCCTGCTCAATGCCTTGAGTGAGCGCGACCCAGAGGCGGATATTTGCACGGACAGCAAAGGCAATCCAGAAGCCGACACGGGTCTCCGGGACTATGAGAACGTGCCCCTAGCAGAGTCTGTGTATGACTACTTTGAGCGGGAAGTGAAACCCCATGTGCCGGATGCTTGGATCGACGAGTCGAAGCGGGACGACAGAGATGGTGAAGTAGGCATCGTGGGCTTCGAGATTCCGTTTAACCGGCACTTCTATGAGTTCACGCCGCCGCGTCCGCTGGAAGATATCGATGCTGATCTGAAGCAATGTACGGACCGGATCAAGCAGATGATCGAGGAGTTGTCTGCATGACTTTTCAGATGTATTCGAGTTACAAGGATGCTGGCTTCGTGGGGCTTGACCAAGTGCCGTCACACTGGGACGTTCTGCGATTTAAACAGGTGTTTGGGGAGGTAAACGAACGCTCAACAACAGGTGAAGAGGAGTTGCTCTCGGTTTCGGAGTATTACGGAGTGAAGCCACGATCACAAAAGATTGATGAGGGCGAACACCTTAGCAGAGCCGAATCGTTGGAGGGCTATAAGCTTTGCGACGAGGGTGACTTGGTAATGAACATTATGCTTGTGCATATTCCGGCCCATCATGAACACCCATTCCGGACGAACGTGAACACCAGTTCTGGTTCAACGTGAACAGCCATTCTGATCGAAGATGAACGCTTTTCCGGATTTTCCGGAATCGGTGTTCACGATGCCGGAATCAGCGTTCACATTCCCGGAAACGGTGTTCACGTTCAACCGGAATCCTTCTTAACGCATTGTTTATTCAACCGTTTGCTACTCTGACTCCTTTTTTTGGGAGCGGAGTTGTGCCAGCAAAGAGAATTCCAATGCGTAAAATCAGAGAGGTGCTTCGCCTAAGGCTGGAAGCCGGGCTCTCGATCCGGCAGATCAGTGCCAGCACCAAGACCAGTGTCGGGGCCATTCAGAAGCTGTTGGCCCGGGCCGATGCCTTGAACCTCAACTGGCCGTTGCCCGAGGATTTGGACGATGGCCGCCTTGCGGCCCTGTTCTATCCCGGTGCCGATCCCACCACATCGACTCGCTATCAGGTGCCCGACTGGGCCACTGTCCACCAGGAACTCAAGCGTAAAGGGATGACCAAGCAGCTGTTGTGGGAGGAATACACAGCTCAGTACCCCAATCGTTGTTACAGCTACTCCCAGTACTGTGACCGTTACCGGCACTGGCTGAAGCAGCAAAAGCGCTCCATGCGCCAGACCCATAAGGCCGGGGAGAAGTGCTTCGTGGATTACTGCGGCCCGACCGTGCCGATCATCAACCCGCAGACCGGTGAGGTACGCACCGCTCAGGTGTTCGTGGCGGTGTTGGGTGCCTCCAACTACACCTACGCTGAAGCTACCTGGAGCCAGAGTTTACGAGACTGGCTATCCAGTCACGTGCGTACCTTTGAGTTCTTCGGTGGCATTCCGGAGATGGTCGTGCCGGACAACCTGCGCAGCGGTGTCAGCAAGGCCTGTCGGTACGATCCAGAGCTAAACCCCAGCTACCAGCAACTGGCCGAGCACTATCAGGTGGCCATCCTCCCGGCCAGGCCCTACAAGCCCAAGGACAAATCGAAGGCGGAGGTCGGCGTGCAAATCGTGGAGCGTTGGATCCTGGCCCGGTTGCGTCACCACACCTTCTTCACTCTCGCCGAAGCCAACCAGCGCATCCGGTCACTGCTTGAAGAGCTGAACAGCCGCCCGTTCCGGCGGCTGCCGGGTAACCGGCAAACAGCCTTCGAGACACTGGATCAGCCAGCCCTGCGTCCCTTGCCGAAACAGCCCTATGAGTACGTCGAGATCCGGCGTTGCCGGGTCAATATCGATTACCACATCGAGTTCGACCAGCATCATTACTCGGTACCGCACCAGTACGTGGGCGAGCAGGTGGAAGTCCAGGCCAGCGATCATCTGGTGCAGGTCCACTTCCGGCAACGCCAGGTGGCAAGTCACCCACGGCGTCACAGGCCGGGCACCACCACCGAAGCCGGTCATATGCCTGCCCGGCATCGAAAACAGCAGCAATGGACCCCGGGGCGTCTCAAGAACTGGGCCCGGGACATCGGGCCAGACACGCTGATCTGGGTCAGTGATCGACTGGCTGAGCGGGAACACCCGGAGCAGGCCTACCGTGTCTGTCTCGGGTTGCTCAACCTGACTCGGGAGTACCCCAGCCAACGCCTGAATGCCGGCTGCCGCATCGCCAATCGGGAAGGTCTGAACCGGCTGAAGCACATCAAGGCCATTCTCCGGAGCAACCGGGACAAGCTGCCAGAACAATTGCCCCTGAACGCCGAACTCCCCCAGCACCACGAGAATATCCGTGGCCCGAAGAGCTTCCACTAGGACATCACCCATGAGCACAACACAGACCCTGGCACGACTGAAAGACCTGAAGTTAGGCGGCATGGCTGCCGCCCTGGAACACCAACAAAACCAGCTGGGCACCTACGACGAACTGCCGTTCGCCGAGCGCCTGGAACTGCTGCTTGACCGAGAGTTCCAGACCCGAGAGCACCGGAAACAGGATCGTCTGGTACGCCAGGCCCGCTTCAAACTCCGGGCCTCGATCCAGGACATCGACTACCAGCACCCCCGCAACCTGAAGAAAGCTCAGGTCGCCCAGCTGGCTCAGACCGACTGGCTGGAGCGTGGCCAGAACCTGTTGATCACCGGCCCCTGCGGCAGCGGTAAAACCTACCTGGGCTGTGCACTGGGGCATCAGGCTTGCCTGAACGGCCTCAGCACACGGTACTACCGAATCTCCCGGCTACTGCTGGAACTGACTCAGGCCAAGGCTGACGGCACCTACCAGAAGACGCTGAACCAGCTGGCCAAAGTGAAGTTGCTGATCCTGGATGACTGGGGACTCGAAGCCCTGAAACCGGCACACCGGAACGATCTGATGGAGATCATGGATGACCGTCACGGCACGCACTCAACCATGATCATCAGCCAACTGCCTACGGATCAGTGGTATGCCGCCATCGGCGATAACACTCTGGCTGACGCCATCCTGGACAGGCTCATGCACAACGCCCATCGCTGGGCTCTGAAGGGGGAATCGATGAGAAAACGACTTCAGGAAATTGACTGAACGTGAACACCCGGAGTACAAACTCCGGTGGGTGATGCGTTAAGAAAAATGGCGTTCACGTTCAACCGGTATGGGTGTTCACGTTCGCCGGAATACGCAGCTTGCGTGGAAGCGCGGACTTGGCGTGACAAACTATCGGGGGATCGTCAGCCCTGCTTATGCCGTGTTCCGGCTCGTAAGAGATGATTTTCCCTTTTATTACCATTACTTGCTACGCAGCAATGAATACATCGGTTACTTCAAAACCTTCTCATCTGGCGTTATTGATTCTCGCCTGAGGCTGTATCCCGAGGTATTTGGTCGACTTACGGCTATTGTGCCTCCTCTCAACGAACAAACCCAAATCGCCCGCTTTCTAGACCACGAAACCGCCAAAATCGACGGCCTGATCCGCGAGCAGGAACGCCTGATAGGGCTGCTTCAGGAAAAGCGCCAGGCGGTAATTTCTCACGCGGTAACCAAGGGCCTGAAGCCGGATGTGCCGATGAAGGACTCCGGGGTGGAGTGGCTTGGGCGTGTGCCGGCGCATTGGACGAGCAGCTCAATCAAGCGGTTCTGCTCCCTCGTTAAAGATGGTACGCATTTACCTCCTCCGCGCGTTTCGGAAGGAATACCTCTGCTCAGCGTCCGGAATATTGTGGGCGGAGAATTCGTTAGGCGCTCGGATGATTCGAAGATTTCTGAAAACGATTACGTCGCTCTTTGTCGATCTTTCACGCCACAGCAAAGAGACGTTTTGCTAGCTATTGTTGGTGCAACGCTTGGTAAAACGGCAATAATTTCTGATGCTATGGGACACTTTCACATCCAGCGTAGCTTGGCATTATTTCGCGCGGACGCATCGAAGCTAAACCCACACTGGCTGCACTGGGTTTTTCAAAGTGCAGGCTTTCAGAGCCTCTTGTGGGAATATGCGGGTTTTTCAGCCCAACCAGGTATTTATCTCGGCACATTGGCTTCATTTAAAATTCCTGTTCCTCCGATTAAAGAGCAAATTGAGATTAACGAGTGGATTGGGCGTCAAATTGATCCAATGAACACGTTAATTAAGGAAGCGGAGAGCGCTGTTTTGTTAATGAAAGAACGTCGTTCTTCTTTAATTTCTGCTGCCGTTACAGGGAAGATTGATATTCGGAATTGGCAACCGCCGGCAGATAGTATGGTTTTGAACGAAGGGGCGAGCGAGCTAGGGGTCGAGGAGACTGCGGCGGGCCGAAAGGTTTGAAGGATACAAGGAGTAGTCATGGCTGACAGCCGAGAGAGAGCATTCCAAAACGACATCATTACGACCCTGAGCGACCAGGGCTGGCTGGTAGGCAAGGCGTCGGACTACGACAAGGTGCAAGCTCTGTATCCGGAAGACCTGATCGGTTACTTCCAGAAGGCTTGGCCAGATCGTTGGGAAAAGTTCTGTAAGGGCAACCCGCAGAACCCGGAACAAGTGCTCATCCAGAAAACGGTTCGGGAGCTGGAAAAGAAAGGCACGCTCGATGTGCTGCGCCATGGCTTCAAAGTACCGGGTGTAAAGGTCGATCTCTGCAGCTTCAAGCCGGATCACGGCATGAACCCAGACACGGAGCGCCGATACAACGCCAACCGGTTACGTGTGGTCGAGGAAGTCTCCTATTCGCCTCATGCCCGCACCGGTGACTACAATCCCCGTCTCGACCTGGTGCTCTTCGTGAACGGGATTCCGACGGCGACACTGGAGCTCAAAAGCGAGTTCAAGCAGACCGTGGAACACGCCAAGCGCCAGTACAAAAAGGATCGCCCGGTAAAGGATCCGGTTACACGTAAGCCGGAGCCATTGTTGACGTTCAAGCGTGGGGCATTGGTCCATTTCGCGGTCAGCCAGGACGAGGTGGCGATGACCACCCGGCTGAATGGAAAGGACACGTTCTTCCTGCCGTTTAACCGAGGCACGGCTGATGGTGGTGCCGGGAATCCCCGCGCCGAGGATGAGGGTAGCTACGCCACGGCTTACCTATGGGAGCAGCTGTTCCAGAAAGACGCCTGGCTTAAGGTCCTTGGCCGTTTTCTGCACCTGGAAAAGAAAACCGAAGAAGATTTCCATGGCAACCGGAAGACCAAGGAAACCCTGATTTTCCCCCGGTACCACCAGTGGGACGTGGTCAACCATCTGATTCAGACGACCCGCGAAGAAGGTGCCGGCAAGCGCTACCTCATCCAGCACAGTGCGGGCTCCGGCAAATCCAACTCCATTGCCTGGGCGGCCCATCAGCTGGCGCAGCTCTACGATAACGAGGGCAATAAGCTGTTCAGCTCGGTCATCGTCGTGACCGACCGAACGGTGCTGGATAGCCAGCTTCAGGACACCATCTACCAGTTTGAGCACGCTCAGGGCGTGGTTCGACCCATCAATCGTGATTTGGGCAACCAGAGTAAATCGGAGCAGCTGGCTGAAGCTCTGGCCGAGCAGACCCGTATCATCATTGTGACCATCCAGACCTTCCCGGCGTTGTTCGATGCGCTGGAGAAGTATCCCAAACTGGCGTCCGGACGGTACGCCGTCATTGCGGACGAGGCTCACTCTTCGCAAACTGGCTCTTCCGCAACCAAGCTGAAGGCCATCCTGGGTGGTGATTTACCTGAAGGAGAGGAAATCAGTGCAGAAGAGCTGCTGGATGCTGCCGTCTCTGCGCGAAAGCCTAGTCAGGACATCAGCTACTACGCTTTTACCGCGACGCCTAAGGCCAAAACCATTGAGCTGTTTGGCCGTGAGCCGGATCCGTCACAGCCTCGAAGTGAGTCCAATAAGCCTGAGCCTTTCCATGTGTACTCCATGAGACAGGCCATCGAAGAGGGTTTCATTATCGATGTACTACGGCGCTACACCACCTATGCCGTCGCCTGGAAGCTGGCTCACCCGGACGCAGAGGACGATGAGGTCGACTCCAAGAAGGCCCGAACCACACTGGCCAAGTGGGTGCGCCTGCACCCTTATAACATCAGCCAGAAGGTTGAGGTGATCGTAGAGCACTTCCGCGAGAATGTCCGGCACCTGCTGGATGGCCAGGCCAAGGCCATGGTGGTGACCAGCAGTCGGCAGGAGGCCGTGCGTTACCAGCTGGCCTTGCAGCAGTATATCCAGGACAAGGGCTATCAGGACGTTCACCCCCTGGTGGCCTTCTCCGGAAGTCTGCCACCCGATGACGTGATCCCGGAAGAAGTCACCGAAACCAGCAGCCTTTTGAACCCAGGCTTGAATGGCCGCGATCACGCCAAGGCGTTCGAGACGGACGAGTACAACGTGATGCTGGTGGCCAATAAATACCAGACGGGCTTTGACCAGCCGAAGCTGTGCGCCATGTACGTGGACAAGAAGCTCAAGGGTGTGGAGTGCGTTCAGACACTCTCACGGCTGAACCGGCTGTTCCCGGGCAAAGAAACCTTCATCCTGGATTTCATCAACGATGCTCAGGACATCCTCGACTCCTTCCTGCCGTACTACAACAAGGCTGAACTGACCGGGGTTTCTGACGCCCAGGTGGTTTATGACATCCAGGAAGCTCTGGATGCCGAGCAGGTGTACCACTGGGACGAAGTAGAAGCCTTTGCGCGGGCGTTCTTCGATCCCAAAGCAGAATCCTCCAAGCTCAGCTATTACTGCCAACCGGCCCGGGAGCGCTTCAACAAGCGGTACAAGCTGCTTCACGACGAGCGAGCACAGGTCCGAGCGGCCCGGAAACAGGCTGAGGCTGATGGGAATACCATTGGTCTGAAGCAGGCCGACGCATCTTTGAAGGAGATTGACGAAGGTCTGGATCAGCTCGATCTGTTCAAGAAAAACCTTGGAAGTTTTGTTCGGACCTACGAGTTCCTGTCCCAGATCGTATTTTTTGAGGATTCAGAGCTCGAGCAGTTGTGTGTTTTTTCAAAACACCTGTTACCACTGCTGCGCCAGGAGGTTTTGGACGATGATGAAATTGATATCTCAGAGCTAGCACTGAGTCATTACCGAATCACCAAGCGAAAGGAGCATGAGCTGCGATTAGAGGGGGAGGATGACCCGGACGGCTTGGATCCGATTACAGGTGTTGGCACCGGAAAACCTCATGATATAGAGATGAAGCGCCTCTCCGAAATCATCGAAAAGTTAAATGACATCTTCGGTGCTGAAGTCAGTGATGAAGACCAGCTGCACTTTGCCAATGGCATTGCTGATCGGGTTCGCCGGGATGAAGCAGTGATGGCACAGGTAAACAGCCATTCAACGGATCAAGTGATGCATGGGCTGTTTCCGAAGCGGCTTACCGATTTGGTTCTGGATTCGATGACGGATCACGAAAAGCTGTCGATGGAAATTTTGGATAATGAAGATAATCAAAAAGCTTTCGCACTTTTGATACTGAGGCTGTTAACGGAACAGCGCCGAGAGATTATGAGCTGGGTAACCCCTGATCCTTAATATTGAAGAAACGATTTAATGCGTAAGCTTGGCACCTTTAGGGCATATCTCCAAAGAACTCTCCTTGAATGAACAAGAGGGTTTTAGCATAAGCTGTTAAGGACACTGCTGACAGGGTAATTTCCCACCCTGATGGACAAAGGGTGGGTTGATCCTGAGATGTTAATGTGACTCCTTCGTATGACAGCCGCACTGGATTTAATTTGGTCCCTCGAGCCGCAAAAAAACTGTGGAAGTGGGGGTTACTCCAGCCCCAGAGAATACGATTACAACTGTCTACCATCACAATAGCACATGGTTTAAATGATACCTCCACAAGTCTGCAAGCAGTTGCTGTCAAACTAGTGTGATATCGGGCAGCGAGACTAGCGGCCAGCTCAAGGTTGAAAATTTTCGCGTTAACCACCTGTCCCCGAATATCCGAAGTTGGCATTAACAAGTTTGAGGCAAAAACATTCGCCTCTCGCTCAATATCTATCCCGTGGGGCGGACCGCCCAGATTCTCTATATCTTCTGCGGAACAGCGTATTTCTTTACGGTCTTTGTGTAGGCAATAATGGCCAAGCTCGTGGCCAATGGTGAAGTTTTTTGCCCACGCTTAAGGCCACACCTTGAATTGCTGCCCGTTTCCAGATCCACCCCACCATAGTCAGCACCTGGAAGCGCGACCTATTGGAGAGCGCGTCCGACCTCCTCGAAGGCAAGAGTATAGTCGGTAAGCAATTCGATGAACTCAGCACGGACGAACTGTACCGTGAGATTCGCCGACTGACGGTGGAACGCAATTTT
>MDTA01060916.1_pt1 | contig 28083 bp, 29 predicted proteins | sample 811151 | NCBI WGS metagenome assembly MDTA01 (sample SAMN05326648, study PRJNA326480) | marine metagenome | isolation source: seawater | place: Indian Ocean: South | collected 2010 | reverse complement strand
CCTTTCAATAAAACTCTTCAACAAAACCTTTCAATAAAACTCTTCAACAAAACCTTTCAATAAAACTCTTCAACAAAACCTATCGATACGAACTCTATAAGAAAAAAGTTTGTAATAAATGATTTCACAAATAATTTATGTATAGTATATAAAAACATCAATCTATAAAGTTTAGATGAAACCCCCACATTCTAATGAGTTGAAAGACCATTATATGAAGAAAATGAATGAAGAAATAAAGACATGTCGTGAAATAAAAGAAGGATATGAACGCCGTATAAAAGAATTAAATGTAGATATAAAAATAATGGAATTAAATAAAGCAAAATATTGCGAGTCAAATGGAGGTCATACATGGATATCTGAACGAGAAGATGGTATGTATGGTGAGGTCTTTACAACATGTAAAGAATGTGGAAAAGAAGGTTATTAAAAATTGTATTAAAAATATATCTTAATACAATATTATAAATGAACGAAGAAATAATATGTATAAACAACAATGTGACAGAAATAATACCAATTTTTAAACATAATTTTTGTGAATCAAGATTACAAAACAATGAAGGTCCTGAAGTCTATAATGCGTGTAGTGCGTTAGTAATAACAATTATCCCAATAATAACCGGGTTTCCAGTATATCCTCAATTCTATAATGTAGCAATGATGTTAGCGGTAAATGGTATAGCAAGTAGTCATTATCATTATTATTTATCTTGGTCAGGAAAACAAGCAGATGAAATCTCAATGATATTAGCAAATTATTTTGGATTGTGGGGATTAATAAATATGTATTATAATAAAACCCAAGAACGTAACCAACTAAACAAATATAATACAATATTTATGTATCTTTTCTTAACAATAAACACACTGATAGAATATGACAAATTATTTCCTTCGATATTTGGTAGTTATGTAGGGTTCTCTGTAATAATGATAAATAAGGTAGCAAATAAATATAATGCTCCATATAAACGTTATCTCTTAGTATCATTCTTAGGTTTTGTATGTTGGATGATATCAGAATATGATTGTAATGAAAGTACAGTTCATGGCCATACTATATGGCATATCTTATTTCCACTAGGGTTTTACCGTTTGCTACAAAGATATGATAATATTAAATTAAAGCCAGAAATAAAATCACATGATAAAAATTTTAGATGAGGAGGTTAAAAAAATAAAATAAAACCACTAAAATGTAAGGTAACATAGGAAATTGCATGATGTTTTGTTGAGTTATCAAGTGTAATTACTTAAAATAAAACCAATAGGTTAAGATGAATAGTTGCTTAATTTGTGCGGAAACCTTTAATGCGAGCAAGCATAAGGAGGTATGTTGTCAATATTGTGATTTCACAGCTTGTAGAACATGCTGTGAGTATTACATATTAGATCAAGGTGCTACAATCTGTATGAACCCAGAGAAAAACCCAGACGGCACACCCGTATGTCAAAAGGTATGGACTCGTAAGTATGTCGTTGAAACATTTACAAGTCAATGGGTGAATACTAAATGGCGTGATATGTTAAAGAAAGATTGTGTAGATAGGGAGCGGTCACAATTCCCAGCAACGATGGCAATAATAGCTCGCGAAAAAGAAGAATGGGAACGTAAGAAAGGGTTGCGTGATGAACAAGAAGCTTTAAAATTATCAGATAAGAAATTATCAGAAGAATACGAAAGAATGCAAAAAAAAGTGGATGTGCTTTTTAAAAATGAAACGAAAAATCTAAAACCAATAGAAGAGACAACAATAAATATTTTCATGGGTCGTGTAGATAATATGTTAGACAGATTAGGTGAGGAAGCCCCAGGTGGAACGTCTAATGCGGATATATTATCGAATGTGCATATTCTAAACCACAAAAATTCAATTATTCAGCATCAAAACCTAATAATCTTAGACGCTTTGAAACATAAATATCTTTACCCAATAAGGGACGAAATTAATAAAAATAAAAAAGAGCAACGTAGGGTGCGTGGGTTATTAAACAATCGCGCTCCTCCTTCAGAATCAAATGCGACAGTAACTCATACACGTAAGTGCCCAGATGAGAATTGTCGTGGTTTCTTGAGTAGTCAATGGAAATGCGGTCTATGTGACATGTGGGTATGCCCAGATTGTCATGAAATTAAAGGTGCGTCAAGAGATATTGAGCACACCTGTAATCCAGACGTCAAAGCAACAGTTAAGCTGTTAGAGAATGACACAAAACCTTGTCCAAAGTGTTCAACTTCGATACATAAAATATCAGGTTGCGATCATATGTGGTGTACTCAATGTCACACAAGCTTTAGTTGGCGTCGTGGTACAATCATCAACTCAAATGCGAATCCACATTATTACGAGTGGTTGAGACAACGCGGAGCGAATGGTGGTGAGCAGATAGCTAGAAATCATGGAGATTTTGAATGTGGTCGTGATTTAAATGATACGAATTTACATATATTTTTGGAATCTTCAATGACAAATCTAAACAGTAGTGATTTGATCCCAACCGACACAGTCTCGTCAAAGAATGTGTTAGAAATAGTTCGTAATTCCCTTCATCTGTATAACATCCAAAGGAGATGGCATGAACCTAGAGATATCAATAATAGTGATTTAAGAGTTAAATACTTGAAGGGTGAAATAACTGAGAAGATGTTTGCGATGCTAGTTCTAAAAAAAGAAAAGGCCAGTGAAAAGAACCGAGACATTACAAATGTAATAGACCTTGAGTATCAGGGTATAACGGATATAATATTTCGCATGGTTGATTTGTTAAAAAAGATAACCATACCAAAATATAATCGTCCTAGTGTGAATGAACTAACTAATCACATACATTCAAATGGTTTTCCAAATTGGTCAATATGTGAGCGTAACGGCAAGTTTGTATTAAGGAATCCAGCGGGTGTTCGTGACGATAATAATGAATTATTGATACAGACATGTGGAAGGTATCTACAAGGTAGTAGGAATACATATAAAAAAAGATGTATGGAGAGCGCCGATTGGTCGTATAATCAAGAAGTTGCTAACAAAGTAGTCGATCTATACGGTGAATTTAATTCACTGACTGAGTATTCTAATACGATTCTAAAAGAACACTCTAAAACTTATAAAAGCAAACTCTTACAGATTAAGTTGCTGAAATCAGATGACAGTACAAACCATGTGCTAGTATAAACCCCTTATTTTGTAATTTAAATAACAACCTCTTTTTTTATGACAAAAAAAGGTTATTAGTGGATAACCTCCAAAGCCCAGATTCAATACAATAGCTTCTTTGTTTTATTAAATCTATGTTTATGAGAAGGATACTTATACTTACAAGTAGGCATAGACATATCAAGTTTTTTATTCATCATTTTAGGTAATAGCAGTCTATATTTATTATAAGTAGAAGGTACATCTTCAATACAACCGTAATATAAATAATCTAACATATTCGTAAAATTTGATAGTTAATAAGTTATAAATATAAAATATTATAAAAAATGTTGCAATTTTATAATATTTTATTCAATAAAGAATCCAACAGAAGGTTCTGGTCTGACGTACTTGAAATTATTTTGAATCATAAAATTATCTAATACCATTTTTAAAAATGGAATGTTAATATCTTGTTCTTCAATACCATATTGAATAAAAACCTTTTTATATGTGTCAGAGATAGCAGGTTTGTGTATAATAGCGTGATATATTAGACCAAAAATGTGAAATTCATTATTAGGTGTATAAAAATTCCGAAGTGTAATTCTAGTATCAAGCATTTTTTGTTGAAAATTAATATCATAATAATTATCCCCAACCTGTCTAAAATCAAACAAAATTTTAGTATTTCCGATATATACAAAATTTAAAATCCGTGGTCCGCCATCATCATATCGTAAATCAGTAGCACTTTCAGCGTCTAAAATAGTTTTAACTAAAAAATAATCATTAACCAATAAATCAATATCCAGGTGTTCATCAATAGTAACATTTGATGGCATTTCCTCAAAATTTCTCATAACAACCCATTTTAATTCTGAAAAAAAATTTAATGTATCAAATACATGTGAAATATCTTTAAAAACTTTTTGATTATAATATTTATCAAATAATGATAGACACCGCAAATTATCTTTAGTTTCTTGTATATTATCTGTAGCATGTATTTTATAACCTCCAGTAATTTTTCTAAGTGTAGTTTTTAAATCAAATAATTTACTATTAACCTTACGTAATCCTTTAGATGTGTTTCTATATTCATATTTAGGTTTATTATCATTTATAATATAAATATTAAAAGGAGTTTGTCCTCTAAAATCATCAACATTAGTGTTATAAAACAAACTCATAACATGTTTTTTATTTATAATAGGATCATTAAAATGAATATTTTTCAGTGTTAAGTTTGAACTATTAATCATATTTTGCATAGTATTTAAATCAAAATGGCATGTCCAATCAATAACAATATGTAATTCATCCATATTTATATTACTTGAAATATAAATATTAAAAATAAAATAATACTATTAAATATACGAATGTTACCATTAAATACAATTTATAATATAGAACAAACTATCGATAGTGATAGCGAAAATGACTATGATGATGATGGTTTAATAAACGGTAATCCATCATTAGAAGGAACATCCCGTCATTTACAACGTCGAAAAGGAGTATTTAAACCATTTGTAAGAAATTTGGATAAATTACCATTAAGTAAAAAAGAAAAAATAAATATAAATGATGATGGAACAATAGAAGTAGATGGAAAAACTTATATATATGAACCAAATGATGTAATAACACCAGATGCGAAATGTTCTCGTATATATAAAACAAATGATGGAAAATATGTGTTTAAAGAAATATTAGAAATGTTAGGATACAATGTATTTGAACGTGAAGTATATTTATTAAATTATTTAAATGAAAATAATTGTAAGTTTGTTCCAGAATTAATCCATTATGATGATGATAAAAAAATAATAATGATGAATAATTGTGGAGAAGTATTAGATGGAGTAAACACGCCTGGAAGTTTTATACTTCAGTTGGAAATAATCGGTAAAAAATTAAAACAATTAAATGTAAAACATAATGATATCAAAATCTATGATGAAATATTAATTTAGAAAGGAAGAGTATATATATGTGATTTTGGATGGGGTAGTATAGGTGATGACCATAGTTGTGGTATAGGTTTATGGAATGGAAAAAAGCCAGAAGGTTATTCTCGATTCCAATTTACACCCCCATTTTACCCAGGTGAAATATACGAGCATAGTGAATATAGAATAAATACAGTTTAAAATACAATATTATATGAAAGACGATAATATTATATGAAAGACGATAATATTATATGAAAGATGAAGTAAATATAAAAATGATCGTAATTTATAAATAAATAGGTAATGTAAATTTCAATTCCGTGGTATTTATAGCATTATTACCAAAATAAATATTTACAAATTCTTTAGTTTTAGGATTACAAAAAGAATTAATAATTTGTTGATAACGTGGTAGTAAGTCTTCAGCGGATAATCCACCTTTATGTTTTATAACCATTAAGTGGTTTTCTATCAAATATGGTGTAGTTAAATTAACTAAACAATAATTAAATATATATTTCCCTTTACCATATCCTCTATTTAATACTAATATTGGCATATTATTACCAGTTTTCCGTATAAAATTTTTCTTAATGGGATTTTTATAAATAGTAGTAGTAAGGGTATTATTTTTAATATCTCCGCTATAAATTAATCTAGTGTTATTTACATCGTCTGTTAATAAGTCCTTACACTGGTTCCAAACAACAGTACCAACACTGACTGTAAATCCTAAAGAGTTTAATGAAACTGATGACTCATATAATTTTGTTATTTTTGTAATGTTAGAGGGGGTATTAAATATAATATTATCAATGTTGTGAAGAAGACAGAACCGGAGGTTCTCACTTTTATCATTCTTTTTCTGTAAAATAATAATAAAAGTTTCTTGTTTTGTATCTATAAATAAATCATCAGATGTATTAATAATATCAATAATCGCAAAATTATGAAAAATATAATTACGAACTTTTGAATAATATGCGCAGTTAATAAAATTCTGCGGAAGGATAAAAGCTAAAATACCATTATCATTTAGTTTCTGAAGAGAATTAAGAATAAACAATAGAAAAATGTTAGGTCGTCCATCTAACATATCATAATATGATTCATCTACATCTGCTTTTTTAACAACAAAATAAGGAGGATTTCCAATAATTAAGTCTTGCTTGAATTCATTTAACACATCCCATTGTAAATAATCTCGATGTAGCAATGTAACATTATTATTTTCAAAGGGTATATTTCGTATTTTATCATATATTTTAATATTTTTTTCAATACCAATTATATTTTTACCTGTATAAGTTTTATTTAAATAATGTATGATTTCACATGACCCACATGATGGTTCTAATATGTTTTCTATATGTAAATCAGGAATTTCTTGAATACGATTAATCACAATTTTTATTATAGTTGGGGGTGTAAAAAAAATACCTTCTTTTTGTTTTTCGTTTCCAGTAAATTCATTAGTAAGATATCTTGATAATGCTGTAAAATCAGACATTATAGTTTTAATATAATATAATAAAATAACTTTATATTATTGTATTTATATTTCTTCATTTTTTGACTCTTCACTAGACTCTGTAAGTCTTTTTTTACATTGATTTATAGATACTAATATATCTAATATTTTTGATATATTATCGGATTCACCAGATACCTTCTTAAACATTTCTTGTTGTTCTTCAGCGGGATGATTTGTTAATACATCATTAACAAACTCGGTAAGGTCTTCACACAGGGTATCAACATCAACGCGCAGAGAATCAATATCAACAACTTCCATAGTTAAAATTATTAATACTATAGTTTAATTAATAATTTTCAATTTTTCATTTATTATAATATATTGTTAATGTTCTCTAATACTCGTTTGAACTTTTATGAATCAAAATTTATTTCTAATAATATTGGGTAATGATCAGAATTTAACGAGCTACAAAACATATCATAATTATGATAAATATAAACGTTATTTATTAGTTTATATAATTTTTCTGAAACAAGTATATGGTATATTAATACTAATTCATCTGAAGAAGAAAGACAATTACCATCTTTATCCCACCAATTAGTATATCGTTCCTCTTGTTTTACTTTTATAAGTGTATTTTCAAGATTATATATAGAAGATTCAGATCCCTTTATAATATCAATAGTTTTGGATAGAGGTATGCTGTTATTTAAATCAGGAATATTTCTATCATAATCATTAAAATCTCCTATAACAAACATTTCATATCCATGGGATACGTAATCTTCAATAATATTTTCAGCGATTTTCGCTTGTGCTTCTCTTTTCGCGCATCTGTCCGTTTTATCTGGATAAGCTAATAAATGTAATGAAAGGAATGCTACATTTATATCGTTCCATTTAAATGTCGTTATAAAATGCTTACTAATACTAGTATGACCTGTTCCATCATAACCACATTGTGACCCTTCTATAGGATAACTATATGTCAAATTACTAGAATATAAATCTGTTAATGGATCAATCTTTGTAAGCATTCCCACATTTTGACCTGTAGATGTATCAGTCCCTTTTGTTAAGTATGTATGGTAATTTGCGGTAGTTGAATTCATTAAATATTTTAGTTCATCACATCCTTCTATTTCACAAATATTTACAATATCAGGATTAAATTTATTAATAATATTGGAAACATGGTTTAAGTGATCATAAGACATATCCGTATTTTTCCATGGGCAACCATCACCAGGACAATCAGCAGATTTATAATAATCTAAAAACGCCCATTCTATATTATATTGCATAATTTTCATAGAATTTGTATGTGTTCGTCTATCTTGTGCGGGTGTATTTACGAAAGGACAAAAAGTTTCTGCTGTAATCAAGTTAAAAAACGCGAAGAGAAGTACAATGAATATCATCTCATATAAAATCTTTCTAAATTTATATGAAACTGATTATTATTATTATTATACAATAATAAATAAAATAATAACGATATATGGTAAGCTTATGTGTTTATGAATGTATTTCCATAGCTTTTTCTTTGTCAATAGTAGTTACTTTCATTACATTTCGCATTATTTTATCTTCAAATGATTTTGTTTGTTCTACTCCAACACCGCCAGTAGATTCATTAGCGTATTTAAAAAAGTCCTCATATTCCTTAGTGCCCATTATCTTAGAATTAGGTGTTTCCTCCATCCAATCACTAGCTGTGTAATAATTTTTATTCGCAACTTGCTTGACAGCTTTACGCAAATTTTTCTTATCTTCATCCTTTTCCCATTTCTCGTCGTCTTTTATATAGATAGTTTCCCGTTTTAAATCCGTACAATGTAATGGTCGGTCTTGAATATCCATATTGCTTATCTTATCAGTCATTATTTTGGTTATTCCATTTACAAAACCAATTTCACCAGTATGTGCGAAATCTTGAACTGTTACTTCAATAGATTTTACAAAATCTTTTATACTCATAGCATCTTTACAAGTTTCATTTAAAAACATATTCAAATTAAATTTTTGATTATTATTTACTGTATTATTAACTATATTATTAGTTGTTCCAGCTTTCTTTGCTAATTCAATAATAGTTAATCTCATATCTTTATTATCCTGTATTAATTGAAGTAGTATATCTTCACTGATTTGTATTTTTTCATTATGTTCAATATGTGCTTGTTGTTCCGGGGTAGTAGTATCGATTAGATATTTACATATCTTTTTATGTCTCCATAATGCGGTTCTTTCTTTATATTGTTTTCCACAAACACATGACAATAAAGTTGGCTCTTTTTTTGTTGTTGCATCTACCACATCTGTTGCTTTTTTATGTTTTGCAGTATTTAAATGTCTATTCCAATCACTTAATTTGCTGCATTTAAAATTACAATTATTACATATAAAATTTTCGGCGTTTTTTGGCATTTTTTTATGTTGTTATGTTGTTATATATTTACAACAAAAAAAACGCCTAAATACTTTTTTGCGTAATATATTTATTTTTTTATGGTAATAAAAATTATAATAAAAAATGTATTTCATAGCTTTTTGCAGAGAACTGTATATTTCAACAATGTTTAAAAAATTCTATTCTCAGAAAATAAAAAATGGACAAAAATAAATGTCCTTTTTTTTCTGCGTTGAACCATTTCTTTTTTAACTTTTTGCGCGTAAATTATTTAAAATCTAGAATAATGAGTATTAATAATTAAATAAGAAATAATCACGTCTCTAATAGGTATATAACGACCAATAGAAAAAGGAGTATGTTTAGCGAGTAAGTATCTAGTTTTAAAAATAATAACTTTATCATTATATCTGGTTTTAATAGTATTAGGTAAAGAAAGTAGATGTTTAAATTTTAAAATTTTATCAACGTCTTGATTAATAAACGAAATTTCCTGTTTGTGAAAAAGTGTATTAGATAAAAAATTAATAAATGAATAGAATTGAGTTTTAAGTGCGATAATATCATGTGATTTTAAAAAAGGAATTTGAAAGAAGAAATGATTTTCATGTGGAAATAAAAAGGTGGTATTATCAAAAATTCTAATCCCATTATGAAAATGAATATCTGGAAAATTAGGTTCATTAAAAAAAAGTATTCTATCGTTTATAAAATCCGAAAAAACCCCAAAAACGAAATTAGAATCGAAATGAAAAAAAGTATTAATAACTTCAATATCAAATTCAGTAAAAAGTTCATTAGAGAAAGATGATAAATAATATAAATCAGTAATAGTCATATCAGATTGTAGTAATTGAGTAGGAGTATATAAAGCTTTTTTGTACATAATATATTTATTTTGCCAAAATCGATGTGTAATATCTTCCATAAGTTCGCATAACATATTCATAATTTATTTATATTACATAATACAAATAAATTAAAAAATGGAACGTAATAGTGTAATTAATGCGAGCATAAAAAGAATGGTATGAATACCAAAAATGGCATAAGAAATATTAAAAAGATGAGTAGGTGACTGTAATTTGTGAAAGAAAATGCTGGTATCATAGTATAAAAATAAATTAAGAGAAGCGGCAATAATAATAAATGTAATGCTAACAATAATAAGTAAAATATCATAAAGAGGAGTGCTAGTTCTATAAACTCTAGAGTAAGCTAATGAAGCATAAGATAATGTAGTGTATAATCCAATATTTCTAAGCGTAGTGTGAAAAAGCATATTAAAATCATGTAAATCTTGTTGTATATTGTTATTCATATTATATAACATAGAAGAATATAATATAACTAAATTAGGAAGAATCTGTATTGTCATCATTGTTATTGTCGGAATTCTTATCGGAATTTTGAATATTTTGAATATGTTGGCTAACTAAAGAATTAGATTGGTTTGCCAAAACAAATGATCTAAGCATATTAATTAACATTTTATTTTCTTGAATAAGAGACGCATTTTGTTCAATAATATTTTGAGTTTGTTTATTATGATGAGCAATAACTTGTGTTAAAACAGTTTTTAATAAAGTTTCAATAACAACAGTATTAACAGTAATAGTTTCTCCAGAAGAAAAATGTTGTGTATTGTCAGGTTCATTAGAAACAAATTCATTTTGTAATTGTTCATCAGAATCATGATTATCATTATCTTTATCTAAAGGTTGTTGTGAAGGAATATCGTGAGAGTGTTTCATTCGTAATTTTTCTTTAGCTTCAGCCTCTTCCTCTTCGAGTTCTTTAAGCCTTTGTTTTTCTTTTTCTTTACTAATATTTTTAACAATATCTTGAAGTTTATTATTTTTAGCAGCTTTTTCATAACAGGCGCGAATATGCTTTAAATACGGAGCACGTTTTTTATAAATTTTTCCACAAACCTGACATGTAAGTTTATTATCAATAAAAGGCATATATATAAATGAAGTAAGTTATTTATATATTTTGAAAAGTATATTTTATTAACGAGTATAAATTTTGTTCCATCGTTTAGTAATAGGTTTATAAGCGTTAATAACTTGTGAATGTATAGAAGAGATAGATGAAATACTATAATAATTGGTATAAGAAGGTTCTTTATTGTGAGTATAATAAAAAGTAGAAGGTTTATTTATATTAGATACAGTAAGTTTTGGTGAGATAATATCAGCAGTGCTTTTCATATAAATAAAGTTAGGTCGCATAAAAAACTTATATATATAATATTAATAAAATTGAATTTATATTAATTAATAATAATATAAAGTAAAAATGAACAATAAAAAGATAGTATTAGCTCTTTATAAAAATAGTTTAAAAGTATGTAATAAGTTAGGTTACACATATGGATTATGGAATAAAAAGTATATACCTCAATCATATATAAGTAATCGAAAGATAAATCGCATAGTAAATCGTAATGAAGAAGGCGTATATTTAATTAACGCGATACGTAATAAATTTAAGAAAAATAAAGAAAATGAAGAAGAAATAGATGAATTAATAACAGAAGGTTTTGAAATATTAAAAGAAATAAACTTAATACTAAAAATAAAAGAATCAAAAGAGATTACGTAGTGTTTTGTACAAACCAATTCGTAATAGAATCATTAATAAGTTTTACAAGAGAATGTTCTTTTCTAATAAAAATAATATCAAGTTGAAAATTAAAAGCAGCATATTTATGTATTTTAAGAATATCGTATGGTATAAATCCAATAGAATTCATATGATTAATGTAAAATAAAAAGGAATCATAGTTAATAATGGGCAAAATAATAGCTAACATTTGTATATCAGTTGATATTTGTTGATATTTCATAATTTTATAAATATTACACAAATGTGGGTTTAAAATTTGAGCAAGATTCGGATGTTTTTTAATATAGTTAGGTATCAAATTGCGTAAAACATCTGAGTCATCATAAGAAAGTTGTTGATAATAACCAATAACAGAATCAACAGTAGGTCCAAGATAATTATTGTTAATAATATCAACAGAGATAGAATTTTGCCAGAAGAAACTAAAGTCCCATAAGTGTGGTGCGTTAGATCCAATTTTGGTAAGTCTATCGTCAGTATCAATAAAATTGATTTTAGGGTATGTGAAAAGCTTAGAATTTTTGATAGTATAAATCCATCTATGATGTATAGAGCCAATATACTTATTATCCCCATGTTTTGCGAGTTCATTATATTTACTAGGAACTCCAATAAACCCTTCTTTGGCAATTTTGCCAATATTCTGAATAAGAACTTCGGGTAACGAAATATCTTCAATAATATGTGATGCGATACAAAAATCAAATTTGCCATTGGCTTCTACAAATTTAAAAAGTTTATCCCACTGAGATTCGAAATTAACATTCATTTGAAAGAATTGTATATTGCTATCATTATTAACAGGAGGGTTAATATCAACGATATAATCAATAATAGGATATGACCATGAGGTATACTCAGCTGTTCCTCCAATATCAATAACTTTGAAATTCGGGTTTTTTTGTTTCTGTAGTTTAACATAAGAGATAACATGCTCTCTTTCCATAGAAGAAAACATAGATGAATGTATAATAGGAAGCTTAGAAATAACATTACAAATAGGATGATTTTTGCGTACAAATAAAATATCAACTTGAATTAAAACGTTAGCAATAACATGTTGTTCAAGAATATCATATGGATGAAATCCAATAGAATCCATAAATTGAATATGCGAAATAAAGTCAGGTACATTTTCATTATATTGTCCAATAAAAGGTAATTCAATAAGTATAAAATCAGTATTTTGTATAAGTTGTTTGCCACCTTTTAAAATATTAATTTCAGCACCTTGAGTATCAATTTTAATAAAATCAAACTTAATTTTATCCAAAAAAAGAATATCTAAAGTGGTAGTTTGTATAGAGTTAGTGTTGCAGTTATCAAAACAAGCGGTTCTTTCTTTAAAGATAGAATCCCCGGTAGAATTTTGTGAATACCAAATAGCAGTATCAACCTTATCTGAAAGAGCATTATGAAAGAGAGAAACATTAGGGTCGTTTTGTTCGAGTTCAATAATTTCAGCATGTTTATTAGGTTCAATAAGGGTATATGAAGAATTAGGGAAAACAGTTTTCATAATTTTTGTCCAATCCCCCTTATATGCGCCAATATCGAGAATATTTTTAAATTCATATCCAAGATTTTTGATATTAGTAGTAGCTTGAACTAAAGTATCCATATATTAATATAAAAAATAAAAAAATATATTTATGTAATATTTTCGTAATAATATAAATTATAAGAATAGTAATATATTAATTTTTAGGTTGTGCGAAATAATCAACATAAATAGGTGGGTAATCGGGACTATCTGGACGTATAATAGGAGAAGAAGGAGGTGTATAATCTGGAGTATCGGGTTGCGTTTCCTCGTTAGATGAAATAGTCTTAAATTGTTTTTGAATAATATTATTAGGTTTAATATTATTATTTTTCAACACATTAGCCCATGTATTAGTATTTGCCGGAAGAGGTTTATTATCTTGATTAATAAATTTCTTGTTTAAATCAGGACAATATTTTCGCCAATGTCCATAAGTATTACAATAAGAGCATAATGTATTAAGTATAACAGGACAAATAATTTTACCATTAGGGCCAGGTTTATCTCTAGTCCAATGACTAGTATATTCTTTAAAGCTTTTGCCAGCTTTATGGCAAGTTTTACAATAAGGTTGTTGCATATTAGTAAATAATAAATATTAATAAACAATAAATAAAGTCAATTTTCTATAAAATTAAGCGTATGGATCTATACCATTTAATTCAAGAACATAAATAAGGAAAGAAAGTTTAACCGGGTCAAAGCCTGTGCCATTAGGAGGAGCCCCATAAATTTTAATATAATAGTTAAAAACCGTAGCAAGTTGAAAATTTTGCGTAACCGTAAGTGAATTATCAGCAGGAGTAGTCTGTACAGTTTCAACATTAGCCTCAGATAAGATATCTTGAACTTGTTGCTGTAGTTCAGAAACTTGAAGTTCAAGTAAAACATTGTCTCCAAATAACGCTAGTGAGTTATATGCTCCTTTTAATGTATCTTCAGCAACTTGTAGTAATAATAAAATAGCAGAACTACTGGTTTCCCTTTTCATAGAATCAAGTTGATTAAGTAAATTAACAAATTGTGTATAATCACTAGGTACATTATCGTAATTTTTACTAGCAATTTTATTACTATAGTTTTCTTGTATAATTCTAATAATTTGTATATATGTGTCAGTTAAGAAAGTAAGTTCGCTTCCACTTGCGCCAGTAAGGGTAATAACCGCACCAGAGAAAGTTAAAACAATAGGATTAATAAGAGATCTAGATTCAGAAAGAACGGTAGCATTAGTAAAAAGAGATTTTGAATAAGAGCTCATAACTATATAATAAATATATGTAATAAAATTAAGGATTATATGTAATCATACAAATCATACGACGTTTGCTAGATTTATTATTATTAAAGAAAGCAGCATCGTTTTGTAATAATAACTGAGTAAGGTTTGTATCAACAGTGTATCCATTTTGCTGTAAATATGAAAAAATAGAAGGTATATCATGATCATTCATAAATGAATTATAATTTTGAATAAAATTGGTTTGTTCCAACTGTGCAATAGGATATCGTAAAAGAACATTAATACATGGTGTAAAAATATCATTTTGAAAAGTAGAAAGAGGTTTGCTATTAATCTTAGTAACAAAAGATTTTAATGGTCCATTAGGTGTTGAACTAAGAGAAATGATATTATGATAAGTTTTAAGTAAAGGGTTCAAGAATGGCTCTAAATAAAGTATAATATGTGTGTTAAAATTGTCAAATGTACTATTCATATATAGATTATAATAAAAATAGAATTTCTAAAATATTAAAAAATTGCATATAAATATTATAAGAAAGTAATAAGTAAATTAATAATTAAATACATTAATAAGGTATAATATGGAATCGTTATCTGAATCATCAGTAAATATAAAATCAAATAAAAAGATGATATTAGAAACAAAAGAAAAATATACAAATTTGTCTTTACAAACAAATCGGTATAAGTTCAGTGATAATATAGTAGAATTATTAAAAGATTTTGTAAAAATTCATAATCAAGAATCAAAAAAAGATTATAAAGAATCTTGGAAAAATTGGTTAAATGAAGAAACTATAAAGACGGAGATGGAAAATGAGAAATCGCGTTTAATAAAAATAGGTATGACCGGTGATATCTTAGATAAGATGTATAAAAGTGCTCGTTACTATTACAGTAAGCAATTGAAGAAAGAAACAAAATTGCCAAAGGAAAGAAAGCAATATATCGGTTTGTCTCGTGAAATTTTGTATAAAATGGATGAGCAAATATTGCGTGGTATAAAATCGAATATAAAAGAAGAATCAAGTGATAAACATGTAAGTAATTTTACTCCTGCTAAAAGTTACTTAAACTATATAGAAGAAAACCCAGAAACATTAAAAAGTTTAATTGAAGTAGAAAGTGAAACGCTAGAAGGTAAGCGTCTTCAACAAGAAGAAGCTATAAAGCGTTTAAAAAAGACATATAAAAATCGTTTTTACAATATAAAATTAAGTTTGGAAAAATCTTCTGAAATATTGGAAGCAGTTTTGTAAAATAAAAATAAAAAGATAAAAATAATTTAATAAAACCCCTTTTTTTATTGTAAGGTGAATATATATGTCAGAAAAAGGTCCAAATTTATTGAGTCAAGGAAGTTATGGTTGTGTATTTAGACCAGGTATAAAATGTGATGGTAAAAAAGTATTAAAAAAGAAATTTATAACCAAAATTCAGAAGTATAAGGATACATCAAAAAAAGAAACAACATTAGGTAAAAAAATAAAAAAGATAAAAAATTATGAAGATTATTTTGCTCCAGTATTAAGTTCATGTAATATATCTTTGGGAAAAATAAATAATAAAGAGATAGAGAGATGTGAATTTTTAGACGAGAATGAAAATGTATCATATGAATCAAATAAGATGAGATATGTATGTAAAAATACATTATCAAAAGAGATATTAAAAATTGCTCAATCAAATCCCAAACGTTTAATACGTGTAATTGTAGATATTCATAAGACATTATTAGAAGGATATAAAAAGTTGTTTGATGCGGGAATAATCCATCTAGATGTAAAAGAAAATAATATAATATGTGAAGATACAACGGGAAATCCAATAATAATAGATTTCGGTTTGTCTGCGGAAATATCAAAACTATCTGAAGATAATTATAAAGAAATATTTTTTACATATGAGCCAAGTTATATGCCTTGGTGTATAGACATATGTATGATAACATATCTAGCAAATAAATTAGAAAATGAATTAGCCCCTCCAGGAATGTTAGGTTTTGTAGGTTTTACTGAATCAACCCCAGAAAGTTGGGAAGAAGGAATAATAACAAAAGATAAATTAAATATAGTAATAAACGACTATACAAAAAAGAACACGGGGTTATTGGATTTATTTAAAGAATCAGAATGTTTAGAATATAATAAAAAGTTACAATCATATTTTGATAGTTTTATAGGAAAGAAATGGAAAGTATTATTAGATGACTTATTAAAGTATAATTCAACTTGGGATAGTTATGCGGTATCAATAATGATATTACAAATATTAAAAAACATAGAATCAGAAAAAATGGAAGATAAATCAATAATAATAAAGTATATAGAATATTTAAAAGATTCAATAGTATCATTACCAAATGAAAGACCGACAAATCTAGAAATGATAGAAAAATTAAATACATTATTTAATAAAATAAGTTATAAAGAAAATATAATTTTATCAAAAAGTTTAGATGTATTATCATAAGATAGTGAAAAAAATAAAGTAAAAACACGTATATTAAAAACAATAAATAATAATTTGTCAATGGAGATAGAAATATATAATAAATTAAAATAAATAATTTCAAAGTGAAAGATTTGAAATTATAATATGTTAGAAACACTGTCAATATATTGATCAAGAACATAATAATGCCCATAATTAAGAATTTTGGATACAAAATCAAAAGGAGAATCAGAATGTTTATTGAAAAATTGTAGTAGAAGAGGTGTAAAACCAGAAAATAAACGAACTTTATATTCAAATTCATTACATGGTAAATTGTTAGAGAATTTGGTAGATAAATTCCAAAAAGAAAAAGTAGGTTTATTTTGTGTAAATTGTATTAAAATATCCATAGATCTCTGATAAAACGAATTGTCAATATTGGTAAAGGTAGAAAAAATAACAAAGTGTTTAAAATTAAAATATTGATTACACGAATTAAAGAAAGTTCTACCAAGCGTATAAAATGCGATATCAAATGAAGGTATCGGTGAAACAACGTCTTTAATTTTTGACATAATATTAAAAACAATATCAATAAAGTTTGTATTTTCATATGTGATCCATATAGGTTTGCTACCAACAGCTAAAATTCTATGTTGTATCAAGCTATTTTGTGAAATAAGAATAGCATATCCAACAGCACTATAAAAAAAATTATCATTTTGATTAGAAATATCAATAATAGGAAGTATATAATCATTTAAATTATGTTTAATTAAATTGGATAATTGAATCCATAAATTATTTAAAGCTTTACATTGTGGTTTGTTAGTAGAAGTATATTTATTAAAAAGTTTAATAGCTTGTTTAACATAATAATAAATAGGTAATGAAGAATGTGAAAAGTTTGAATTTTTATGATAAGTATTTTCGTAAAAGGTGGGATGAAATTTATTTTGAATGAAAGTAGGAACAACATCTGAGTTATTTTTATAATCAAATACTCGAGAGTCATGCTTAGATATAGTAACAAATGGAATTTTACTAGTTTGAATAGATTGTTTATTTTTGGAACATAATTTAATTTCAGTAGTATCAATAACTTTATTTAAAAAAGATACTTTTTTTCTATACAATGATTTATATTTGTTGGATGCTTTTCTAAAAGAATTAAAAGTATTAGCATTTTTCATAATATATGGATGATGTATGTGACCCCAATTAAATGCTAGTAAATCAAAAAGCCAAGAGAATTTTTTATTTTCTCTAGGAATCCACTTAGAAACATTAGAAACATAATTGTTTTCAACTGCGTTTGGATAAAATTTAAAATAATTAATATCATGAAAAAGTTGGCTATTAATGATTTCAATGGCGGTTTGTATAAATGAGTGATCTTCTCGCATATTATTATTAACTTTTATAATTTGACAAAGATGTTTAATATCTCTCCAAGAACCATATATATATTGTTGATTATTAATACATTTTACAAATCTATGCAACATAAAAACAGCAAGAGTAGGGAAATAATTATAAAATTTAAATAACATTAAATAAGAAACATCATGTTCGCCCTTTCCATTACATATATCTCTAGTATTAGCTATAAGTTTATAAAAAAGAGATAAAAAAGGTTTAGTATTAAGAGGATTAAGATTATTTTGAGTTTTTAATGTGTGTAATAAAAGTTCATATCTTTTAGAAAATGCGTTAAAATCATCTTGCATATTAAATCTATTAGAGTGAAAATAAAAGAAGACAAGTTCTTCTTGAAAATATTTATTATATTGTTCGATACTTAATGGTGGGTAATTAATAGCATTATTTAAAATATCCATATGTTTATAAAATATGTTTAAAAATATTTAAATCATTTTTATATTGTTTAGTTAGATGGTTTATGCTTCCTAGTTTTTTTATGTTTAACAGGATTAGTTTTGTATGATTTATTAAGGCTAATGTCGATTTTCACCTTTTTAGTGTTAGAAAACTTATTATTATGATCTTTATTAGTTTTAAGAATAGATTTAATAGTATATTTTTTAGGTTTATTAACAATTTCTTGATAAATAAAATAAATAGAATTAAGTTTATGAAAAATAAAAATAGATTTTGGAACAATAATATTTTCAATAATAGGATATAATTTAAAAAATTGTTGTGAATGACTTTTAATATCGTTTGTTTTCGAAAAAGGTTGAATAAAATTAGGTTCTAAATCAATAAAAAATGAAGCAATATCTACAAGTTGATATTGATAGTTATTAGGAGAACTGAGTTTATTATTTTTAATGATGTGATGTATGGTATCCTTAGGAATATATTGTATATTATTAGAATCAACTGATAAAGATATTTCAGAATTAATAATCTTATCAATATTTTTATTAGAATTAATGAAAACAGAGTATATAGATATGTTATCCATGGGTTCTCTTTTATAGTTGTGTTCAATATTTTGTATTAGCTGTTGTTCATTAATCCAAGAATCGTCTAAACTATCATCGATATAATCATTATTAAAATCATTAACATTTTCTTGAATAATAGATATGGTCATGTTATTTTGAATATTAATATATAAAAAAAGAAAATATTAAACTAATAAAATACTTTGTGTAAAAATAAGTTAAATATTTTACAATAAATTATATGTTTCGGAACCGCAAAAAATGTAATCTAATTAATTGAAAATAAAAATAGATGTAAATTCTATTTACTTCAATTACGATAACAGTTTAATTATCTTCCTAATTATAAAAACTAACTACTATAAAAATCATAAAAAGAGTTAATAAAAACCCAAATACTATTATGTAGAAAGTTAAATTCCAAAAAAAAGAGTAGATATAATAACTTCCCCCTTTCCGTATTGTTAGATTACCGAAACAGCAACCTATACTATAGGTTTTTCTTATCGTTTAAACTTTTATATATTGTATATAATGTATATAATGTAATAAACTAGTTTTATAAAATTGAAAAATAATAATGTTATAAAACACAAGTATAATTAATAAAAATGGGTAATAATAAAGAAGATGTTACAACAATATGTATCCCTCGCGTGGATATGAAACAGCCTCGTGAATATATTTTAAACAAATTGGCAAAATTAGAAATAGGTAATATACAAAAGATGTTTGAAATCCCTTTACGTAATGATACAAATTATAAACGGATAATTATAAAATTAAAGTGTAATTTAAATAGTAAAAATTCTCAACAAATGATTAATCATTTGAATGAAAGTGGAACCGCAAAGTTGGTATATGATATGCCTTGGTACTGGAAAGTATGTTTAGCTCGTTAATATGGACTAATAATATCTTTCAGTTGTGGTGATAAATGATTAATAAGTTCTTTAATATATTCTTCATTATTATTTTTTTTCCAATAAAAACATAACAAACAACACCACCATTTATTTTGGTTTTTTTCAGCGTATGTAATTTCTTTATTAAATATAGTATCCATAACAGTATATGCGCTCTGTAATTCCATAATATCATTTTTAACCTTTTCTTTAAGAGTGTATAATTGATTTAATCGTAAAACTTCTTTTTTATTATAGTTCTCATGTTCTTCTTTACCATTAGAATTATTGTATGCTGCGGATTTTTTAATTTGATTAATTTGTTCTTGTCTATTCCATTTAAAATGGATATATTGTATTTCATTCTTTATATCACACAGTTTGTCAATTAAGCCTCGTTTGAGCATTTCAGTTTTTTTGATAACAGAGAAAATATTAATATGTGATATAATAGGAAAAATAGATTTAACTTCAGGAGGTATAATAACAGAATTAGTTAATTTGTATTCTGTAATTCTATCTTCAACTTCATTAAATTTTGTAAGAATTAATTGTGATATTTCAGATTCTTTTTTCATAATCATGATTTTACTAGATGTAAGTTCTAAAGAAGTTTCAATATTATCAAACAATGTAGCTAAAAGTAAGAACATTTCAACCGAAGATTCATATTTTAAAAAACTAATCATAGATATAAATAAAGTAACTGCAGCATTAAGACCAGATATGATACCATTATTAACATCGTCACAATCAAAGAAAGGAGAAGCAAATGTATTACATGCGGTAATCAAAAGTGCTGGAAATACTAATAAATTAAGTTTTTGTTGTGTAATATTTTTAGATTGTATGTATAAATTTTTTTGTCCTTTAATAAATGTGCTTAATATATCAAGTTCATTTGCGTATTTATCAACAAAGTAATTAGAGTAGAATTTTTTAATGTATCGTTCAATATCATGTGTTTTAAATTTTTTATATTTACTTTGTTGATGAATAGTTTGGTTAATATCAGTACGAATATCACTATCACTATCAATATCACTATTATCGTTACTATTATTATTACTAACATGTTGGCTACTATCTAGTATAGATAAAACCGGACTATTTCCTTCGTAATAATCATAATTATTATCTGTAAAAAAATGTTCATTTTGATTTTGATTCTGTAGTCTATCTAAGTCAAGCTTAGATAATGTAACAAAATGTTTATTTGTGTAATCTTGTAGTATATTTTCTTCTTGTATATTATCTTTAGAAAATGGAATATCACTTTTAACAGTAATCATAACAGGTTTTTTATAAATATCATTAGAACTACTATTGCTTTCGTCTGATGAACTATTGCTACGTACTGGAAAAGGTTTATAAATATCAGGTCTAATATTAATATTGGGTGTAATATCAAATTCATTTTTCATATCAACATCAATATTATTAACATCGGAATTTTCAATAGAATTTTGTGAAATATCAGTATAATTCATAATAATAAATATATATATAAGTATTTTTAAATTTAAAAAATTGAATAGTTAATAATAAATAAATGTTATTATTAATCAATAAATATGGCAACACAAATATCAACAGAAACAAAAATTTATAAGAAACAATTACGTTTATATAAAAAAAGTTTGCGAACACAGTTATTAACAAGTCGCTTTACAACAGAAACATCAGTAGAGAATGAATTATATCGTAAAAAATATAAAATGTCAGGATGTGTATATTGTTCTCCAGACCCAATCTCAAAAACAATTTTACCAGACTCAAATATGTTTATATTAGAAATGAACAATGACACAAATAAAATTATAGGTATAGGTTTAATAAAAAATCGCCCAATTTCAAGTAAATTACGAGTATATAATAATGGAAATTATAATAGGTATGTTTATATTGGAAAGTATCGTATATCTCGTGATGAAATGACATCGGAGGAGCAATTAGTAATGAAAATATTTGATATATTATGTTTTCATGGAAATAAACACATGAAACGTGGTCAAGGATTAAAAAGTTTTCCAGTAGAATTATTATTTAAGTTATCAAAAGAATTAGATTTGATAAATTATATAGGTAAAATGTTTAAATGTAGATTATTACAAATAGAAAATGAAAACAATTAAATAACAAGAATAATATATAAAAGTTTTTTATATTATATATAAATGAACGAATCAGTAAAACAAAATGAAAATATATATGATGTAAAATCTTATAGTGATAATGAATTATATGATATTTTAGATTTAACTAATCCATCTGATCGTGAATTAGAAGCTAAGATATTATTATTAATTGATAAATACTCATCAGAATCAAATACAGAATTAAAAACATTTTTTGAAGATATATATAATCATTTTTTTGAAGAGAGTGATGTAGATAATTCATTAATAGAAGAATCAGATGAAGATATAGATGAAATAGAAGATAAGACAAATAATATAATATTATCAGAATTAAATAATGCGAATTATTTGGATACAAGTAAAGATAGATATGATAAGGTAATCACATATTCAAAAGATTTAGAACATGCTTCAGGGCAATTAAACCCATTATTACAACAGACAGTTCAACGTGTAATAACAATTGATAGTCAATATCGTCCAGACAAACGAACACCACCAACAGATTTTACAATAAATTTATCAGAACCATTAAAAGATATAGTATCAATAAAATTATATTCCGTAGAGATACCATATACATGGTGGACAATAAAAGATGGTTTTGGTAGTAATTTTTATATATTGAAAGGAAATGTTCCGGGGATAGATAATGGTAATCATGATTATCAAATAGAAATAACCCCTGGAAATTATAGTCCAAGTGAATTAGCATTAGAATTAAATGAATCAATTACAAAATTAAAAAACGTACATACAGATGTAAGTTTTGGTGCGACTTCAATTGATTATAATAAATATAATTCAAAAATAACAACAACAACTGAAATTTATAAACAGTATAATGAAATGTCTTATACATTAAATTTTCCAGGATGGACAACACCTGATCCCGTAAATGATATAAATTATTTTCCAAATCGTATATTAAGTATTCCTAGTTTTCTTGGATTTAAAAACCCGTCATATTCATTTTTTAAATTGGATGGTATGAATGAATTGCCATTGACGACATCACAAGATACTAATACAAAATATTTGTTGAGAAGTACAAATAATTTTTTTACAGTAGAAAAATTTATTCGTGTTCCAAATAGTACAGAAGAGATAATAGACAAAACAATTATAGTAACATTAACACTGCCAATAAATGTATCTTATACCCGTTTGTCTTTATTTTTGAATTTACAAGAGGTTATATTAAATAATGAATTTTTAAGTATAGAATCGGGAATAAGACGTATAAATAAAGAAAATAACTCTTATTTTGAACTTAAGATAAAACCAAACCGCAATACAACAAATAATTTACCAAATTCAAAGATTCGTATTAAATTTCCTACAGAAGAGATAACAGTTCTAACTACTCAAAAAATATGGACAGGTATGTCTTCAAGTTTCAAATTTACAGACTTGAATACAGTAATAAATGATATTCGTTCAGAAATATCTCCATTAACACAACAGAGTGATCAATTTACAGTAACAACCTCACCATACATACATATAAAAAGTATAGTAACCGGCTATGATGTAAGTATAAATGATTATAAGATAGATATACCAAATACAGATATATCATATAATGTAACTACTTATTTGGATGCTATAAATAATAGATTAGTAGATTTAAGTATGGGTGAAATATCAAGTTTATCAAATATGTCAATAGATTTATCTGGTCGTTGTAAATTACAATTGGATATATTACGAACAATAAATAGTGATAAATATAGGTTAGATTTATCAGAATCAATATTAAATTCAGTATTAGGGTTTGAAAGTGCTAACTTAGTTAATGGTACTAATACATTTACATCAACAATTCCTTTACAGAATAGTTATACAACACAAACTAATAAAATATTAACGGTTTCTGCGAAAAATGATGATAATTATGTAAGTTCTTCATTAAAATATGAATTATTATTGGAAGATACTGGTGTAATAGGTAGTGGTCGCTTATTTCAAGAAATAAATAATCAATTGAATACATTTACAGATTCATATGGAGAATATATATTTGCGGGTTCATCATTGGATGTAGTAGTAATAAATAATTCAGAAACAAATAAACGAGATGTAGAACTAACATTAAATATAAATGTTAATAAACAGTTGTCAGAAGATGGATATTCGGTTCAATTTTTAGAAGATGTTAGTTATAATATATCAAATTCTGAATTTCAATTAGAACAAGGCATATTAAATGTAGGCGATGAGAATGTTCCAGTATTAAAATACAATTTATTTACAGGTAAGGAACAGTTATCTACAGTAACTCATGAAAATTTAAATGTTGGTATAATGCGTAATAAAGGATTTTTAGGTTCTGATAATTTAATAGTATTAACAAATAATACATTAGAATACACAATAGATATAGTAGGTATGAATAATTATGTAATAGATGCTGACTATTTAATGTATATTTCAGTAGCGTCAATGCATACAATAACACCTGATTATGGACGTTCTGCTAATCATACGTCATCAAATCCATATGGATATTTAATTCCATCACCATCAACTTTAACATATAATGATTTAGATTCACTTGCGGTAGCATTACAAAATCAGATCCTTTTATTTTCAGATTTAACAGGTAGTACAATAACAATAGAGAATAATGAGAATACAACAGCAACAATAAAATTAAATTTGGTAATAAATCAATCGTATTATTTTGATAGTTGGAATAAACATTTAAATATAGATTATGCTATGATTGATAATAGTTTTCCATTATTAAATAGTAACATACCATCAGTATATGATATAAATAGAGAATATACTGATATATCTTATTCTTTTACTGATGAACTAGGTAGAACGGCATTAGGTATAAAAAATAATAGTCGTATTTCTCAAAATTTAATTACATTAAATGATTCTACAAATAAAATAGAATTATTACCATTTGAAGAAGGAGTAATCGCAGATGAAAATAAACTAATAATAGAATTACCAATAAGAGAAGGAAGTGAAAATATACGTTATACGCGAGATATGTTATTAAATTCCATTAACAACGCTTTAATAGGAACTGTAGGTGAAGAATCAATAATAAATGTAATAACAGAAGAAGGTATAGAATATGTAGATTTCAATATAACTATAAATAAAGAATATCGTGCGAAAGATTATCGTATTTCATTTTTTGATGAATATAGTTTTTCAAAATGTAGTATAGGACTCAATAGTATTCAGAATACAACATGGGATACAACATTAGGTTGGATATTAGGTTATAGAGAATATACCATTTATAATTTATCAAATTATATAAGTGATAATCATGTAATAAGTATAGTAGCAGATACAGGTATAAGTACAGAATTATTTAATTATTTTTTATTATGTATAGATGATTATAATCAAAGTCATTTAAATGATGGGTTAGTTACAATTACAACACGAGATACCGAACAACCGTTACCTTCATATGCTACACGAACAAACTTTATCTGTGACCCAGCAACTGGTGAAAAAATATATAATACTGAGGTCCGAAAAGATAATAATAAACTAACAGAAAAACAGATAGCTTCTTTAGTATCAAAAGTAAATACATCTTCATCTGAAACAAATTTATTAACAGGTAATGTAAGTTCAAAAGTATATGGTTCAACGCCATTTGTAAGCGATGTATTTGGTGTAATTCCTATGAAATTATCTGGATTAACAAATGGACAATCGGTAGTAGAATTTGGAGGAACTTTACAAAATCAAGAACGTCAATACTTTGGTCCAGTAAATTTAAAACGAATGAGTATAAAATTAGTAAGTGATCGTGGTAATATAGTAGATTTAAATAATGCTAATTGGTCATTTTCTTTAATATGCGAACAATTATATAAACCATCTCAAAATCCAATTTAATAAAATAATTTATATAAACTATTTGTAATGATATGTATATTATATGTCATTACAAGAATTTTTTACACAAGACGTTTCATTTATAAAAATACTAGATTTAGTTGGTTTTTTAGGACCATTTCTATTATTATTGATAGCTATATGGCAGTTGTGGAATCATAATTTATATTGGAGTGTCTATTTAGTAATATTTGTTATAAGTTCATTTATAAATAAATTATTAAAGATGATAATAAAAGAACCACGACCGTCTAATGGAGAAAGTATTATAAATGAAGATTATTCGGGTCATGAGGAATATGGTATGCCATCAGCTCATGCTCAGTCTGTATTTTTAACATTAACATTTTTATATTTAGTCAAAGACTCGCCAGTATATTTAATTGGAGAATTATTTATAGCATGTTTAACATTATTTCAAAGATATAAATACAATCGGCATACTATAGAACAATTAGGTATAGGTGCGTTTGTCGGTATTTGTATTGCGTATATTAGTTATAATTTAACAACTAATTATTTACAAGAAAATACATATAAGAAAAATATAGAATAAAATATACAAAATATAACATATATGTATATACTCGTAAATTAGAATGTCTCAAAGTGATTATTTAAAACATAAACGTGTATCAACACAATTGCGTATTGATAATGATACAACTAATCAGCCAGCAGTATTTTCATCTAATATATTAACACATAATCAACAATATTCATTAGTAAATACTATACCAAATAGTAAGCCAACGTATAATCAATTATTGCCATCTGGTAGTCAAATCGTTTTTGACATGGAAACAAAAGTTAGTAACTGTCCAACTTTTCCAGTATGCAATGATACAAATTTAAGAACAAATCGTGTTCCTATGACAGTTCGCTCTGATCCATCGATACCAACACCTGAACCATTAAATATTTGGGAAAGAGGATGGGATAGTAATGCTAGCGGAAGCACAAATTTGAAAAATGGTTGCAAGTGTGTTTTATCTAGTAAAGATACTGATGCAAATATTTGTAGTTGTAAGGTAGGTGCGTTCGGAATAGTACGTTAAATACATTTCATTTTTATAATTATATGAAATGTATTAAGGTTTAGATTTTTCTAATTCATTAACACGTTTTTTGAGAGTTTGTATTTCATGAATGAGTAATCCTATAAAACCATTATAATTAACAGATTGATAACTTTGTGCGTCTTTATCTCCATCAACTAAGAATGGTAATACATTTTGTGTTTCATGGGCGATAACACCAAACTCCGGTTTATTTCGTTCGGTGTTAATATAATAAACAGGGTTAATATTATCAATATTAAATGATGTATCACTAATAGGAGTTATATGATTTTTTATTCTATAATCTGATGTAGCATTAAAGCCTGTAGCACTAACTGTATTACTGCATATTATTTTGTTATTAATAGTTACTTCACCTTGAACATCTAATGTAGAATTTAATATGGTACCTTTATTAACATCTAATGTAGAATTTAAAATAGTTGTGCCAGAAACATCTAACCTGGTTCCTAATAAAGTAGCACCAGTAACTGCTAAGCTAGAACCAAGAGTAGTAGCTTCATTAACCTGTAATGTAGAATCTAAAATAGTAGCGCCTGAAACATCTAATGTGGTTGCTAATTCAGTTTTTCCAGAAATAGCTAAGCTAGAATTTAATATGGTAGCTTCATTAACCTCTAATGTAGAATCTAAAATAGTAGCGCCTGAAACATCTAATTTGGTTTCTAATGAAGTTTTTCCAGAAACCGTTAATGTAGAAGCTAATGTTTCATCTAATGTAGTAGCCTTATTAACTTTTAATGTAGAATCTAAAATAGTAGCACCAGAAACATCTAATGTTGTTGCTAATTCGGTTT
>MDTA01189545.1_pt1 | contig 28144 bp, 21 predicted proteins | sample 811151 | NCBI WGS metagenome assembly MDTA01 (sample SAMN05326648, study PRJNA326480) | marine metagenome | isolation source: seawater | place: Indian Ocean: South | collected 2010 | reverse complement strand
TTCAATATAGGTGACTTTTTGGTTAGACCTTTAGTTATTCACTCAATAGCAATAATTAAAAAAGCTGCAGCAATTGTAAATGCTAAAAATAAAGATTTAAACTCTCGTTTAAGTAGTTACATAATTAAGGCTGCAGATGAGGTCATTAAAGGAAAACATGACGCTCACTTTCCTTTGAAAGTTTGGCAAACGGGATCGGGAACTCAAACGAATATGAATGTAAATGAGGTAATTGCTAACAGAGCTATTCAAATGATGGGTGGCAAAATGGGTTCAAAAAAACCTATTCATCCAAATGATCATGTAAATAAATCTCAATCTACTAATGATGTTTTTCCGACCGCAATGCATATAGCAATAGCATTAAAAACTAAGGAAAAACTTTTACCATCATTAAAACTATTAGAAAAAGAATTATTTAAAAAATCAAAAGATTTTAAAAGTATCGTCAAAGTAGGAAGAACCCACTTACAAGACGCAACTCCTTTGACACTTGGTCAAGAATTTTCTGGTTATCATTTTCAATTAAAAAAATGCATAATTAGAATTGAAGCTGCCTTAAAAGAAATTTATAATTTGGCTCAAGGAGGGACAGCTGTTGGGACGGGACTTAATACTCGTAAAAACTTTGATAAAAAAATTGTCAAGGAAATTAGCAAAATAACAAAACTACCCTTTAAACCATCTGCTAATAAATTTGCAGCTTTGGCAGCTCATGACGAAATAGTAAATTTTTCAGGCACTTTGAACACTACAGCAGTGTGTTTAATGAAAATTGCAAATGATATAAGGTTTTTGGGTTCAGGTCCAAGAGCAGGTTATGGTGAGCTTATTCTTCCTGCAAACGAACCAGGTTCATCAATAATGCCAGGAAAAGTAAATCCTACTCAGTCCGAGGCAGTTACTATGGTTTGCGTTAAAGTAATTGGAAATCACAATGGTATAACAATGGCCGGTTCACATGGTCATTTTGAATTAAATGTTTTCAAACCTTTAATAATTCATAATATATTGCAGTCTATAGAGATAATGAGTGACTCAGCAAAAACCTTTGCGATTTATTGTGTGAAGGGAATAAAAGCTGATAAAAATAGAATTAAGTATCTTTTAGAAAATTCACTTATGTTAGTAACAGCTTTAGCGCCTAAGATTGGATACGACAAAGCTGCACAAATTGCAAAAACTGCTTTTAAAAATGGGACTACATTAAAACATGAAGTTATTAAAGCAGGATTAATCAAAGAAAGAGAATATGACAAAATAATGAGTCCTATTAAAATGACTAGACCTAAATAAATTAATACACTTCTTTAATGAAATTACTTATTTTATCGTTATCGAATAAATCTAATAAACTATTCTTAATTAAATCTTCAAAATTAATTTTGAAAAATTCCAAATCCTCCTCAGAAGCTTTATAATTATTGTTTATTTCAATTAAACTAAAATTTACCTTATTCTTTAATAAATTAAGTTTTCCTTCTACATAGATATTTAACGGTTCATCTTTTTTTTTATAATTTATTTTAAATTTTTTAAGTAATTTTTTTTTATCTAAAGTATTTATATTACATTTGAATTTAATAATTGGATTCTCTTCTAAAAGATTTACGTTTCCGTCACATTTAAATTTACCTTCTGAAATAAAAATTTTTTTGGAAAAAGTTAATCTTCCATATGCTAAATCGGAATTTAAAATGAGATCATCAATTAAATTACCGCTGAATCTTTTTGATTTAAAAACTATTACATTTTTAATATTAATTTTTTTTAAAAATTTTTTATTTTTTAATAGTTCGTAATAGTCAATATTTTTTAGGATATTTGTATCAATGTCGTTAATCAGTGATTTTACATTTAAATCAAAATAAGGATCAAAATTAATTATTCCTTCACTGTCAAAAGATATACTTTTATTTCTGAAAAATGAGTTAACTATTTTAATATTTTTATCAAAGTATATAAAATCTAATTTTATATTAGATTTTAATATTTTTGCTTTAAAAATACCTTTTAATCCTGAAGAATTATTTTCCAAAAATTTTAAATTAGCTGAAATACCAGTTTTAAGTAATTTAAAGTCAAGATTATTAAGTTTATTGTTATGTTTAATTATAAATTTTTTATCAAAAACTTTTCCTTTTATTAAATCTTTATTATATCCGTAATTTGAATAATTTAATTCTTTAAAGTTAAGAATTTCTTTTTCCTTATTTAAAACAATTAAGTTTAAATCTTGAAAAGATATTTTTTCTTCTAAGTTAAGTATCTTTTCAAAGAAATTTTTTAGATTGTTTACATTGATTTTAACTTTATTGTTGATGAGTGTGATTTTTCTTGCAGAAAAATTATCGTAATTGTAGATGTTTATTAACTTTGGATAAACTTTAATTTTTTCAACAACAATCATTTCTTTATCTGAGTAGAAATTGAAATCAATATTTTTAATTTCTAAATGAGGTACAGGATATGATTTAAATTTAATTTTTCCTAATTTGTTAATGCCTAAATTATAGTTTTGAAGAAGATAATTTCTTAAAATCTGTTCTTTTTTTTGATAATTAAAAAAATTGGGAATAAGCAGAAATAGGCATAATGACACAAAAAATATTAAAAAAACATATCGCAGAAAAAAAACAAATTTAAAGACCTTTAAATACTTTGTGTTAATAATTTTTAAAATTCTATTTATCATTTTTTTATTTCTATAAGTGGTATATAAATTATTTTTTCGTATGAATAACATAGATAAATTAATTGAAAACCTTAACGAAGAGCAAAAGAGTGCGGTTCTTAGCACAGAGGGACCAAACTTGATTGTTGCTGGGGCAGGCTCTGGAAAAACAAGAGTTTTAACAACTAGATTAATACATCTATTAAATCAAAAGAAAGCTTGGCCAAATCAAATTTTGTGTGTGACTTTTACCAATAAGGCAGCAAAAGAAATGCAGAATAGAGTTATAAAAAATTTAAAAGGTTCGTCCAATTCAATACCCTGGTTAGGAACTTTTCACTCAATCAGTGTTAAATTTTTGAGAAGACACGCTGAGGCTCTTGGATACAAAAGTAATTTTACTATCTTAGATACCGATGATCAAAAAAAATTAATAAGAAATATAGTAAAAGCTGAGGATCTTGATGCTAAAAAATTTTCCCCACAATTAATAATTTATCATATAGATCAATGGAAAAATAAAGGCCTACTACCCAGTGATGTCAAAATAGAAAAAAAAAACTCTATTATAAGTTCAATCCTTAAAGTTTATAAAATTTATCAAGAGAAGACCAAAGATTTAAACGCGTTTGATTTTGGAGACTTGATTTTATTTTGCGTAAAACTTTTTGAGGAACATATGGATATTAGACAAATATATCAAAATAATTTTAAATATATATTAGTCGATGAGTTTCAAGATACAAATTTTATTCAAAATAAATGGCTTAATCTACTAGTTAATGAAAACCAGAATATATGTTGTGTTGGTGATGATGACCAATCGATCTATAGTTGGAGAGGTGCAGAAATAAAAAATTTTTTAACCTTTGATAAACTTTATCAAAATTGCAAAATATTTAAACTTGAACAAAATTATCGTTCTACAAAAAATATTTTAGAAACTGCTTCAAAACTAATTTCAAATAATACCAATAGAGTTAACAAAACATTGTGGTCATCTGCAAGCCAAGGAGATTTAGTCAAATTAAATTGTTACAGAACTGGTAAAGATGAAGCTATAGGTGTGAGCGACATAATAGAACATAATTTAAAAAAAAAATATTCACTCAATAACATTTCAATTTTAGTTAGGGCCATTTATCAAACTAGAGAGTTTGAAGAGAGATTTTTGCATGTTGGAATTGGTTATAGAGTTCTTGGAGGAATAAAATTTTATGAGAGAGCAGAGATTAAAGATGCTGTGAGTTACTTAAGAATAATAAACCAAAAATTTGATGATTTAGCATTAGAGAGAGTAATTGGTGTTCCTAAAAGAGGAGTGGGGGAAAGTACTATTAATCAGTTATACAAATTCAGTAAAACAAATAAATTATGTCTGGAAGACACGATAGTAAAACTTATCGAACAAGGAAATTTAAAACCAAAAATTAAATTAGCGCTTACTCAATTGACCAATTCGATCTCAAAATGGAGAAAGGACTCAAAAAAAATGAAGCATTACGATCTTTTAAAAAGTGTTTTAGATGAGTCAGGATACTCTGGAATGTTGAAAAATAAAAAAGATTTAGAAAATGAGAATAGATTAGAAAACTTAAAAGAATTAATTAGGGCAATGAGAGAGTATAATGATCTTCAAAGTTTCTTAGAGCATGTTGCATTGGCTACTTCAATTGATCAAGAATGGGAGGGAGCAAAGGTAAATTTAATGACAATGCATGCAGCAAAAGGATTAGAATTTGATGCGGTTTTTTTACCGGGATGGGAGGAAGGATTGTTTCCTCATCAAAAATCTTTGGAAGAAAAAGGTGATTTTGCTTTAGAAGAAGAAAGAAGACTTGCTTACGTTGGTATTACAAGAGCTAAAAAAGAGGCTTTTTTATCTTTCGCAACAAAAAGAGCCTATCATGGCGATTGGATGGATGCATTGCCTTCAAGATTCGTAAACGAAATACCAGATGAAACTATAGAAAAAAATGAGATGGATCTTGACAAAAATAATGATGATTTTGATTTTAATCAGGATAGTTCAATAGAATTTGATGAAGAATTCAGAAGTCCTGGTTGGGAAAGATTTAAGAAAAAAAAGATACTTAGATGGAAAAAATAAAAAAGATTAAGAAATTTTTAAAAGAAGAGAATATTCAAGGATATATTATACCAAAAAACGATATGTTTTTTAATGAATATACTGATGAAAGTGAAGACAGATTAAAATATATTTCTAATTTTTCTGGATCGTTTGGCTTTGCATTAATACTTGAAAACAAAAATTTTTTATTTGTAGATGGTAGGTATACTTTACAAGCAAATAACGAAAGCAGTAAATATTTTCAAATCCAAACTATCCCTAAACAAATGCCCCACAATGTTTTAAAAAGAAAAAAAATATCAGTTGGATTTGACCCAAATTTATTTACCAAAAAATTTTTTAAAATTTTTTTTAGTAAGACTAAAATTTCATTTATTCCTATTAATAGAAATTTAATTGATAAAGTATGGAAAAGAAAAAAAATTGATAGTAAGTCTAATTTTTATTTTTTACCGTCAAAAGCTTTCAATGAGACAAGTGACGCAAAGTTAGACAAGGTTTTATTTAATTTAAAAAAAAATAACGCAGACTATCAACTCATTACCTCAAGTGAAAATAATGCTTGGCTTTTTAATATTAGAGGAAAAGATACTAAATATTGTCCTTTGCCTAATTGTTATTCATTAGTGGATAGAAAAAGGAATATTTATTTTTTTTGTAATTTAAAAAAAATCACAAAATCTTTTAAAAAAAAGTTTCCAAAATTTAATTTTATAAATATTGATAGTATAAGTAAGATATTATCAAAAATAGAGGATAAGAAATTTATAATTGATGAAAGTACTTGCTCAATACTTTTAGAAAATAATATTTTGAAAAAGAATATAATTTTACTAAAGACTGATCCTATTTACTCACTTAAATCTATTAAATCAAAAAAGGAAATTCAAAATATAAAAAAGATACATATTTATGATGGAGTTGCCTTAACAAAATATTTATTTTGGGTAAAAAAAAATTATAAAAAAAAAAAAATAACTGAAATTAGTGGAGAAAAAAAATTATTAAATTTTAGAAAACAATTTAAAGAATTTAAATTTTCAAGCTTTCCAACAATTTCTGGAGTTGGCCCAAATGGAGCAATAATACATTATAGGGCATCTGACAAAAGTTGTAGAAGGCTTAGAAAAGGAGAAATATATTTAATAGACTCTGGTGGACAATATAATTTTGGAACTACAGATGTTACAAGAACGATTTCTTTGGGGGGCGAAACCAAGAGAATTAAGAATATTTTTACTAGAGTTCTTAAAGGTCATTTAGCTGTTTCTAATTTTAGGTTAAGTAAAAAAACAAATGGATCAATCATTGATCGAGTTGCTAGAAAATATCTGAGTCAAATAAAACTAGATTATGCTCATGGTACAGGTCATGGAGTAGGTTATTTTTTAAATGTTCATGAAGGTCCTCAAGCAATTTCAAAAAATAATAAAGTTGTTTTTAAAGTTGGCATGATTGTTTCTAATGAACCAGGATATTATGAGAAAAATAAATTTGGAATTAGGATTGAAAATCTCATTTATGTAAAAAAAATAAAAAGAAAAATAATGTTTGATGATTTAACTATGGCTCCTATAGATAAAGACCTAATAGATTTGAATATTTTAAATTTAAATGAAAAAAAATGGCTGAATTCTTACCATGCTAAAGTATTTAAAAATTTAAAAGTTTATATGAAAAGTAAAGATTTAGTAGATCTTGAAAAAGCTTGTTCAGCTATCTAATAACTTATTCCATTCTTTTTCTGTCATTATTTTTATGTTCAGTTTTTTTGCTTGATCAATCTTATTTTTAGTGGGTTTTGAGTCACCAACAACTAGATAGTCTAATTTTTTTGAAATTGAGCCTAATACTTTTCCTCCATTAGCTTCAGCTATAGTTTTTGCTTCGGATCTGCTTATTTTGTTAAAACCTCCTGTAAACATTAACTTCTTATTAGAAAACTTTCCGTCAGTAATTTTAATAGAGTAATCATTAATATTTAATTCTTTAATAAGGTTTTGAGTTATTTTTAGATTAATTTTATTTAAAAAAAAATTTCTGATTGATGTAATTTGTGTTTCTCCGATTCCATCTAAATCTTTTAAATTTTGAAGTGTCGTGTTTATTTTTTCCTTATCAAACAATTTTTCCAATTCTTTTATTGAACCAAAAAACTCAGCTAGAATTTTTGCATTTTCTTGACCTATATGCCTCACTCCAATTGAAAATATAAATTTATCTAAGAAAATTTTCTTGGATTTATCGATTGATTTTTTTAAATTATTAATTGAAAGATTTCCCCAGCCTTCAAGTTTACTGATTTTTTGGTAATTTAAATTAAAAATATCTGCAGGCTCTTTAATAAGTCCTAGTTCCCAAAATTGTTCAATGACCTTTTTTCCAAGCCCATCTATATTTAGGGCATCTTTTGAAACGATATGCTTAAGCTTTTCCTTAGCAATAAATTTACACTCATATCCTTTAATACATCTTCTAACTGCATCCTCTTTATTTGTGTTTTGACTAGTCTCTTTTATTGTTTTGGAACCACACAAACAGTTTTTTGGAAAAATAAATTTTTTACTTTTTTTTTCTCTCTTTTCTAAATCTACAGAGACTATTTGTGGAATTACGTCTCCAGCTCTTTGAATAAGAACTGTATCACCTACTCTAACATTTTTTCTTTCAATTTCATCCTCATTATGTAGAGTGGCATTGGAAACTATAACTCCACCAACATTTACAGGTTCAACTTTTGCTACTGGTGTTATAGCTCCGGTTCTTCCTACTTGGATTACTATATCTTTAATTTTTGTCACTGCTTTTTCTGCAGAAAATTTATAGGCAGTTGCCCATCTAGGAGAGTTAGCTGTATTGCCTAATCTATTTTGTAATTTAATATCATTAACTTTATAAACTAAACCATCAATATCATAATCTAATGATGATCTTAACTTATCAATTTTTTTATGTTCATTTTCTATTTCTTCAATCCCAGATACAACGCGCGATAAAGGATTTATCACAAAACCCCAGGTCTTTAATTTTTGTAAGAATTCTGATTGACTCTTGAAGCTATTTGGCTCAATTGCTCCAAATCCGTAAGCAAAATACTTTAAAGGAATTTTAGATGTTTTAACTGGATCTTTTTGCCTTAAAGAACCGCCCGCTGCGTTTCTAGGATTAGCAAAATTTTTACTTAATTTAATAAAATCTTTTTTTCCTATATAAATTTCGCATCTAACTTCAAGAATCCTAGGAACATCCCGAAAATTTAATACTTTCGGAATAGCTTTAATAGTCTTTAAATTTTCGAGAATATCTTCGCCAATTATTCCATCACCTCTTGAAAGTCCTTTATTTAAATTTCCTTTTTCATAAATTAAAGTTGCAGATATACCATCAATTTTTGGCTCACTGTAAAATTCAATATTTTTCTCACTTAAAATTAAAAAATTATTAATTTTTTTTAAAAAATCTTTTATACCGTTTTTATCAAAGGTATTAGATAAAGATAGCATCGGTTTTAAATGTTTTATCTTTTTAAATTTATTAGAAGGTTTAGCCCCTACCAATTTACTTACGGAGTCAATTTTTTTAAGAAAAGGAAATTTTTTTTCTTGTTCTAGTAAATTTCTTTTAAGTTCATCATATTTCGCATCTGAAATTATAGGGTTATCATTTGAATAATAAAATTTATTATGTTTCTTAATTTCAGAAATTTGTTTTTTAAAGTTTGCTATAATTTTATTTTTTTCATCCATCAAAATTATTTTATTTTTTCGATTATTCTTTTAAAAAAATTTTCATTTTTTTTGTTTTTTACGTCGTTATTTTCTATACTTTTTACAATATATTCCTTGTTTAAAATTTTATAAGAATGCTCAAACCATTCACTTGAGTTATAGTTATACCCTAAAATATTAGCATATTTTTTTGCTTCCTTTTCTAATCCTAAATAATAATGAATTTCAACTAATCTATGCAATGCCTCTTCTACAAAAATTGTTTTATCATACTTAGAAATAATTACTTTGAGCCTATTAATTGCAGGAACCCATTTTTGAACTTTAATATAATATTTAGCAACATATAATTCTTTAGCAGCTAATTGGTTTTGAATGAGATCCTTTTTAAAATTTAAATCTATAGCATAATCAGTATTAGGATATTTTTTAACGAAATAATCAATTTGTTTGTTGGCTTGTAAGAGAGGTTCTAAATCTTTCTTTTCGTCACTAATTTGTTCAAAATATATAATTGCCAATAAATAATGAGCATACATAACATATTTATCCGAGGGATAAGTTTTTAAATACCTATTTAAATTTTCAATAGCTTCTTGATAAAAATTAATTCCATATAATGAATAACAAGACATTATAGCTGATTTTGCAGCAAGCTCGACTTTTTCAAAATTTAATTCTGCCTCGGAAAATTTCTTATTTGCAAAAAAATAATCAAATTTTTCAAATGCTTCCAGACCCTCTTTATACAAAACATAGGGGTCAACCTTACTAGAAGGTTCATAAACCAATTCTTCTTTTTTAGAACACGATAATAGAAAAGTGAGAGCTAATATTAAAAAAAATCTTAAAGCCATAACTAGATTATTATCAGATTAAATCTAAATTTGTATGGCTAAAATTTTATAATTTAAGCGTTAACAGCTATTTTTATTAGTCGATCTCTACTTGTTTTTTTAGAAATCAATATATCTCCAAATTCTTTTATGGATAGGGAATTTTGAGATTTAAGCATTTTTTTTAAAAATTTATTAGTAAGCTCGTGACCGCCTTGATGGCAAATAACTTTTCCTAATACTCTATATCCAGAAAGCAAGAAGTCGCCAGCTAAGTCTAAAATCTTGTGATTAACAAATTCTTTGTTGTTTCTTAATCCATCTGAATTTAAAACTTTATTCTCGTCAACAACAACTGCGTTATCAAGAGACCCTCCTTTAGCTAATCCATTCTCTTTGATTTTTTCAATATCTTCAAATAGACAAAAAGTTCTAGACTCATAGATATCATTTAAATCGTCAGTGTAAAAATTTATACAGTTTCTTTGCTTACCGATAATTTTATTTTTATAGTCTAGTTGGAAATCAACTTCAAATGAAGTGTCATTTGGAGAAATTGATATTTTTTTCTTTCCATCATTTAATTCTATTTCATTTAAAATTTTTAAATACTTTCTTTTTTTATCAGACACTTTAAGTTCAATTTCTTTTAATTTGCTTAAAAATTCTTTTGCTGACCCATCCATTATTGGAACTTCCTCATTATTAATTTCTACAACAGCATTATCTATTTCTGAAATATAAAGAGCTGCAAGAAGATGTTCTACAGTTGAAACTTTTACTCCATGTTCATTTCTTAGAGTAGTACACAATTTTGCTGAGCAAACGTTGTTATAGTTAGCAAGTATTAAGTTATTTTCTTTTAAGTCTGTTCTTTTAAAAACTATACCTTGATCATCTTTACCCGGAAGAATATTTATTTTACACTCTTTTCCAGTGTGAAGTCCCACTCCATCAAAACTAATAGAATTTCGTACAGTTTGTTGATAAATTTTTAACATCAGAGAGTTTATACATAATTTATATAAATCGCTTAAAACAACTAATGTTTCTGAAAATAACAAATATTAATTAAACAAAAGGTCAAAAAATTTGGTAATTATGGAATTTTTTTGTTGTACGATAGGAATTATTTCACTCTTCCACCCAAATTGAACGATTTCATTACCATTAGCGTAAAGTGTTTCTAAATCAAATTGTTCAATAAACTTGAGATCTAATTTTTTTTCTTTTGCGAAAAAGAATTTAAAATGATCATTGAATAGACCACTATCGATTGAATAGTTTATTTTTAAAAAAACAGTTTTTTGATTATTTAGAATGCTTTTAAAATTGACATTTTTCAGAATTATAATTTCAGCTAACTCTTGTATTCTTGCTCTAGCTATTTCAATAATTAAATTTTTTTTAATTCTTCTAAAATTTTGATTGACGAAAAAATCTTTCTCTACGTACTCCTCCTCAGATTTATTATTAGAAAAATTTGATTTATTTAAAATGTTTATTGTACTCTCATAGTTTATTGCTGTAATTTTTGATATATCTTTTATAATAAGGTCAGTACCAAATTTAAATTTTTGCATAAATTTTAATGCCGAATTTTCAAAAAAAAATATTTTTGAATAATTTTGATTTATTTCAATTTTAAAAAATGTTTCTAAATTAAAATTATTATTAATTAAATTTGCACCTTCAACAAAACTTTTAGACATAATTTTTCTAATTCTCAAATTACATTTATTAAATATTTCATAAATATTTTTTAAGTCGTTATTATTCAGCAAAAAAAATGAAAGCTCTTGAGAGTAGAGATCACCAAAAAGACCAATTGGTAGATTTTCAATTCTTTTTTTATCGAGAAGATATTTTGAGCTAAAAATATGTATAATAGACTTTTCAATATCAATTTCACTAATATTTAATTTTAGTGAATTAAGTAGATAGGTAATATTTTCTTTTTTAAGTTGTGACCCATTAAGTTTTTTAAACCCGGATAGATTAATTAAAGAAAATCTAAAATTATCTATTACAAGAACTGTGTCTTTGAAAACTACGTTTAATTTTTGTTCAATTAAATAAATATTTTCACTTATACTTTTGTGTACTAAATTAATATCTGTAATTATATTGTCTTGAATACCAACTAATGGTGTTGAATTAGAATGTATTAATTTAAATTTTTTGTTTTCAATTATTTCTCCAACAATAAAACTAAGCTCAAAATTATTTATTTCAATAAAAAGAATTTTTTCATTAATTTCCATTTCTTATTTTAAAATAAGTTGGTTATTAATTCTATAATCAAAAATTTTATATTTCTTGAAATTTTCTTGGTCTTTTATTTCATGAAAATTTTTAAGGCTTTTGTTATAATTTTTTATAGGTAATTTTAAAGTTTGATTCTCATATGTTATCAAGTCCCATCTTTTTGACTCAAACAAATAAAAAGCTTTAATTTCATTTAATGGAAATTTAGTAGACTTTAAATTTTCATAAAATACTTTAAAACTTTCTTTATCTCCAAAAACTGTAGGCAGATTTTGAAATTGTTTTAAATTTATGAAATCGATGACATCATCTTTACTAGTATAATATTTTTTTTCTTTTTTATTCTGCAATATTACTATTGGTGTTTTTTCAAATACCTTGATTCTAATCTCATTCGGGTAAATTTTTTTTATTTTAAAACTATCTATAAAATCTATTTCATTAATCTTATTTTTAACTTCATTTGTTTTCATTAAAAAAAGATTTTGATTATATAAAAAAGAGAGATTTTTTTTAATAACACCCTCTTGAATTATTTCGTTATTCTCTATTGTTATTAATTTAATCTTAAAATCTTTAAGTTCAAATTTCTTTTCAATGTTATAAGTACTAAAGAGTAATAGTAAAAATATTGCGATTAAAAATCGTTTATTCATCTATTAACACTTGCATCTAATAAAATCTTCTCAACCAATTTTGAAAATGAGATACCGCAATAATTGGCAATTTCTGGAACCAGTGAAAGATTTGTCATACCTGGTTGGGTATTTATCTCTAATAAGTAAAACTTTTTTTTAAAAAACTTAAAGTCTGCTCTTGTTACTCCTCTGCACCCTAATGCTGTATGTGCTTTTTTTGCTAATCGAAGAGCTTCTAAATATTTACTCTTATTTAATCTTGCAGGCATTATATGCTTGGTCTTTGCAGATTTTGTATATTTTGCTTTGTAATCGTAGAACTGTCTTTTCGGAATTAATTCAATAGCCCCAAGCGGAATATCATTTATTACAGCTGCTTGAATTTCTTGTCCTCCAATGTACTGTTCAAATATTAATTCGCTATATTTTTTAAACAAACTTTGAGAGGACTTCTTCAATTCTGAAAAATTATTTGAAATCTTTACTCCTAAACTAGATCCCTCGTTTATAGGTTTAGTTACTATAGGAAAAATTATTTTTTTTTTCTTTATTAACTTCTTTATTAAATTTTGATTAAACTCAAATCTGTTTAAAGTAAAATAATTTGGAGTTGGAATATTATTCTCTCTAAAAATATTTTTAGAAATAATCTTATTCATAGCATTGTGAGAACTAATTACGCCTGAGTGAGTGTAAGGAATGCCTAAATATTCAAAATAACTTTGTGCTATACCATCCTCTCCGTCTTTACCGTGTAACGCATTAAAAATTACGTCTGTTTTTTGCTTTGAGATTAAGTTCAAATTTTTTAATTTTGGATCAAACGTTGAAACAATAAATTTTCTAGTTTTTAAAGCTTTAACACACGCTCTTCCACTATCAAGACTCACTTTTCTCTCTCCTGAGGTACCTCCAAGGACTACTAAAACTCTCTTAAATTTTTTTCTACTCACCAACAATTTTAATCTCTAATTCGAGATTAACTCCAGCTTTATCGCTCACAGTTTTCTTTACTTTATTAATTAGTTTTTCAATATCTGAGGATTTTGCTTTGCCATTATTAATAAAAAAATTACAATGTTTTTCAGATATCATTGCATCTCCCTCTTTAAATTTGTGACATCCAGTTTCTTTTATTAATTCCCATGCTTTTTTTTTGTTACTAAAATTTTTAAATGTGCTACCACATGTTTTAATTTGACTGGGTTGTGACAATTTTTTTTTCTTAATCATTTCATTTTGAATTTTAATAATATTTTCACTTGCATCCTTAACACCTTTTAATTTTACAGAAGTTATAATTAGTTCTTTTGATAAATTAGTGCCTCTATAAAAAAATTTTATTTCTTCTTTTTTGATTTCTTTTTCTCTACATTCTTCAAGATCGATCACATTTATAGAAACTAAAATTTTTGAAATATCATTATCATAACACCCACTGTTCATTATTACTGCGCCACCGATTGAACCTGGTATACAAGATAAAAATTCTAACTTGCCTAGGCCATTTTCTTTTGCAAAATTAGAGACTTTACGATCAAGCGTAGCTGCTCCTACCTCGATAATATCGCTATTGATTAACTTTAATTTTGTAAAATTAGATCCAAGTTTGATTACAACACCTTTTACTCCCTTATCTCTTATAAGTGTGTTAGAGCCTGCACCTAAAATTGTAATTTTTAATCCATTTTTTTTATTTTCTTTTAAAAAATCAATTAATTGCTCTTTATTTTCTGGTTTAAAAAAATATTCCGCTGGTCCTCCTAAATTGAACCAACTGTAATTAGATAAATTAACATTTTTTGAAATTTTACCATTAAATTTTTTTATTAATTCTAAATTTAAACTCATAAGGTCCTTAGTTCTCTCATCCATTTTGAAATTAATCCTGCGCCCATTCCAATTACTATTTCATTACTAGATAAATTTTTTTTGAAATATTTTCCAAGTTCTACATGATTTTTAATAATTATTACCTGAGTTTTTGAAAATATTGAAATTAATTTTGCAAACTTTATTTGATTGAAGTTTAAATTTTTCTTTTCCCCTGCTGCATATATAGGGCAAAGAAGTACTATATCAGATTTTGAGAAAGACTTAGCAAATTCTTTTTTTAGTTTCATTACACGTGTGTATCGATGCGGTTCAAATACTGATATAATTTTTCTATTTTTATAAACATTTTTTACCCCATCTAATATAGAAGAAATTTCTGTTGGGTGATGAGCGTAATCATCATAAAAATCGTTTTTATTTTTTGTAAATATTTTTGTCATTCTTCTTTGAACACCGGAAAAGTTTTTTAAGGATCTTTTTAAAATATTTTGATTTACACCTAAGTTTAAACAAACTGTAATGGCTGCAGCAGCATTAAGTACATTGTGTTTGCCTAATAATTTGAGTTGAATGTTTTTTATTTTTATATTTTTTCTCCTTGTGTCTTTATAACTTAAATCAAAAATTGAAAAATCAATTTTGTACCTAATATTTGAGACTCTATAATTCGCATTTTTATTTTCTCCATATGTAAGAATATTTTTATTTCTTATTCTGGTAAATATTTTTTTAATATTTTTATTATCTATGCAAATGATTGACTTTCCTGTTGGTGGAGTTTTTTCAATAAACTTTATAAACGAGTTTTCTAAATTTTTAAAATTTCTATAATAATCAAGATGTTCTTGATCAATATTAGTAACAATTGAATAATTTATAGGTAATTTTAAAAAACTACCATCAGACTCGTCTGCTTCTAGAATCGCCCAATCCCCTTTTCCTAGTTTTGCATTACTTCTAAATGAATTAATCACACCGCCATTAATTATAGTAGGATCAAGTTTTTGATCAGATAAAATCTTTGAGACTAAAGAGGTTGTTGTTGTTTTTCCGTGTGAACCAGTAATTATTATATTTTTTTTTAAAGAGACAACATCTGCTAATACCTCTGCCCTTGAATAAATTGGTATTTTTTTTTGTCTTGCGAATATAATTTCATTATTATTTTTTTTAATTGCTGATGACTTAACAAGAATTGTAGCATTCTTTACATTTTTTCTTGTGTGGCCGATAAATATTTTAATCCCAGCTTTTATACAACTTGAAGTATTCTTATTTCTACTTTGATCGCTGCCTTGAATTTTAAAGCCCATGTTGTGCATTATCTGAGCCAAACCGCTCATTCCAATTCCACCAATGCCAACAAAATGAACGACTTCTTTTTGACCTAAATTAATTTTTTTCATTAACTATATCTTTTAATACTTGATTAATATTGTTGTAGACATTTTTGTCAGAAAATAGTCTCTGATTTTCAACAATACTAGAAATTATTGAAGGATTTTCGTGGATATCTTTGATCAAATCGTAAAGTTTTGTATCTATATCTATTTCCTCTACTAAAAGGGAAGAAATTTTTTTTTTATAAAAACTTGCATTTTTAAATTGATGATTATCAGCAGACGACGGGAGCGGTATAGAAATGAAAGGAATATTAGCATTAGTTAGTTCGGCTAGCATTGATGATCCAGATCTTGTGATTGCTAGGTTAGCTTTAGAGAAATAATTGATAAGACTATTACTGAAGTAAAAGATTTCACAGTCTATATTTGCTTGGTCATAGAATAATTTCAGTTTTTCATTTTGACTTGGTAAACATTGTTGGTAAATTTTAAGAGAAACACCATTATCATTACATTTTTTTAAGATCACTGGTAACTTTTCTGCAAATATTTTTGCAGCTTGGCTGCCTCCAAGAATTAAAATATTCAGTTTTTTTGTATCTTTTTTAAGATCATTAATTGAGTAATCAATGATTTCTTTTTTAATAATATTACCAATCTCAATTACTTTGTTTTGATAAAGTTTACTTATACCTTCAACATCTTTGTATGAAACTAATATCTTATTTGTAAAAGGAAGTAAAAATTTGTTGGCTTTACCGATTATTAAATTGTTTTCATAAATAACAAATTTAATTCTTAAAACTTTTGCAGCGATACAAATAGGAAAAGATGCATATCCACCCATTCCAAATATGATTTTGGGCCTATTAAATATTAAAAAAAATAAGGCTCTAATAATTGAATAAAAAACTAGGATATATGAAAAAATAATTAAAAAAATATTCTTATTTTTTATAGGAAATGAAGGCAGGATAGAAATATCATAATTTTCAAACCCTTTTATATAATTATAACCCCTTTTATCTGTAGTAATTTTAATTTTAAAATTTTTTTCAGCTAGGTGTGATGCTAAACTTAAACCAGGTATCACATGACCTCCCGTTCCACCAACAGCAATTAAAGTTTTTAAATTTTTACTCATAGAGATATGTTTTGTTTTTAGTATAATTTAAGATAACTCCTGCTAAAACAGCACTACCTATAAGTGATGAGCCTCCATAGCTCAAAAAAGGTAAAGTCATACCAGTGGTAGGTATTAAATTAGTATTTACTCCAAGATGAATAAATGTTTGAAATATTAATAGAGATGCAAGACCGCATAAAGAAACTTTAATTAATTGATCATCTTGATTTACGCAATTTTTTATTATTCGAAATGAGATATATAAAAATATAAAGATTATAAATATCGAAATAATTGATCCGTACTCCTCTGAAATTATAGCAATTATATAATCTGTGTGGGCTTCGGGCACACTATCTTTTAAAACACCTTCTCCCATTCCTTGTCCTTTTAATCCTCCTAGTTTAATAGCATCTAAAGCTGATGAGGATTGAAATTTATCACCTTTACTTGGATCAATAAATGATACTAAACGATTGATGATGTAACCAAATTTTTCTGGCATTAATAATAGTAAAGAACTTATAGAAATTAAAAATATGCAAAAAAATCCAAATATAAAAAAGAGACTCACGCCAGAAATAAATACAGTGGCGATCCAACTTCCAATGAGTAAAATTGATTGCCCAAGATCTGGTTGATCTATGAGAAGAATAATTACAGAAGAAAGTAATAAAAAACTGAATAAATATCGAATTTGAGAGTTTTGAAGTTTTTCAAGGGTCAAAATTTTTACTGTAGCTAAAATAAAAAAAGGTTTTAGTATTTCTATTGGTTGTAACCTAAAAAAATAAAAGTCTAGCCACCTTTTTGCTCCTTTTATTTCGATTCCAATAAAAGGAACTAAAGCTAAGAATATAAATGAAAGAATAAATAAAGGTATAACAATTTTTTTTAAAAATGAAGTTTCTAAAAAAGAAATTGAAATCATAATAATAAGTGAAAGAAATGTAAAAATTAAATGTTTTGAAAAAAAGAAGTAGTAATCTTTGTTTAATCGTTCACCAGCCAAAGAAGACGTAGAAGAAAAAGAGAAAAATAAGCCTAAAAAAAATAAAATTAAAAAACCGAAGAATATTTTTTTATCAATATTCCGCCAATTGTTGATAAATTTAAATTTAAATGTATTTTCTTGCATAATATTTGACTAGTTTTTTAAATTCTTCTCCTCTCTTTTCAAAATTCAAAAATTGATCAAAGGAGGCTGATGCGGGACTTAGTAAGATTGTATTCCTTTTTTTATTAAATTTTTTTATATCTTTAAAAATTTGTATTACAGAATTTTTTAAGTTTTTAGTAACTTGTAATTTTATTTGACTATTAAGTTGTTTTTTAAAAAAATTAGTTTTGCTCCCTACCAAATATGATTTAATAATATTTTTCTTTAAATTCTTTAAATTAAACTTATCACTTTTTTTTGGTAAACCTCCTACAATCCAATAAATATTATTTGAATTTTTTAAAGCAAATTTAGTTGCTTCAAATGAAGTAGCTTTTGAATCGTTGACAAATAATGAGTTTTTTCTTTTTAAAAAAATTTCATACCTATGTGGCAAACCTACAAAAGAGTTTAGTGTTCTAAAAAAATTTTCTTTGTTTATTTTTAGTATTCTTGCTAACGCAAATACAAAAGACATATTTTCATCATTTATATCAAGCTTTAAATAGGTATTGTTCAGTTTTGTTTTAAATTTTTGGTAGTTCGCTTTATTAGGTATAATTAATTTTCCTGATAATTTCTTTTTATTAAATTTTGATTTGAGCTTTTCATTTAAAAGTGAATATTGTTTATTATTTTGTCTTTCAAAGATTTTGAATTTAGAGCTAACATAATTTTTCATATTTCCATGCCAGTCTAAATGATCATTTGCTATGTTTAGTAAAAGTGCAAAGTCTGGAAAAATAAATTTTGAGTAAGCCAATTGAAAAGAGGATGCTTCTATAACTACAAAACTATTTAACTTTGGGTTCAAACTAAGAACTGGTGTTCCAATGTTTCCACCTAAAAATACTCTATATTTATTTTTTGTTAACAAATGAGCTATAATTTTACATGTAGTTGATTTACCATTGGTTCCAGTAACAACAATACTTTTAAAAGGTCTTTTAATTAAAAAAAATAAATCAATATCTGTTATTATTTTTTCTTTGTATTTATTGAATCTTTTCTTATTATTTTGTTTATTTAAATTTATTCCTGGACTTAAAATTATATAATCTACTTTTTTTAGAGATTTACTTAAATTCTTAGATCTTTTTTTTTTATACAAGTCTTTATTTTCATCATCCCACACAAGGTAATTTTTAATTTTATTTTTATTAAAAAAATTAACTACTGATCTCCCTGTCATTCCTAACCCAAATACTAAAAATGATAATGATCTAAAATTTTTTATGGGAGTCATCTACTACCTAAGTTTTAACGTAGCTAATCCAACTAAGGCTAAAATTATAGCAATGATCCAAAAACGAATTACGATAGTTGACTCTGCCCATCCTTTTTTTTCAAAATGATGGTGAATAGGAGCCATTTTAAAAATTCTTTTTCCTGTAAGTTTGAAAGATATTACTTGAATAATTACTGATACTGTTTCTAAAACAAATAAACCCCCAATTATTGCTAGTACTATTTCATGTTTAACAATTATTGCTATAGCTGCTAAAGATCCACCTAAAGATAAAGAGCCTGTATCTCCCATAAATATTTTTGCAGGAGGTGCATTATACCAGAGAAAACCAAGACAAGCGCCAACAATTGAGCCACAAAAAATTGAAAGTTCACCTACATCAGGGATGTATTGAATCTGGAGGTACTCGGAAAAAATTGTATTCCCAACAACGTATGAAATTAATGTAAATGAAATAGCTACTAACATAACAGGAACTGTAGCTAAACCGTCAAGTCCATCCGTTAAATTTACTGCATTAGATGCTCCAATAATCACAAATAAACTAAATGGAATAAAAAATAATCCCATGTGTAAAATTAAATTTTTAAAAAAAGGGAAATAAAGATCAAATAGATATTCATGATTAGAAAACTGTATCAAAATAAACATTGTTAAAGCACCAATGATAAGTTGGCCTGTAAATTTATACTTTGACTTTAACCCTCTTGAATTCTTATATTTAATTTTAAGAGTATCATCTAATAGCCCAAGACCTCCTAAACTCAATGATACAAATATTAATGTCCAAACATAAATATTAGAAAGATCAGCCCATAATAATGTGCTTGATAATATACCTATGATAATAATAACCCCTCCCATAGTGGGAGTGCCGGACTTCTTTACAATATGGTCTATTGGTCCATCTTGTCTTATCGGTCCTGTGATCATTTTTTCTGAAAATATTTTTATCAGTGGTCCGCCAATTATAAAAACAACAACCAAGGATGTCATAACAGACAAGCCAGTTCTGAAAGTTAAATATTTAAATACATTAAGAAAAGAGTATTGATCAATAAATGAAGTAAATAAGTGAAATAGCATTTAAAAGCCTCTAATAATTTTTTTGCTTAATTTATTCAAACCTGTAGCATTAGATCCTTTAATCATTAAATAATCATTATTAGCTATAATGTTTTTTAAGTTAAAATCTACATCTTCCTCTTGTTGAAAAATATTACCACGTTTCTCTTGATTAATATGCTTATAGGTTTCAATAGTTTTCGTGCCTTTAATAAACACTTTGTCTATATCGGAGTTGTTAATAACTTTTGACAAATTTTTATGTAACAACCTAGATTTTTTACCTAACTCAAGCATATCGCCAAGGAGTAGATATTTTTTAAATTTATGTTTTTTAATATTATTGAAATTATCAATTGCATTTTTTACTGAAAGGGGATTTGCATTATAACTTTCATCAATAAGTTTAAAATTTTTATTATACCTAAAGATTTTATGAATCTTTCCTCTACCATGGGATGGTTCAAAAGTTTTAAAATATTTGCTTATTTTTTTTAAATCTAAATTTAGCAACTCCAGTGAAGCAATCGATGATAAAACATTGTAAAAATTAATATCTTTAATTTTAAGTTTCAAAATATGCCTCATGGTTTTTACTATCACTTCATTAAATTTTCCATTTTTTGAAATTTTAATAGGATGAATATTTGATTTTTTATTCATTCCAAAAGAGACAATATTTAAATTTTTTGACTTAGCTTTTTTCTCAAAGTACCTAAAATATTTATCATCATAATTTAAAATAATAGTTCCTTTTCTTTGGATGTTATCAATTAATTCTGCTTTAGCTTTTGCTATACCATCTTTGTTTTTAAAATTTTCAATATGTGCTTCCCCAATATTAGTAATTATTCCTATGTGTGGCTTTATAATTTTTGAAAGTTTATTAATCTCACCAGATTTACTCATTCCTACTTCAAAAACTCCAAATTTATGATCAGTGGTTAAATTAGATAAACTCAAAGGAACTCCAAAATGATTATTATATGACAAAGGCGAACGATGTGTTTTTCCAAAATTTTGCAATAAATCACTTAGAAGATTCTTTAAAGATGTTTTACCAGCACTTCCTGTGATCGCAATAATTTGCGCTGATGTGAAATATCTTTTTGTGATTGCATAATTATTTAAAAATTTTATTTCATTATTCACTTTTATAATCTTACCTTTATTTTTTTTTATTTTTGTGGACGAAACTATATATTTTGCACCTTTACGCAAAGCCTGAGGTATAAAATTTAAACCATCATTTTTTTTTCCTTTAATTGTAAGAAATAAATTATTTTTTTTAACTAGTCTTGAGTCAATTGCAATTCCATGAAATTTATCTAATTTATTTTTGATCTTAATTTCTTTTAAAATGTTTTTATTTTGAAAATAAGTCTGATCCTTATCTGACATTTTTTTTTGTTTTAGATTAATATTTTTAATAATTTTTTTATCTGAAAAAGATATGATTTTTTTTTTGTAAATTTGATGAGTCTCATGCCCTTTTCCTGCAATTAGAATTACTTCATTCGGTTTAGAGTTTAGTATGGCGGTTTTAATAGCATCTTTTCTACTAGATACATTAAAATAATTTTTATTTTTAATATTTTTAATAATTTCTTTTCTAATTTTTTCTGGTTTTTCATTTCTAGGATTATCGTCTGTAACATAAATTTTTTTACAATTTTCACTTGCAACTCTTGCCATTAGTGGTCTTTTCTTAATATCTCTATCACCTCCGCACCCAAAAACTAACGTTATATTGTTTCCGTGAAAATCTTTGAGAGTATCCAAAACTTTTTTTAAAGCATCTGGTGTATGAGCAAAATCCACATATACTTTTACATTATTAGAAAAAGTTTTAACAAGTTCTAACCTGCCATTAACATCCTTAATTTTTTTTAATGAGCTAAATATTTTTTTTTTCAGCTAAACCACATAATTTGGCTGCTTCAATAGCCATTGATAAATTAATAATTTGAAACTTGGTAAACTTTAGAGCTTGTGAGGGAATTTTATTTTTAATCTTGTTGACATCAATTAATCGCAGTCGTCTTTTTTTTGCGATTCTTTTTAATTTTAAAAACTCTGGGATAGCGCTATCAGAAATTATAGATTTATGATTAAATAAAATTTTCTCAAAAAGAAACAATTTTGCATTCAAATATGACTTCATTGTTTTATGATAATCTAAATGATCTTGACTAAAATTTGTAAAAATTCCTGCTTTAAAATTCAAATGACTCATTCTTTTTTGATGTATTCCATGACTTGAAGCTTCGATAATTACATTATTAATTCTATCCTTTTTAATTTTTTCAAGTGATTTATGAAGTAAAATAGTATCAGGAGAGGTAAGTTCTGATTTAATTATTCTATTTTTTGATTTTATTCCAAGTGTTCCAATTGAAGCTACTGGGATTTTATTGATTTTCAAAATTTGATAAAATAAATCAGCTACTGAAGTCTTCCCATTTGTTCCGGTTACTGCAATTATATTTTTTGGTTTATCTTTGTAAAACTTTGATGAAATTTCGCTTAAAAAATATCTAACGTTTGATTTTTTAATTACTAATATTTTTTTATTAGTGTATTTACAGTTTTTAGAACATACAATTACAACAGCCCCATTATTTACAGCTTCATTAATAAATTTTTCACCATTAAATTTAAGACCTTTAACTGCAAAAAAAATAAAATCTTTTTTTACCTTTCTGCTGTCAATTTCTAATCCTTTAATATCAATTCGATTTTTTTCTTTTGAGAGATTTTTAATTAGTTTTTTTAGCAACATTTGTAATATTAAAATCTTCACTTTTTATGGCTAAAATTGGTCCAATTTTTTTTATAATTTTGCCAGCAATATAAGCAGAATTCCAACCTGCTTCGTTTCGTGTACCTTTTATTTTCAAACCTCTATATTCGTAAGTTAAATTTTTTGCAACTTGTGGATTCTCGAGCATTACTAACAAAGCATATTTTGGCTCTTGTGACGGAAAAATTGAAATAAAGGTATTCAAATTTTCTTTTTCATTTTTATAATTTTGAGAAGTTCCAGTTTTACCGGCAACATAATATCCATGAATATCTGCCAGACTGGCAGTACCCTCATCAGCGGTAACAACTTTTCTTAAAATTCTATTTAGATGATTGCTTGTGGTTTCTGAAATTAACTTTGTATACTTTCTCTCGTTTTTATCATTTTGTTTCAACAAAGTTGGTTCTAACATTTTTCCTTTATTTGCTAAAGCAGCGTAAATAGATAATGCTTGTAAAGGAGTAGTTGTAATTCCATGTCCATAAGAAATAGTTTCTAACTTACATTTGTTCCATTCAAAACTAATGGGATTTCCTACTTCTTCTAATTGAATTTTAGGAGTTTGAAGAATTTTTGTATCATTAAAAAATTTTTTAAATTTTTCCTCTCCTACCTTTCTAGCAATCAGGAGAGTTCCAATATTAGAGGATCTTATTAAAATGTCTTCTACAGATAAATTTTTAGGGAAATCTTTAATATCTGAAATATCGTGCCTAGAACATTTAATTGAACGTGGAATATTTTTAATTATTGTTTGTGGGGTTACAATTTTATTTTCTAAAGCCAGAGCTACAGTAAAAGTTTTAAAGATCGAACCAAGCTCATAAACCCCTTTAGTAATTTTATTCATATATTTTTTCTCGTTTAAATTAGCTCGTGTATTAATGTCGAAGTTAGGAAGGGAAACTAATGAAATGATTTCTCCAGACTCAACATTCATAAGAAGAGAGCCTCCCCCAGTAGATTTAAATGTTAATAGAGCATTATTTAATTCTTGGCTAATTAAGTGTTGAATATTTACATCTAAAGATAATTGTAAAGGTTTGTTTGATAAATTTTTGTTTTTTAATTCCTTATCAAAATATTTCTCAATTCCTGAAATACCATAATTATCATAATCTACTTGTCCAATAATGTGACTAAAAAGATTTGCATGAGTATATATTCTTGACTCAAATGGTTCAAAAATAATTCCTTTTTCTCCAAAACTCCATAACCTCTCTTTATCTATCTGGGTAATGCGTTTTTTTAAGTAAAAATATTTTTCTTCATTTAATTTTTTTTCTATTTCTTGAATTGGTAATTCTGGAAAATTTAATCTTAATTTAATAAGAAAATTATTTTTATTTTTTATTAAATCTGGTTTTACTGCAGCGTGAAATGATTTTATATTTGTTGATATCAAAACTCCGTTTCTATCTACAATATCTCTACGAAGTGAAATAAACTTACTTTTTTGATTTTTATTATTGTGTATTTCAATATTATTTAGAGAAATATGTATTATTTTAATGTTGAAAATGAGTATTAAAGAAATAAATAAAAAAAATAATAAATAAATTCTATCTTGAAAAAAATTATTTTTCTGGGAAAATTTATTTTTTTTAGTAGTTTCTAAATAATCTTCAAAATAAAAGCTACTCTGATTTTTGTTTAATCTTTTATTTTTTTTTAATCTTCTAGCCATTTAATTTTTTTCAGTAAATTTATTTTTTAAATCTAAGAAGTTCTCTATACTCAAAAAGATCTGTGAGTATTCCATTGGGAAATATCTATTACTATCTAGAAGTTCCAGCTTTTTTTCTATTTGTAACGGAGAAGTTAAGTATGAGTAATCTAGTTGAGATTCTTTTAAATCTTTTTCTTTAATAAAAATTGAGTTATTTGCTTTATGAATTTTTTTTTCGATTTCCCTTGTTTTATTTTTAATGATTGACGTCCCAATTAAAAAAAATGAAAATACAAAAATTGATGAGAGAATTTTTAATTTAAACATTGACTGCCTCGATATCTAAATATTTGTTAAATTTCTTGATCAAATCGTAAGGATATATAAATGAGCTATTACTTCTTGTTGCAAATCTTAACTTAGCAGATCTTGATGGATTGTTTTCTAATATTTCTGATTTTGAAGGTTTAATCACTTTATTAATATATTTTTCAAACAATTCGATATTATTTTTATTGTCTTCGGGAAGATATCTTGATGGTTTTGATTTATTTTTAGAGAAATTGCTAAAGAAATATTTTACTATTTTATCCTCTATTGAATGAAAACTTATAACAATAATTTTTCCACCAGGTTTTAAAAATTCTGTAGCATTTATTATACCATGAATAAGTTCTGATATTTCTTTATTTACAAATATTCTTAAAGCTTGAAAAGTTTTTGTACAGGGGTTGATTTTGCTTAAAAAATTTTTCTTTTTACTTTTTTCAATAATTTGAACTAATTCATCAACTCTAGTAATTTTTTTTTGAGACCTAGCAATAACAATATTTTTAGCTATTCTAGATGCCTCTTTTTCCTCTCCTAATACTTTAATAATTAATTTTAATTGCTTCTCACTTAAATTATTGATGGCTTCTTGGGCTGAGATATCAGTCAAACCCATTGTCATATCTAGTTTGTCATTTGATTTAAAAGAAAACCCTCTTTTTAAATTATTTAATTGTATCGACGATAAACCCAAGTCAAAGATTATAGCATCTGCTTTATCTTTTGTTATTGACTTCAACTCACTAAATTTGAGCTGATAAAATTTAAATCTATCTTGGAATTTTTTTTCAAGTTTTTTTGCTGCTGGCATTACCGTAGAGTCTCTATCGATACTTATTAGTTTAGTTTTTGGAAATTTTAAAATTGCCTTTGAATAACCGCCACCTCCAAAAGTACAATCTACAAATAGTCCGCCTTTGGAGGGTATTATAATTTGAATGATTTCACTCAACATCACTGGAAAATGGGAATATTCCAGTGGTTGTATTTGAGTTTTCATCAATATTTGGATTGATCATTAAAATTTTTGTCTTCTTAAAAAAGCGGGGATTTCAAAATCCTCATCTTCATTAGTATCTTGATCAAATAATTGCTCCGATACACTATTCTCATCTTGATCTCTTGTCTCAGTATCCACTTGATTTTTTTCATCTGAAAAAAGTTTTGGAGTAAAGTCTTCATCAAGATTTTCTTCTTCATATTTTTTTTCTTGATAATCAGTGTTTCCAATTTTTATATTATTTTCCATGTATGATGCACTTTCTATAGAAACACCTGATGGAACTTCATCGTTATCATTTTTTTTAATTAATTCATCATTCGCTATTTTGTTCTCCTCATTACTTTCAAAGCTTTCAATAAGAGCATTTTGTTCTTCGCTATTTTTTATTTCGTAACTTTCATCAAGTTTTAATGCGTTTGCGCCACTTATAGAACTTACAACGTTTTGATCTACGTTATTTTTTGCGAATAAATTATCTGGGAAACTGTTGTTCTTAGAACTTGTACCGTTAACAACATTAAAAATTGGTTTTGATTCATAAAGATTCATAGAACCCTTTAAAGAAGTAGCTACTATTGATACTCTTATTTTACCATTCATATCTTCATCTTTTATTGCACCAAAAATTAACTCTGCTTCTGGATCAACTTCAGCTCTAATTTTATTTACTGCTGCATCAACTTCGAAAAGAGTTAAATCACTACCACCTGTAATATTAATTAATAATCCTTTTGCTCCTTGTAAAGTGTACTCATCGATGAGTGGGTTGTTCAAAGCTAATTCTGTTGCAGCCATCGCTCGGTTATCACCATCTGCTTCACCAGTTCCCATCATAGCTTTACCACTAGAACTCATTACTGATTCAACATCTGCAAAATCTAGATTTATCATTCCCGGTCTTACCATTAAATCAGTAATACTCTGAACTCCATGTTTTAACACGTCATTTGATAAACTAAATGACTCTTCGAAACCTGTGGACTCATTTGCTATTTTAAAAAGATTTTGATTTGGTACTACAATAGTTGTATCTAAATGTTTTTTAAGTTCTTCTAATCCTGCAACTGCTCGTCTCATCCTTTTAGGTCCTTCATAAGAAAAAGGTAAAGTTGTAACACCTACAGTTAAAATATTCATATCTCTTGCAGCTTTGGCGATAACGTGTGATGCGCCTGTGCCTGTTCCGCCTCCCATACCTGATGCAATAAAGACCATATTACTTCCTTGAATATAATTAACTATTTCATTAATTGACTCATCAGCCGCTGCCTGACCAATATCATGTTTAGCTCCAGCTCCTAGGCCTTTTGTTAAGTTCATTCCTATTTGTATTTTTGCATCAGCCTTACTCATTTTTAGATCTTGCGCATCAGTGTTGACTGCAACAAATTCAACTCCCTGCATGCCTGCTTCGATCATTGCATTTATAGCATTTCCTCCAGCGCCTCCAACTCCAATTACTAATATTCTAGGTTTTAACTCTCTCAACTCACCTCCTCCAACATTTATAGTCATGACAGCTCCCCTTTCTGTTTATTTTCCCATTTCAAATTAGATCTATTTTTAAAAGCTTTTTTTCTTGCAAAAATTTTAAATTTTTCAAAATTTTTGGGCTCCCAGATTTGAAAGGTTTTGCCAAGACCTACAAATAGTAAATTATTTTTGATTTTTGCATGATTTAATAATTTTTTAGATAATGAAATTCTTCCTTCTGTATCGAATTGTAAATTTTCACTTTCAGATAAAACTGAAGTTGCAAAATAATCTCTTTTTTCTTCAAATGGATTAAGTGAATCTATTGTGTTAGATAATTTTTCTATTCTATCTTGAGCACATGCCTCAAGGGCGTCATGATTGAAGGATGGATAGCTTATAAAACCATTATAACCCATAGAATTTAAATAAGATCTAAATGTTGCTGGCACTGAAACACGACCTTTCTTGTCTATTTTGTTCTCGAAAGTTGATAAAAACATAATTAAGTAAAAGCTCTTTTTTTATAATAATTTTCAAATCACCCTCCATTATGGGATTATTTGGGATAGTATGGGTTTTTTAGAAATAGTCAATAAGATAGTTATTTGATTTTAGTACAAAAGTAGAACGTTAATATCAGATTTTGCCAGATAATCTGTAAGCCGGGTTCTGTCATTGAAGATATCATTTCTCTAGGCTTAGACTCTCACCTAAGCTCAAGCGGTTAACCCAGAAGACTAACTAAAGACTGTTTTTAGCAAATATGCAGTGTCTTCTCTATTTAACCTTGCTCCCAGTGGGGTTTGCCTTGCGTTTTTTGTTACCAAAAAACCGGTGAGCTCTTAC
>MDTA01004807.1_pt1 | contig 28144 bp, 31 predicted proteins | sample 811151 | NCBI WGS metagenome assembly MDTA01 (sample SAMN05326648, study PRJNA326480) | marine metagenome | isolation source: seawater | place: Indian Ocean: South | collected 2010 | reverse complement strand
TTGTGTTGGACATACACGAAACTGAAATGACCATTAACTTGAGAATAGAAAATCAGAGTCTAAAAGAAGAAGTTATTGAGTTGAAAAAAAAATTGAAAAATAAAATTAATGAATTATCAGATTATATGTTTTATAACGAAATTTATTAAAGCCATAACTTCTTTTTGGATCAGTTTTTGTTTAAGTTCTAGTTTTTTATTTGATAAAGTAAATGGCATTCAATGAGATATACAATCATTATCAACACACTTTGCATTGTGAAATGAAGAAAATTGATGATGAACTTGAAAAAATTCCACCAAAAAAATATGAAACGGTTTTGTTTGATGCAATGCGAATTGTGTTGGACATACACGAAACTGAAATGACCATGAACTTGAGAATAGAAAATCAGAGTCTAAAAGAAGAAGTTATTGAGTTGAAAAAAAAATTGAAAAATAAAACTAATGAATTATCAGAATTAAAGTTTCAACACGGAGAATGATTTAATTTGACAATCAGAATTCATTAATGATGCAGAATATTATGTAAAGAAGCTGACAAATGAATATATTCTTTTATGTATATATTGGATTTGTTCCAATACATACACATCGTATTGATTTAAGTACAAAAGTATCCAAATGCATAGATTCAATATATATGCGTGTAGGTGCTCAAAGGAACAGAGTTTTTGAAGGACACTGGGAAGATATTGAATTCAAAAAATCTCGAATTATTGACAAGTATTTTGATAAAAAAATAGATAAAGATTCAAAATGTGAAATATTTTGTATCGAAGGTGTTCCTGCTGCGTGTATGATATATAACAAAACAAATGAATTCGATAATCCAATCGTTGATTCTTTCTACTTGAACAAAGGAATGTTATTAATGTTTGATGGTGGAAGTAAAATGCGTTCAGAATTATATAAACGTTATAGAAACGTTAATATTAGACACGCAAAAAATCGTAACGACTTTTTATTTTTTTAATTTTCATAAATACAAAAGTGCATCTTTGAATTTTATTGTAATTTTAACAAACCAATATGCATTAAGTGAACACATTGATAGTAGAACTATTTTAGAAATGATATTTTCAAGAGGACTCATTTTCCCAACATCTTCAAAGTGATATTGAACCTCCTTGAATGCAATAAAAAGCCTAAAGAATATAAAGAATATCCAGAACAATACACCCAAAAATATTTTTTTGTACTTGTAATACAGTATAAGAGGGAGTTGTGTCGTTTCCATCATAAAAATTAGTATTGCATAATAATGAAATCTTCTAGTTTGAAATATATAAAACAATCCAAGAATAGACGTCAAATGATGCATCACAAATTCAAATTTTCTACATAAAAATACATGCATAGAAAACCTTATAACCATAAATTTAATCAATGATTCAGACATGGGTGTATAAGACTCAATACGGTCATCGAGTTTGTAAAGTTCAATGTATGAAAGTGCAGCGATTATCGGATATATTACAATACATACATTGTTATCGAATGCATCTTCTAATCTATAATTATCATTATTATTACGCCTTAAAAATAGTTGCACTAATATTATAGATGAATTAATAATAAAGCTCATTTATAATATAAAAAAAATAAAATGAATGTTTAAAAACACATTAATAATTTAAGAGAAATAAAGAAATGGAAAAAACAGAATATTTTTCATGTTCTGGTGGTGGAACAAAGGGATTAATGTTTTCTGGTTTTATTGATGCACTAGAAGATCATATGATACGTCTTGGTTGTTCTTATGATGAATGGAGGATAAAGTTAAAAGGACTCGCTGGTACATCTGCTGGAACAATATGCTGTTTATGTATAATATTGGGTCTTAATAAAAAACAGCGTTCTTTAGCTATTTCTGAAGTTTTTAATGATGTAAGAAACCTGATACCTTGCCCCGATATATCTTTATTAGTAACATCTTATGGGTTGGAAAACGGAAATTCTTTTAGAAACCACATAAAAAATATTTTATGTGAATCTGGTCTTAATTCTGATACCACACTTGGTGATATAAAAAGATTGTTTGGTAAGGAATTGGTTTGTGTTGCATCAGATCTTCAAACCCAAAAGCCTGTCTATTTTTCCAGTACGTTAACACCAGATGTTAAAATTTATGATGCAATCTATATGTCATGCTCGATACCATTTATATTCGCACCAAGTAAATATAATGAATCTTATATTGTAGATGGTTCTTTAACAGAAGATGTTCCGTATATATTTGATACTTTAAATACTCTATATCTCACAATTCCAAAAGAGTTGCTGAACAAAAAAATATCATCATGGGCGGATTATATTCAATGTTTACTCGGGTTTCCTATGGTGTTTCAGAACAATTCAGAAAAATTGAAAAACAAAATGCATATAGAAATGAATGGTAAAAAGTATACAAAAGAATTTCCAGTTTTTGATTTGTATCTTGATGAAAAGGTTACAGAAGAGTTGATCTCTTATGGGTACATGATTGTCATGGATTTAATCATGGATAATAATATATCAAAATATATGGGAACACTTGTAATAATATTTATTAAAATTATGGAAATGGATGAGATACATGACGTCTTGTTGTAATATTGTTATTTAGCTTATCAACGTATAATATCATGATTCCAAAAAGTATACCGATCATAATCATATATACAGAACAACGTCTCGCTTGTTCTCTACGGAGCTCATGAATTTCTAAAAGAAGTGCTTGTAAACCTTTTAAAAGTTCTTCATCCACCACTTTTTGCTGAGGAACTGTGATACTTTCAATATTTTCATCATTTGCCGCTTTTGCCGAAATAATATTTACGACATTGTCTTGTTCACCCCACACGTCAGAAAGAGATGACATTTCTATTAATGTTACCTTACAAAAAAAAATTAATAATTTTTTTTGAAACCTTATATAAAATGTCAGTCGCTATAGATTTTGAAAAATCATTGCTGGAATTATTGACAATTGTCGAAAAAGGTAATTCTTCAAGTAATAACATACCAGTAAATGCAAATATTTTTAAACCTTTAGAAGATGGTAATAATATAAAAGTATACAGTGAAGAAAATCCAAAACAATGTGAAAAAATAGCAGAAAATGGAAATTCGGAAACAAATGATAAAATTGAACAACAAAATGCTGAAAATAAAACAATAAATCATGTAGCAGTTTGTAAAAAAATTGTACCAGATGTGATCGTTACAGACCACATTGAAGATTTAGGAAGAAGTGAAGTGAAAATAGCACCCGCAGTGTCATTGTTTGTAGGTATTTGTATGGGTGTCGGTTTAGCTTCGCATGCACTAATTGTTCAATGGAACTAAAATAATTTTTTAATTAATAATATGATGACATTTGTAGATTGTCCACGCGTTTCAAAAAATATAACTCGTCTTGATTTTTGGTCACTATCTAACTTTTCAACTCCTCTCATAATCCCAGGGGACGTAGATGACATTGATTTCATTGGGAGATTTCGAACATTGGATGAGGATGGAGATATTTTGGGCATAAATTCTATTCATACACGTTATATATTAACAAATCCTCCAAGAAATTCAACACTGCTTTCATCATTAAGAGAAACTCATCCGATACCGGAGGTGGTTGATAATATAAATTTGATACCTCTTATATCAGTAGGGTCACACGAAACCGGACAAACAGATTTAGCGCGTCATTATCACGGCATTACCGTCATGAGATTGTTGCAAGGACAAAAAGTTTGGGCACTCAGACCTCCGGATGATCACGATTGTGCAAAAAATGTTGGCACATGCACCAATCCATTTCACGTTTGTAAATATCATAAAGAGCATAAAATTCCGTGTGTGCAAGAAGTTGGTGATACTATCATTATTCCCGATGGCTGGTATCACGGAACCTGTAACACTGCCATATCTTGGACGGTGGGGTGGGGTGGACATAATCGATGTTATCAAATCGAACGACCTAAATGTGATACCTGCTGGATCGATAAATATTACATGTCAACAAAAGAAGATGTATTCACATATTCAGAAATGTTAGATATCATACAGTCGTCCATGGAGAGAAATATATGCTCTACTTCGTATAATAGTTGTGATGAATATTTTGTACTTTTATCGCCAAAAAAGATTGAATTCATCCAATTAAGATTTCGTAGCATTTTTATGCAATTATTTGATTGGGAAATTAATCAAGCGCTCCAGATAAAGTCATTTATGACTCCATACTGTAAAGTTACAAGAGGAAATGACACTTGGCTATATTCAGATGATGCATATGGATATGTTCCTATATCGGAAGATATAAATATTGAATTCAAGTCTCATAATGCGACTGAAAATATCAAACTTGAAAAAAGAAAAGCGGTTATGTGGAGAAATAATTCATTATCAGACATTTCATATCATAGCTTGGGTATTGCTTGTTGTTGGAAATTAACTTTATCTACGACAAACGTTCCATAACATAAACATATCGATATGATGGATCCCAGATTCAGAAATGTATACTTATCATACCATTCTTTGTTAAAATTGAGATTCATATTAAAATTTTACAACATAATTTAGGAAATATTTTTACAAGTATTATAAATGAGATACAAATTAGACCGTCAATCCGGTGAAAACGTGAAAACTAAAAGAAGATTTGAAAGAGGATTCCCGGAAAATATTTCGGATATTGATGATGAAACATTTGATAAAGAATGGTATAAATTAAACAAGAAGGAACTTTTAAAACAAAGAAAAGAAAGAGAAGAAACAAGTACTAAATTTGTAGAAAAGGATGTACAAATAATGGTTGAGGGATTACTCCAAAATACCTTGTCACCACCTCAAACATCTCAAACTAGAAATCATGATATATATACACGTGAATATAATAAACAATTGAATATGAAAAAGAATTATCAACATATTCTTAGTTCACCTGAAGAACATAAAAAACTAGAACGCGAAGAGATAAAAAAAGCATACCACGAGATGGTAGAAACAAATCCAGAAAAACTTGAAATGCTTTTAGAATATCGTAAGGATTTAAAAGAATTTAAAACCATCAACGAATTTAAAAAAAAATGGAATTCATTTTCAGAGAATTCATACATAAAACAATTATTAAAAATTGAACCAAATTTAGAAAGGTTTAAAGATATTGATAGTATGATAAAAAAAGACACAAATGAGAAAAAAATAAAGAGTAAGACAGAATTACTTATGAAATCTATTTTACAAGCCGCACCTCTTTATGAAAAAGTAAAAGCAAGTTCATCAAAATATGAAAACGAGAAATATGAGAAGAACGATGCAGCAAAAAAATTACTCGAATTAAAAGAATCTTCCTCTACACCATCTTCCTCTACACCATCTTCTTCTACACCATCTTCCTCTACACCGACAAATTGAAGAATGAATTATCAGAATTTTATAATGTTGAGACTTCAGTCCTATCCGTTTAATAGACTACAGCAATCCATCATCGTATGGAATTATTTAAATCGTTTAAATAAATTATTATTTTTGGTTTAATACAATAAAATGATTGCATTTTTAATTATTCAAATATTAAGTAGTTGTAGAGAAGATGTATACTCGTTTATTGACAACGATCCTAAAGAACTAAATGATGTCGACTTGACGATTGCTCGTTTACGCCTCTATCCGCATTATAAATATAAGTGTCCCAAATTCACAAATGATCTGGACACATATGATGAAACTTTACAAGAAGAATATGAAAAAAGAACTTCCACCCCCGACTACCTGCGTTCTAAACACAAGTTGTTTAATAAATCTTTAAACTAAAGTTTACAAGTTTTTTTTGAAGAATAATTTATACAATAATGATTTCTTGATATGTAATTTCATTATATGATGGAGGTTCTATCTCTTCCTCTTCATTTCGATGAATAATAAAAGCTTCCGTTTTATCTTTTTTAGATTCTTCTACTGTTTGCCTGTCTTCTTTTTTTTTACATGTAAAACATGTATAAACAAACAAAATAACAAAAAATAGCGATGATACTATACCAACAATGTTTAAAATCATTTTTAGAAAATTCACACAAATTGTTTTTATTAATATTTTATTTTTTAAGTAAACAATTGTCTTTGTCTTGATGATACATTTTCTCTAACTTGTCTAATTTCTCTAATTGTATCTGGTGTTTCAGAAGTTGTAGTTGAAGCTCTTGTATCAAGTGGAGTACCAGCCACTTTATCTTTTCTAAAAATATCTTGCCAATTTATAAAATTAGCTTCTTTAAAATATTCTTCAATTGAAGCAACACAATCCCACACCTTGTAATTAAAAACTTCAGCACGAATACTATATCTCTCTTCATCCTGTGTTTGCGACGCTCCTATATGAGAATGAATATCTGATTGGTACCCAAATATGTTAAAAGGATAATCTATATGCCAAAAATCTGGATTTGCTATGGTAACAAGTTCATCATTTGTACCATCATTTATTACAGCCATGTCCACAAGCATCACCCTATCTTCAATACTTAACAACTCTTCAGAATAATCTCCATTCATCATTTTTTCAGTAATTGGAATCCAAATATGCGCTTCGTCGTCTTCATCTGTAACTAATACATAATCATAAAAGTGTATTTCGTGTATATTTGTAAGTTTTTCCATGTCTTTATCAAATATTGTTTTGTTTTCAGGCACTGACATTTGAGGAACGATTAACTCTATTTGATCATCATTTAACAAATGAGAAATATCACGACCACGTGGCACATATGTTCTTCCTTCAACATCAACTGCGCGTTTCCAGTAACTATATTTTCCTATATTTTCATTATTTCTGTTATTATATAATATAGGTTTCCCGAAAGCACAACGTGAAAGGTAGTCTTCGGCAATCAATGATCTTTTAGATCCAAGTCTTCTATATATTGTTTTTTGTACATTTGGGGAATCTTCATCGAGCTGGAAATAACTATGACTAGACTTGTGAAAGTCATCCATACCATTTGGTAATTTATCAATCCAAGATGTTTGTATGACATCTTCAAAGTTTTCTCCCTTTAAAATTATAATAAAATGCCTAAAATCTTCCTTCAAATAATCATAAACCTTTTTATTTTCGAATGTAATTAAATCTGAAAACTCTACATCAAATATGCTATCATTACTTTTATTTCCAAACACAAAAGGAGTACTTTTGACAGTTAATTTTTTAAGAGTTCTTTCATCATTTACGATAGGTTTATCCTCTGGTAGTAACGTTTTTGGAATACTTTCAACAATTATTTTATCAAAAACAACAAACAGATCTTTTTCATGTTTTGCCATTTTAACTTCATAAATAACTGTATCTGTATAATTAAAAAATGGTTTCCATGTTATTAAATATCTTACATCATCAATGGTTGGTATCAAAGAACCACGAGATGATGAAGGTAAATATTTATCCATATAAAATTCAATAATTTTTTTGTCATTGTCATCAACAGTTTGGATTATAAAACCACCATCTTCTTCATCCTGTTGTATAAAAAATGCTATACACCCTTGATAATCTAACAATTTTAAATTTGGACACCATGTATGACCATTAAAAACTGCCTTGTGTGTGACGTCTGAACCAAACCATGGCAATGCTTTATTAATATTCATAAAATGATTGTAGCAATAAAATACCCGTTCTTTCATTGCACCCCTATTCCACCATGATAATTGTACAAAGAAGAAATTCGCATCCGGTTGAGTAGGTTTATCTATCCATGTAAGACCCGCAAACTCAACTGTATTCCCTCCATCTACAATACTCCAAAAGTTTAAGGTATTTTGTATATATATCTTCTCTTGTGTTATTTCTATTCTATTTTGTTTTTGTCTCATCCACCATCCTGTACCATATAGTAATAACACACTGTACAAGTATTCGCGGTTTGTTAAAGTCGTATCGAAAATACTGTTATAAAGTCCTTGAAGTTGATTACATATAGTGAAAATCTGTTTTTTACTCAATTCGTCAATTGTAAAAAAGGAATCCATGTAATGATGCGCCTCGACAAGATAGTGTTTAACTGTTCTCACATTACTTGAAATTTTATTTACTTGTCTTATATGTCTCAACATACCAAACCATGCAAAATTATTATTATCAAGTTTCCACTCACTTGGGTTTGTCCCATATAGTGGTACGCAAAATATTAATTCAATCCAAAACAAGTTTAAATCAAACTCTTTAAGCATAACTTTGTGTTGACTATCTTTCAAAAATAGTTTTACAAACGTCCATTTTTTTAGAATATTAAAACCACATTGTATTATTTTTAATATAAAACGACGTTTTATATTATATGGATAGTAATATTTAAACGATTCGTCTTGATTTACAACAAAATAATTATTCGCTTTTACATCTCCGATTCCGTTTATTATCATAGTACCATCTTCTTGTTCTATAGCTTCTTTTGAAATATACTCGGGCAACAAAGAACCATTCATAAAATGATCATGGGTATGGGAATAACGCCCCACCCATATTACATCCGGAAATTCCATAGTAGTAATAGAACTTTGAGATACTCTGTCGATCACATCTGGAATATCTTCTATAAAAAAACCCATATTCCTATATTTTATGATTCGTTTTTTCATTATTTGTGAACCTTTTATTACATCGCTATAATAGTCTTCATTTATAGAGCATTTTAGTTCAAAAAACTTTTCTTTGTTTTCAGAACTTCCATAATAATCTATACTTTTTCCATCAAACCCCCATTGGGCAGCGGACATATCAAAATTACCAACAACATTCTCAGGAAGATCATCAGTAATCATAATATCAATAGGAACTCTGAAATCTTCATATTTTTTCTGGATAAATCCTCTTACTCTAAACCGTATCTTGTTTCTGTCTAAGAAACTATTATAACCATTCGGATTATTGACATCTATTATGTGAAATGAACCCGTTGCAACAAGTGCCTCAATGAATTTTTTAGATTCTTTGTAGTTTACATAAATATCTATATCATTTTCATGTAATACTCTTTCCATACCAGACTTGAAAAAACCGCCTTCTTCTTCTATACGATTTTCACTTATCATATCTTTGTTGCCAAAAATGTACAATGCAGTTCTGGCAAAAATACCTCCGGATATCAAAACGTTTTTATGATCTTTATTTGTATCCTGAATGATTTCAAAAAGTGGAAATTCATATAAAAGTGTTTCTTTTATAATATCAAAAACATTTCGAGAAGGAAAATAATACTTTTCATCTTTCATTATAAAGTTTGATGAATTTACAGTAAGATCCTTAAAATCATAAGAACTTTTCAAGTATAATCCCCATTCATACTTATCTAATGAATTTATAAAATCTTTATCATCGATTTCTGTACCGCCAAGCATAAACGTTCCCACATTCTCCCAAAATGTCCCCACTCTTTCATTCGAAAAAAATCGCCTAAATAGCTCTTTATGTTTAGTAACAATACTCGATTCATTATTTGTAAACTCTCCTCCAACTTGTCCAGAACTTCTGTACAAATTTATTTTTTTTAAAAACTTGTAAGATTCCCACATTTTATATATATAACAAATAAAAAAAATGAATAATGTGACTACAAATCTCGGAGAATGCATAAAAAATGATATCATAGTACACGAGGATTCTGTGTCAACAAAAAAAGAATATTCTACACTCCCCAAAGAAGCACACAAATTCATTGGAGAATGGAATCAAGTTTCTACCGATGGCTATGACTTATTTCTTAAAGAAGTCATGAACCTATCCTGGATGACACGAAAAATAGCACTTCACATAAAGCCAAAAAGTACATGGTACATTGAAGATGAAAAGCTTTACTGCAAAATCAAATTAGTTGGATTAAAAACTATTGTTGAACAATACGGATCCGAAAGTTTAGAATTTTATGAAAATGACGAAAACATCAATAATGTCACTTGGCACATGAAAGTTTTTTGGGACCCCCAAAAACCAGGTGTATTGTGTACTGATAAATGTTGCCCAGAATATAATAAAGGACGGAAAATTGAGGTTCGTAGATGGGTAGATGCATCTTGTCTGTACATAAGTCATACATGGGCACCTGGTAAAATCTTTACACAAAAGTGTGTCAAAGATCTTTGAATGCATTTTCAAAATCAACTTGCAGATGGTTCATAGTATGATGGCTTAGATTGTTTGCAATACTTTTCATTAAGACAAGGAGTCGATAAAAATAAATGATATTTTGGATTTTTTATACTATAAATCATCACTTTTATAAATCCATTAAAAAAAAAGTTGATATATTAAATGTATAAACTTGAAATAATTATATTTCTAATACTCTTGATAACTTATTTGAAATTAAGATCATGTAGCTTGTATTTTAAACATCAAAATACCAACAAAATAAAAGCTATGCAAACAATATCTCAAAATACAGATTTTACATGGCAAAAAATAGAAAACTACAAGTACAAATTATATACGGGAGTAAATATCAGTTCAGGATGTTATACAAGTTTTCCGATAAATCAACACAAATCATCATGGTGTGGATGTTGTTATATGGTTTCTACATTACAAATGATACAAGATCGAGTACATGTTCAGCTTGGTAAACGAAATTCTGATATAAGAATATTTCCATGGGTAATATTTGACTTGCAAAGTATGCTGGATCATTATCAAGCATATAAAGCACCATTTACTCGTGGTTGGAATGCATGTAAAGGTGGTCTTCCTCTTCATTTGTTAAATGCAATTGAGACAAATAAATGCCCACTTATTTTCCAAAAAAAGAGTTCAGAATGGTTGGGTCACCCACAAGACATTCAAACTATTCTTAAAAGTGATATAAAAGTTAAAATAAAAAATTCAAAAAGAATAATAGATGTTAATGATGTAGAACAAAAGATTATTGAAAATGGCCCTGTTGTATTATCCATATCTGGACCACTTTTGAAAAATGTTGATAAATATGGATTTGTCATTGCTGATAATGTTTTAAAAGCAGATCATGCGGTAAGTGTTGTTGGTTGGATTTATCACAATGGGAAAAAATATTGGGTCGCACGAAACTCATGGGGTGAAAAAGAAGTTCCGTCTTCGTTACCAGAAGATATGTCATGTGTTAGTCTTACAGGAAACACATGTAAAATAAAGATGGAGCCATGGGTGGGTGATCCTAAAAACCCAGGTTATGTTTATATACCAAGCGATTATAGTTTATTGAACGACATACATGACTCACCGTGGTTTGAGACGGAAGTTGAAATTGAATAGTTTTGGCCACCTCCTTTTTTCTTTGGGTGGTTTATAAATGCGTAAATGTACACACATATTATTTTGACGTGACACTTCCATGATTTTGAAAACAATTTGATGATTATCAACTGGAATTTCATTAACATGAGTTATTATTGTATTTGTTTTCAAACCACATGTTGCATTCTTTTTGTCACTCAACTTTACCAAAACGCCATTTGTGTCAGTTTTCAAAGTGATACCGAATTCATGATTTTGTTTTGCAAAAAGCACAATATCTGACCGTTTTGATATATTTTCAGTAAAAGAACACATATTCTGTTTACAGACAGGACATCTTATATCTTTCTTTACCGAATACCATCTTTCAGCACAGCATTTGCATATAATATGTTTACATGGATTAACCCTGTTACTTGTTCTATTATAGCAGATACAACACTCATCGTCTTCGAGATTACATACATCCATATTTGTCATTTTTAAATGTCTAGTTGACTCTTTGATTCAATACAAAAAACTATTTGTTGTACGATTACGGAAAAATAAAAAATAGTATTTAATAAATGCAAGTTGAAAATAGGACATATAATAATATTTTATACACTGGAAAAGATGTAAACAAAGAGAGTAAAAACTTTTTCAGTAAGAGTTTAAATATTATAAATAAATTTAATCGAAGGGTTTTACCAATTCTCATTATACCTGGTTCAGTAGGTGTTATTTATGCTTCATTTTTCTCAAACTTGACTGCGGAACCTGGTATCTATAGTCCCAGACCACCAGCTTCACCACCCTCGCCAGAGTTTCCACCATTTCCACCATTTTCACCACCTTCTTACAATCCACCACCATATTTTCCACCAAATAATCCACCGGCTATAAACAAAAATTTCGATATCATATTGCCCAACATTTCTTTCCAAACGTTTGAAAGTGCGCGTGATTATTGTGAAACTCATTACTCAGGTCTTGTATGTCCATATAGTGCAGATATTTTAAACAAAATGTATACATTATCAAATTTTAATGAAAAATATTTGTTGGGTTATAAAAAAAATAGTTTTAATAATTACGAGTTGTACACGTGTCTACCACCGACTACAAACAGACCTTCTAATACAGAAGATGGTATTTTATATTATTTGAACATTGATTTAGAAACACGTGCGAATGTTCAAAACATTGAGACATCATTGCCAACTTATCTTAATAACAATGGTCTTTCAATACCAATAAATTCTATAAATGAAGGCATGGTATACGATAATATTATACAATCATCACAAAATATTTCACTCTTTGAAATTCATAACAATGATACTCGTTATGTGACATTTCAAGATGAAATATCCGAAGGTATTCGTGCATTTTGTTTTACAAATACAACACTACAAAATAAACTAATAAAAGGTTATATTTCCGACTGGAATTCTTGTAATTGTAATATAACAGAATATTGCTGTCCGATTTTTAATTCAGATACAAATACGTACCAGAATGTATGTTCGAATACACCTGTTATAAACGATGAACGTTTAGGATCTAATATATATAGACAATGCACATCATATACACTAGAATCATATAACTGTACGTTATGTTCAAACACGTGTAACAAAACGTCGACTCATTCTTTCTCAAATAATCAAGAACTTAATTATTTTAACATTACAGTTTCAGAACCAAATAATGGAAAATGTGAAGACGGAGGAATATATTCACTTTACTCTGATGATACTCTATGTTCATATGGTACAGATTGTCAAGATTGTGGCAATAGATGTGAAGATTTGATTGCATCTCCATTTCCTCCTTTGCCTCCACCACCACCAAATGGACCTCCAGAAACCCCATTCCCGTCATCTCCACCTTTTCCTAGTCCACCACCATTACCTATACTATGTGATGATTCTCGTAGCAATGTTGAAGAAATCAAATTTGACAAATGTGAAGGAATAAACGATGATGCTTATAACTGCGAAGATTATTATCAAGGAGGCTCTGGGTTTCCACCATATATTTGTGGTTCTAATCCCAATCCCGATCCCGAAACTCCGCTCTGTTTACCAGATTCAGAATGTATCTTGGTAGTACCGGAACCATCACCACCACCACCACCACCACCACCACAATCACCACCACCTTGTTATCCAGTATGTACAGACACATGTCAAAAATCCACCGACACATACCAAATAATAGAAACGGGATATATTTCAACGGGTATTGCAACTCGTTTGATTACAAACGATAGAATATGTGATGAGATTTCCGTATCCACCAACCTTAGAATTCTTCCAAACTTAGGAATAGCATACGTGGTCACCGAACAAAATCCATGCGAACCAGGTACCGATTGTTCAGACTGTGGAAGTACAGTTTGTTATCCGATACCACCACACCCACCACCCGTACCTTTATTACCACCACCATCATATAATAACAATGATTGTGATGTAGGATTCACATGTTCTAATAATTGTACATATAATGATGACAACATTTGTGATGATGGAGGATGGGATTCGTCGTTTAGTGTATGTAATGAAGGTACGGACTGCAATGATTGTGGTAGAAGATGTTTTAGCGATCCTTACTATCAGAATTGTACGATACTAAATATTACTAATGTTTATACATCAATTCCAGATAGATGGCATCTTGATTTAGAAATCAGTAACACTATATTTGTAACATCCGTTTCAAGTTATGTTGGGCAATGCTATATTGATTCTTCAACATTTGTAGGAAATTTTTTGGTGATTACAAGCTGTTCGCATAACAATAATACAATTGTTACAGATTATATGTACATTCCACAAAACACATATTACATAAAACTGCATGGTTTTTACAATTATACAAATAATGATATCTTAAATAATAGTTCGAACAGCGAAAATTTCAAAGTAAGTGTACAAAACAATATTGATGATACAATAATAGACCATGATGCATTTTATAAGGATCCACAAAATAATATAATGTTTTTCAGATTTTCAAACAGTAACAGTTTCACGCGGCAAACTCGTATTCGTTTCTCTTTTACAACTTCAATCACTGAATTCTATATTTTATTTGATTATATTGAGTTTTTAGATATTAATTTTGACATTTTACATATTCCAGATTGTCATTATTCTATTACGCCTTAGTCTGTACTTTCCGATATTGCAAGCTCGGGTATTCTATAGTACCCCAAATTGTATCCCAAAGTACCGTAAATAGGCCAAAATTGTACCAATTTTTTTGATGGTGTATCAAGTGATAGTCACAACCCATGAATGGATATGGTAAACATATAGAATCTGTATGTATATACAATGTCCAAATACCTACAAGCAAAATCATAAAACACACTACATAAAAATGGACGGGTATCAATAATGCTGCATAAATAATGGGCATACCCTGCGATAAACCATCAAATGGATAAAAAGCGTACGCAACCCATATATTTATGTCTTTTTTTTGTCTAAATAAATGATGTATTTTATGATGTAAATGATTCCATTTATGTAAAAAATAGTAATGATCTATGAATACCATAAATTCAACAGTTTGTACATACAATATTACATTAAATAATTTAAAATCATTTGCAAAAATTTTATTATATTCACACAATAGTGCAGTAAGTGGTAAAATTGTGTAAATTGGAATCGCATTAAAAGTCAACTTTTTAGCATTCATTTTATACTTTGATATAAAAATTTTTAATTCTAATATAAAATGTCTAGTGATCCTAGGAATACAGAAACCTGTGATAAACTAAGATTTTTACATAGCGACTTTTGTAAAATTGATAATGTAAAAGAAGAGCACAAAGAATTATGTGAAAAACTATTAGATACAATTAATACAGAAAATTGTCCAGAATGTCCAACTCCAAGGCCAACATATAATCAAAGAACAAAAATTGCACCAGAAGGTTGTGGAATCGGTATATTTACTGTCAAAGGGTAGTCGTTCAAAAAAATATCAATCTCGAGAGAAACTACCTCAAAATTTTTCTTCTTCATCACGTGCTTCTCTTATTAATTTTTTTATTTCTTTTTTACTTTGAGTTTCTTTCTTCTTCTTCCTCTTTGCAAAATGGGTTTGTACAACGAAACCAATAATCGAGGAAATAACAGTTATTGCTAAAAATACACCGGGGTGTACTTCAACTGGTGGGTCGAATAATTCATAGAACAAAATATAAGTAGAAAATGAGATACCAGAACCACCTATCATCGAAGTTGTAATCCTCATAAAATCTTCCTTAAAAATAAGTGCTAATATTGAACCAATAATACCAGAAACGCTAACCACAATCCAGTAAAGTCCATTTCTATTTTGAAATGCAAACAAATCTGGTAAAACATCAACAGGTATAATGTCGAATAGATAATGTGCAACAGCACCAAAAGCAACTCCACCCAGAAGAAACAATCCTATCTTTATCACTACAGAAGCGATTGCTGCCAAAACAATACCAAATACACCTGAAACTATTAATTTTATATAGCACTTTACCTGCCCCATTTGCGTTGTTATCCAATAACCTATGAATATACCCAAAACGCCTGCGATGATCGCCGAAGAAGGTCTTAATAACTTTTCACCAGAAAAAAGCATTAATGAAGAAAATACGACTGAAAATGCCATCATTGATATCCAAAATATCTGACTAGACGTTGTAACATGGGCCATAATTTCATTATACACATTGTCGAATTCGGTACAATTCATTTTCTATATACTATTTAAAAAAAAAATATTATATTATTCTAAAAGAACATGTCTGTTTGTGACACCAATAATTTATTGGTTGGTGAAGATATTATTATTGAAAATTCATCAGAAAAATTTACCACCATCGTAAAACAAATATTCAATAGATCTCTTCAAATTAGTAATATCACTGACTATATTTTCAATATTCTTCCCACAACAATTCCAATTTTGTTGACAGTTTTTATTCCTATTATGGTATTCCTTTTTACAAATCGTTTCAAGTTCGAACTTTCACATACTAAAAATACAATTCTTTTCATAGGCATAAATATTGTTTTATCAACATTGATATGTATATCTTATTTATACTCTTATGACTTGGTTCTGAGTATGAAATCTAGTATTTGTAGTGTGAAAGAATACGCAATCTCGATGTACAATATATTATCTGTAGTTGTAGATACAATAAACAGTCCAAACTGTCAAAACATAAGTTTAGATATTGATTTAAGATATATTATAAATCAGTTCATGGATGTATTAAATACAATAGACCCATATCTTAGCTATTATTATGCTATGGTATTGGTATCACCACAAATACTACTCTTGCCAACCATACTATTTTATTCTATCATTTTTGGGAAATTAAATATTAAAATATTATTTTATGCTTTGTTCACATTACTTGTTATGATCTCGTGGTTGATTGCATCTTTCGCATTTTCGCTCTCTTTTACTGCATCAAACTTACATATGGAAATAAATACTTTTTATGAAGAACCAGAACAATATTTTGGAGAAAACTGTGTAATAAACACAAATAATATGACTCTAACACCATGTAATATGATAAATATATGTAATTCAAACAACTCTCAAAGTTTACTTGTCGGTCTTTTTAATGGAACAGAAACAGATTCGATTCAAAGCGTAATAGAAAGATACCAATTAGATTTGGTATGTTCTACCTCTTCCATTTCCTTACTTTCTAACCCTGACATTTCATGTAGCACAATAAATCATGCAAAAAAAATAATAAAAGCATCGAAGGTATCAAACTCTTTGTTACTACTATCTATAGTTATGTCCATAACTTGTTTTGCTAGTTTTTCAATACTTCCATTTTTTACTGTTCCGGGACAGGGTATTGAAATAAAATTTCCAAAATTTTAATATTTATAATAATAAATGAGTAGCTTTCTTGACAGACAAACCATATCTCATGCAGATGTAGAAAAAAGAATATATTCAAATAAAATATACAAGCCAGATCGTAAAATATTTTTAGAATATGTTTCTACAATATTAGATGAAAAAATAGAAGACAATTCTTCTATAGATTCATGGTTTCAAAAAATCCGACCAAACTTTGATGAAAATGTTGTGAATGAGTTGACAAAAGCATATGCATTCGAATATTCTGAACATCTAAAAACAAAAATGAATTCTCACCAAAGATATAAACATATAAATTGTCCCAAAACTTCGATTGAAATGCCTGAAATAGTAGTTCATCACGAACTCGGTGGAAGGTTAGTTTGAGTATTGCATTTTTTTTTATATACTATTTACAAAGAAAAACCAAGTCATGCTTCTCGTAATCAGAGGTCTACCAAAACAAGTTGATGCAACATACAGATGTGTATCCAACAATAACAATGTTAATTCTTACAGTATTGTTGAAATGAGTGAAACCGGAAGCGTGCAGAAAAAACTATCATTACCTTTTAGTGAAAGAAAGAATGTCGAAGAACTTATGGGAGCATACAGAGCTGTTTTTGTAGACAAAAGAGACAATACAATTCCATTGACAGTCCCATCACATGCAAAAGATGCCAGTGACATAATACACATAATTAGAAGACAAAAGTCAGAAGATGAAAAATCTGAATTGAAAAAACTTACTGATCTAACCAAAAAAGGTTTGTATGATGGTGAAGAAAAATTCAGAGGTGTCGCACAAACTTGTAAAAATAAATGCTTCTTCCAAAAAGAAGATATGGGCAACTTTTACCAATACCGTTCTGGTATGCAAAGTGAAACTGGATTATGCTCAGATGTTGCCATGTGTGTCGGAAAAACAAAACATGCACACGAATATCTCTCCGGTCTTTACAGAGCCATTGAAGAAGTTCAACCACATGTGAAACCAGGAAATACTTTTGAAGATCTTGAAAAAATGCTTCAAGATAATGTTCCAGATGGTGTAAAAATTGTCGGTAAATCGTTTAATCATATTGGTTATGAGAGAATAGACCCAGTACAGGTAACTGGTGCTATAGAACAACACGATGTCCTCAATATGAATGTCACATTCAGAGGAACCGATGGAAAACTATCAACTATTCATGGTGGTATGTTTTCATTCCCAGATCACAGAGGTGCAGGTGAAGGTGAAGGTGGTGAGGAGGAGGAGGAAGAAGAAGAAGAAGAAGAAGAAACACAAGTAGTACCCCCCTTAGTACCCCCCTTCGTTTCACCAGCAAAAACACAAGTTGGAGGTGCTGTGGTGCCACAATCTCCTGGTCAATCCTTGTTCGGAGAAATGGGTGAGACAGACACAGAGGGAGTGGTCACAGCCATAAAAGATATTGCAAAAAGTGCTAAACAATTTACCTCACCACAAGCACGTGGTCCTGTGAAAGCTCCTCCAAGTGTACCAGCAAAAATGCATCGTACACGTAGAGCTACAAGACAAGTTACACCCGTTGCTTCGGCGATAGGTTCTCGTGTCACATATAAATCTGAAACACCAAGAGAAGATTTGTTTGCATCTAGATTAGAAAAATTATCAGTCGATGATGATGATGAACGAGCTGCGAAAATAGAAGCTACTAAAGAGGCAGGGAGTGGTGAATCCGAAATTTCCAAAAAGAAAGCACAAGAATTCAAACGTAAAATTATTTCTATACTTGGACCTGGTGACAGTATTGATGAACGCTTTCTCATTACAAAATTAAGAACTATCAACAGATATAGAAAAGAATTTGTAAAATACTTGGAATCAAAAGGTGAGGAAGTTGACGAAGTTATAAGTTCAGACATTACTAAAGAAAGTGTAGGAGGATTAGAAGAATTCTTTGATAGATTCATAGGGCCAGAAGTAGAAGAAGAAACATATGTAGAATATTAAATTACACATGGACTAAATCATTAATACTTTGTTTCCAAAGTACATACTCCTTTGTAAATAATAATTTTTTTTGCTGGTTTCCAGAAGTAATAAATATATTTCTTCCAATTTTAGCAGCTTGATTTCCAAAAACATTAGTACCCACTCTTTTTTTGATTGGCTTGGACCCATGCATATATTCAATGTATGAATGTTTTTCGGTCTTGCTCGTTGCCAAAACCTTTATTGCTAGATACGATGGTAATGTATGCCCAGACTTTGTATATACTGTATAATTCTTATTTTCTTTAAATTTTTCACCGCATGAAATAGTTTGAACAGTGATGCTGCAGTAATTTTCTCTCATATATGGAACAATAAGATCCTTGAAAAGATGACCCATTTCCATTCGTTTCAAAACCATCAAAAATGTAATAATAGTATCATTTTGTGAATGTACAGGTAGGAAGGTCATCGTCGTTCAATTGTAGTTCGGTAAGTTAGTCTGTGTCTCTAGGCGTGTTTGATCCATGTAGGTTTAGAAAATTCAATTATCGTATATAAAAAAAGTTTAATATTAGCTTATAATACTATTATATTATAACACAATTACAGTTATCACAATCACCCGCGTAATCTAATCATCTTATCACCCACCCAATTCGCTCCATTTTCAGGATCTAGAGGATCACCTTTTTCATCATAATAAGGACTCAGTGCTTTTGCAGTCCACGCTTTTTCAAACATTACATTTTTTACATATCCTTTTGAATATGTAGAAAATTGCTTCAGATCTGTGATATAACTTTCCGTAGCCCAATAAGGATGATAAGAAACTTCATTTAAATCTTCCGTCGTTTTTTCATGACCGGGTGTTGCATATTCAATGGAACATGTATCTGAAGGAATAATAATATTGCTTCTATCAACCAGAACAATATTATACACATATTGAGGTGTTTCCACAATATTCACTGATAGATAAGACGGAAATGTCCATTCACCACTAGAAGTATCTTGAATTATTTTTATTGGGTGCCATTGTGTCAGATGTATACCATAAACATCACATACAACTGTATTCTTATTCGTTTCAGTTATTACCAGACACTCGATTTCAGAATATCCATTTGTTGACTTGATAAGAATGTTTTCTGGTTTTTCTTTCTTGTCAACAAACAATCCAACTAATTTTGCAATTGTAATTTCAGTAACTTCCTCATTGATCTTACATGAAAGATTTTGATTTGGATTTGCAAGACAACCACCACCTCTCAAAAACTCGTCAGGCATTACCATTGGTGCAGCACGTGTTACAGCACTATTGGTCGGTATACGTTGAAGAAGACTTGGTTCAGGTGGCTTTACCTTTGCAAAGACACTCTCACCAATGTCGCAATATTTCTCAAACATTTCCGAAGTATACTTCTGGATAACTTTGTCTATATAGTTTGTTCTAATTTCACGAAACATTGCCTGAGAAATAGAATATGGAAAGTGCTTCCCCCATGTTTGGTTATATTGTTCGATTCCCATGTTCACCTCCCTCAAAGTTTCTTGTAAATCACCACCAGCAACACTCATAATTTTATTAATTTCATTTACATCCTTTTTTTTAATGGCATTTACCGCCCTTAAACGAATATGCTCATTCTCTATAAATGTCTTGTCATTTCCTTTCGTACACGATATAGAAAACCCATTTAATGTGATCTCTTTCACTTTATCTCCAGTATATGGAATATTTCTATTCATACCATTAGAAATAATACCAATATTTATGCATTTTCTATCATCTGAAAGAGTTTTTGTTTCCGTATATTCACACAAGTCAAAATTCACACACCCTTCCACTGTAAGAATTGAATTCGAGAAGATGTGACTTCCACTTTTATACACATTAAATATTAGTGCCATCAAATTCACTGTAAATGCACATAGAAATTGTGTTTGAGGAATATGTGAAACATGAGATATGTTTGTCAATAAAAATGAATCCACAGAATTTCCAATTGCTAATGAAAATATAGAATATTGAATTCTTGTGGATTCATAAACTTCTTCCTTGATTTTATCAAATTGCTGTTTATATTTAGAAGGTCTTTGTACATCACATGTTGGTTCACCATCAGTATAAAGAATTACTGCAGACACACAATTTTCACGAATTTGACTAGTTTTCATTAATTTACCTGTTTCATTTATTGCTTCTGTAAGATTTGTCATACCTTGAGTCTTCAACTTTCTTACACATTCTTCTGCAATGTGTTTGCCACTATTATTCATATAAGTCCAGTCAAGTACTGTTCTAGCATTTGAATCGAATGTAACAATTGAAATACAATCACCATCATTCAACATACCAATGGATACCAAAATACTATGTATATTAATGTCTAAGTTTGTCCAACCCTGATTTAAATCCTGACCATTTTCCCCTTTGCAAATAGCAGCCGAACACATACTTCCAGATATATCCACTGTAAAAATTAATTGAACATTAGGTCTTACTATATTTTCATTATTCGGAACTAACAGTTGTATCATTCCCTTTTGAGAATCATCGTCATGATAAACGCGAGCTGAGAGGCTAGACATCCTTGTTTGTTTGATCCGATAAGAGGTCAACACATATACATCAACGGGATGCGTGTGTGACATGTCAAACATTAAATTTACATATATTCAAGTTAATCCATATTTCCACACCTTTATGTTTGAGGACACTTTTTTCTTCTGAAGATAATGTTGAAATGTTATCAATTGTACTTTCATACCAGTCACAAAAGTGTTTCATAGAAACAGGCGAAAAATCAAAGGGCCACAATGATTGAATGAATTGCTCAAACCTAGTTAGCTTCGTGATATTTGTCATTTATTTAATGTCAAAAAAAAAACAATAGTCTGGGTCTGTTCTATGCACCTGCTTCGGCAACAATATCATAATTTCTTTTCAGATATGACAATATTGTACGCGCTTTTTATAAAAAACTTTTTTGTGGTTATTGAGAAATATTAAATTCGATTGCGGTTATATTTTTAAATCAAATATATTTGTAATAAAAAATATGTTCAGCTGCATGGGTAAACCTCCAGATATGTTACAAATGCACACCACAGTTACAGAAGCAATTAGTGATGGAAACGGCGGTGTAATATCATGTACCCCGATAGGAGTCGAACCAATATCATTTTCATGGACAGATGCTTGGCATAAACCCGTAAATCTCGAACTCGACAAAACACAAAGTGAAGCTAAAAATGTTCCACCCGGTGATTATCATATATCTGCAACAGACGCAATGGGAAGAGAAGCTTGTGTAAAAGTCAGAATGAAACAATCTTTGATGCCCGTCGTCATAGGTTACCAAACAGAAAATGCTACTACTGAAGTTGCAAGAGACGGTAAAGTAACAGCAGTTATTGTTCCCAATGTTCCCAATATAAAATATTTATGGACAACAGGTGCGATAACAGACGAACCGACTCTTCTAGACGCAAGGTGTGGTAAATACTGTGTTACATTACTTTCTGAAAATGGTGAAAATCCAATACTTTTTATACATGCGGCAAAACCAGCTTTGATAAAAGTTGGTGCGTTCTAAAATTTTTTAATTTTAAGTTTCAAAAAGAATATGAGTGGCCGTGACATGACGGATACCTCTGAACAAAAACCTGCAAAAACTCTGGCAGAAGTTGAATATAAATGTTTCTTAAATGACGAGGAGGTTCCTTGTAGAAATATAACATTCAAAGTTCCAGAATTTTGTAAACCACGCGCAGGAGTTGATGGAATTCGACCATCATCGATGTCATGCATGCTAGGAACACCCCAGAGAATAGATCCCGTAAGTGAAAGATTGGAAAAAAAGAAGGAACCAAAAGTAGAAGCACCTTCCGAAGAAGAATAGATATTATACCATTAGAAATATTTTTTTAAATTCATTTCCGGTTAAAATCCCTACGATTTAAAATCAAAGTTACGTACACTCTCAAAGAGTTTCAACCATTTCGTTTATGAGGTATTTTGAACGATTTTGATACTTATCGTCTTCAAAATTTGCAAACTCTAACAGGCGTTCCAACTCTTCCGAATATAGTCGTAAGGTTCGCAGTTCACGCATCTGAAGTTTACATGTGTGTGAAAAAACGAGTAAAGTTGCAATGATCATTTATTTACATGAGCTCCCAAAAACTCCCAAAAAATTTTACACACCAAAATAAAATATATGCGCCGTATCCAATCAACACCCGAACATATAAACAAACAAGATAACACAGATGAGAAAAAAAATATGAAAAGAAGTTTCTCTGTAAATAATATGCAAGAAACATCTCACGAACAAACTTTGATAAGACCACCTTCGTGTCAAAATATAAGTGAACGAAAACTTATTGCGAAAAATATATCCGAAGAAGATTGTGAAGAATTCTGATTATTTTTTCTTATAGATTTACAATTTATAAGAGAAAAAACACGGATATATTAAAGATATTTCATGTGTTCATTCAGATTTACAAAAAGTACAAGATATTTTTTTATCAATGTCTTAAAACTAAATGTCTTGTAGAAAAGTATGTGAAACTTTGAATTTAGTAAGGTTGGGTATATATTTTTTAATAGTATGGCATTGTTACTACAAACATAAAAACAGTGTTGGGTAGAATTCTTCAACATTCGTATGATGGAAACATTATACGGTTTTTTTTCACAAAAGATAACGTCAAACTACCATCATCTCTAAAAAATAAAGTTTCTCCTATATGTACTTGAAATGGTGGTTTGTATCCCAAGTCATATATATCATGTATAATAAGTGTATAGTCCATTTTTGTATTAAATTCAAACCATGGTTTATTATTATGAAATACAATTTTGTCACAAACTCGAAATGACATTTTTTCTACTGAACAATTTAAGTAATTGCTTTCAAACACAACTCTTGTTCACATAAATTTAGTAAGCGTAAAATATTATTTTTTGATTTAATTTTAAAAGAAAATGGAAAATCCATGGATTTTACTCGATCCAGAAACACTACATGATCAAAACTACAATGAAACTCAAAGCAAAAAGTTAAAGTTTAATTTTTTCAGGGATATAATTCATATGGTAAACCGATTAACTTGTGGTATTTTTTGGAAATTAAAGAGACGTACGTGATGACTATAAATTTAATAATAAGTCAATTTGTGTATCACAATGAAAATGATGGAATATCTGGTCCAATACCTAAACGTTCAGCATTGTCAACATTACCCACGTCAATAACATTATACACGATAGGTTCTGTTATATCATTATGACCAAGTATATGCATGCAAATATAGAGATCAGATGGATCACCCCACTCAAATAGCTTTAAACAAAGACATGCATAAGTCTTTCTTAGATTATGTATTTTTAATACTTCCTTGAATATATTACTAGACAGCAAAAATTGACGCAAACCACTCGCATACCTTGAAGTCACTTTTGAATTCTCATCCGGAATTTTTCCCTGAAGCTCCCTAAGATGCTTTAAGGCTCTGGTAATACTCGAAAAGTTATGTAATAATGGTATCTTATACACAGTAGAATCTTTTTTTTTAGCTTGACCACCAAAAGATGCAATAAAATCACCTTCTTTTCTTTCAAATGTACTTTTTCCATTCATTATCTCACAAGTTCTACGTCCTGTTAGAAAAATTATTGCAAGAGAAAGTTCATACATTGTATATTTTTCATATTCATCTACAACATTTCTACAATGATTTAATATATTCATTGCATTTACTTTTAAACGTTTAGAATTGGATTTCAACTTTACATTAGTCGCCATTCGTTTGCACTCTTTTAATTCATCTTTTGTGACACATAAATTCCATACATTCTTAGGTAATCGTCTCGGTAAACCTTTCAACTCCTGAGCAATATCAGGAAATACGGGATCTTTTAGGCTTTTTATTCCATACCACGGTCCCTTGCCTTCTTCTCTGTCAGTAATACTCTTTATCCATTCTATTTTTTCATGTTGGTCTTTATACTTTGATAAAGTATTCTCAAGTGCCTTTGTAAACTCTATAGCATCTGGCCCATCAAAAAATTTTCGGACCAATCCAGTCTTTACGCGTAAACACCTTACTGTCGTATATCTTTCTCTCATATCTTTCAAAACATCTTCTGCAGTTTCAGTATTCAAACGTTTGGCACATTCTTTTAAAAAATCCATTATCATAAACCTTTTTAATACATTCGAATTAAATCTTTGCTTTTTTACCACCGTAATATTCAACACCATAACCTTTTTCTATCATTATTTCATGTATATATCTTTTACCTTTTTTAGGATTTATAAGCAATCTACCATATTTATCAAATCCCTTAACTTCTGTTGTAAATGGTCTTTTAGAAATTAAAGTTTTCAAATAGTCTCTAGAATCTTCTGCAGCTTTTTTTGTTTCTTTATTCGAAAGTTCAGGTGCATCAAAACCATATAAACGACATCTTCTCCTTACGATTTTTCCATTCTCTATAATATTTACAATAATTGTATCACCATCATAAACATACGATAATTTTACAATACGTTTTACATTCATCGTTTCCAATCGTTGACAATCTTTTTTACATTTATACAATCTTATGTAATCAATTATATACATTTTCCTATTTTATTTCTTTTATATTATAAAAGAAATGTGGAACGCAAAAAACCAATTAGTAAATTTATTAGAAGTTCAAAAATATGGTTCTGCAAATAATGCAGGTGACAAGAGAAGAATTTCAAAACTCTCTGATTATCTTCGAAAAAAAAGATCTAAACGTATTCCTGAAGATTTTTATAATAGACAAAGAACACCTAAAGATTCTATGGAAAGTACTGCAACTCCCGGTCAGAATCCAGAGAAAGAAATAGATGATGACGATGAATCAATGATCCCAGATTCGGAAAATCCAGATTCGGAACTTTCGAAACTACTTGAAGAACTAGATTTAAATAAAAGGAAACCCAAACGTCTAAATTTTAATGCAATGGGACGACGTTTTACATTACCAGGAAGAGAAATCGACCAAATAGATTCTCCACCACGTACACCACAAAGAAAACCCAACCCGACAGATTATAAAACACCACCTACAAAAGGTCCAAATGATACACCAGCTACACAAGGTCCAGACATGACACCCCAAACAAATCTATCTAAAGAAGTTATAGAAAAACAAAATAAGCAGCATTAAGCATTTTCAAATAGTTCATCCGAACTGGCCACCATTTTTTTTGTATCACTAACATATTCTATCTGTGTAGTGTTGAAACAACTATACTTGAAATACTCTGTTTTCTCATCTTTTATTATATAGTCTGTAAAAACACCATCAATTACACCTTCTGCCTGAGCACTCGTTTTCAAATAAGTTTTACCAGAATAATCATCTTTCTTTCCATCCGAATACTTTCTATCATGCTGAAACGTTTGACCAATTAAACCATGAACATTACTTATTTTAAGTTGATTTAACTTGTTTATTTTTGTATCTAAACGCCAATGCATATTGGTTAATGAATTATATATTGGTTTTCTCACTATATTTATTTTCCATTGGGGCGTAATTATATCGTAACTTGTTTCCTTTGTCTCTATAGTTGTAGTATCAACTGTTAATTTTTTATGAATTTTAATATTTATTTTTTTAGAATTTCCCAAATCAGTTAGACCAAGTCCTGGTTTAGATGCATCTACTTTTATCAAAATCTTTTTGGATATTGTTTTTATAATGATAAATGCTTCGGTGAAAAAGGATCCGTCTACTTTCATTGGATCCGGTAACAAAAATGATACGTCAATTGTTTTCATTGAAAATGATATATTTGGATACGATAGTATATTGAAAATCGTATTATTTAGTCCTCTAAAATCGGCAACTGCACCATTCGCAAAATGCAAGTGAGGATCTCCGTTTTGACAAGCTTCGCCTGAACTACCAATACATGGTGGGGGATTTGGTGGAGGATTTGGTGGAGGATTTTGCAAAGTTGGTGGAGGATTTGGTAGAGGATTTGGTAGAGGATTCGATGATCCAGAAGAAGATTTATTGTGTATCCATGAAACTACTGTTTGGAATTCTACTGTATCTGATGGTGGTAATTCGTGACCAGCAACCACACTAACTACATGTAAAGGATTAAGGAAATAGTCTCTTAGTGCTACTGATAAATTATTTGCTATGATGTTATCATTTTCACCCATAAAATGTAAAGAATCGATTTCGAATTGACCAAATGTATTAATACGTTGCATTATTCCATTATGAGTTGTGGGTAAATATCCACAAAACATTACAGCGAATTCAAAATTATTCAATGGATGACTTGCAAGGTAAGCCGCCACGTACATAGCTCCTTGGGAATATCCTAAAATACCTTTGAAAGGTCCATGAGATTGTATAAAATTATTTAAATAGGTAATAGTTGTCATGTCCCAATTCGGGTCTTCAGTTGGAAACGATTTACCACCTGGAGGATCCCTAACCCATACATAACCGCTCGAACCGTCGGATTCAACAGCATTTGCATAAATAAATTCATATTCGGGCAAATTGTTACGAAGATCTTCTGTTTGTGAACGAAATTCCATATGCGTTGATGCCCCACCATGAAGACATAGAATCTTGGGACTAGAATGTGGTGGTGGTGGTGGTGGTGATAATAATAGTGTTTGACATGTCCATGTGTTATAATCGCAATGCTCTGAAGAACATTGACCACCATTAAAACAACAGCAGGAATTTTGCAAGTTTCCCACAGCATAATTATTAAAAGAATCACAATTCATAGTTTGGCATTGCACAGGCCTTGGACCACAATCATTACAATCTGTTCCATAAATACAATATGAATAAGACGAAGTTGGACCGCCATCGTCACAACTACCGTCGCTCGGATATCCGCATGTGTTAGTACATAAATTCTGTGTTAAATCATTCGTGTAAAGAGGCGGGGGAGGAGGAGGTGATGGTGGGGGAGGAGGAGATGGTGGGGGAGGTAGAGATGGAGGGGGAGGTAGAGATGGAGGGGGAGG